>Ga0116231_10010893_pt1 | contig 14315 bp, 8 predicted proteins | sample S1TSphgellanicum_2_FD_89695 | JGI IMG/M metagenome (GOLD analysis project Ga0116231, IMG submission 89695) | Host-associated microbial communities from peat moss isolated from Minnesota, USA - S1T2_Fd - Sphagnum magellanicum MG | ecosystem: Host-associated > Plants > Peat moss > Unclassified... | reverse complement strand
TGTGGATATGCCACTTTTAGGTGTGGATTTTCTCTTAGTGTGTTGAGATATAGTGAGGTGAATATTGAAACCTTTTTGTTATCATTTTGACCCAATTAATTAAGGTTGCAGATGAGTGCGTGACCAGACCACATAGAAACGAAACCTTAGTCCACAAACAATACCTCTTGCTAAATGTCACTTAATCACACTTAGTTCACAAAACCATGCATCTTCCTTAAAAAAAGAAAAAACCCACTTTACTTAATCACCCTTAATCCACTAACCATACATCATCCTAAAAATGCGACACACTTAATCCATAAACTAGGAAGCCATTTAATAGCACATAGTTCACAAACGATGCATATTCTTAAAAAGCCAGGTATAATTTTATAAGAGAAAACCACTTACTTCGTTTACAAATTAGGATGCGATTTAATACACTTAGTTCACAAACTGTATACCCATCTTCCTAAAACATCACCTAATTTTTCACACACTATATCCTATAGGTGGTGAGAAAACTAGGTAAATTTATTCGGTCTTCTTCCTTCCTTCCTTGGTTCTTTCTTTAGTCTTTGCGCGTTTTTGTCAGTCCTCTGGGGAGGAAGAAATTACCACATGTAAGCTTTGCAGAATCCAGACTTATTAAATTTTCCACTGCAAGTAGGCACTCAAAAGCCCCCACATGAAAGACAGACTAAGAAGCACGTGTGAATTTAGTTTATGTTTATGTTTTTTTTGGGTTGTTGGTTTTTGCTGCCACATTTTTCCACTAAGATTTTTTTTCCCCCTTTTTCTGTATTTAAGAAGCAAACGTTTTGCAGCACAGTCAGAGTTATCCATCCCAAAGTTGCCACAGCATCTAGTAGCTAGCTACTCACGCAATCCTTGCCACGGATTCCATACTATTGTGCTCTGACAGCTTCAAGCTCAGCTTTCACAAGTATCTTCTGCATTTTAGTGTCAATTTGCGGAGGAGGGAGGTGAGAGAGAGAGAGACAGAGAGAAAGTTTTAAAAAAATAAATTCTCTTACAGAGTTTTAGATCTTACAATAATAATTATCGAGTTCTTTTCTTACTGGTGCTGTTTTGTGATTTTTCTTCGAGTTTTTCAAAATTTATTGCTCATATATAGACTAGTTATAAGTTATATTAGCTTTGTTGAGGAATCTGCTGCGATTTTCAGTTTTGGGTTTTGCAGTTTGTGCCACAAGGAGAGCTCAAGAGTTTGTGGATCTCGATTTTGTAAACAGCCAGCAGCAGCAGCAGCAGCTGTAGTGACTAGAATTTTTTCCCTTGATCTCACTGGAGTTTCAGAAGCTTTGTTAGATCGGTTTTTTTGATCGGTTATTTTTTTGTTCTGAACATGGTTTAGAGGATCATCCGTGGACAAAAGCCGAAGACTATTCGTTGTTTTATTCAAGAGTTTGTGGATCGAAAGAATCTGATTGCAGCAGCTGCAGCAGGTCGATCGAGAGGAATAATTCCAGCTGCATCTTTTGGAGGTAAAAAGCATTTCCTCTTCTAGCTGTGGCGGAGGACTCGTCAAAGTCCCGATCCTCATTATCGTCTTCAGATCCGAAGGTTTTTGAGAGGAAAACAGTTTTGTTCGCTAAGCTAGGGTTACAATGGCATCAGCTTACAGTCGTCACAACAATGTTATTGTGAAGTTCTTCTTCTGTCACGGTGTGTTGTGATGAACTGAGAGATCTGAGGAAGTATCTAGCTAGCTATACCGGGATCCAAATGTTTCAGTCTCAAATGTTGGAGATGTTCTTCATGTTGTTCATCGGAGCTGCAAGATCCGTTGAACTTGTTCGTCTCTTGGGCGACTAGCTGCTAGTCAGCTAGATGAATATTCTATAGCTTTGAATAAGAACTAGAGCTGCAGCTTCCAGTGTAATCTTTCGGTCACCATCCGAGTCAAGTCTATCGATATGATCATAATCAAGGTTCAAGGTCCCAGCTTTGCCAGTGCTTGAGATATTTGGGTATGGCAATATTCTTCTAGTGCTGATCAAAGTTTTGGAAGATGATCTAGTCTCATGATGCTGCTTCAGGTGGTGGATGCAAAGCTTCGCTGCAGTTGGAGGAGCCTACAACTTGAGACTCGAGCTGGTTGTTGAACATTCTTCAAGCCGCGGCCGTTGACGACAAGTTTCTAGTTGTCTTCTCTCCAAGGTAAAAGCATCAAATCTGGAAACAGTTCCTGCTGCTTTTGGAAATCGGAAAGCTCTAAACCATTTGGGTACTAACTGATCATGAATCTGTACAAAGAGTCCTGCATTTCCAAAATTTGAAAGTTGGACAAAAGCTTGAGTACTTGTCACAGCTTCTTCGTCTTGAAGGTTGCATGAAGATCTGACTGTGGTGGTGTTCTTCAAAGGTAAAGTCAGCTGTCCACTGTTTAATGTTCGGCATCTTTTGCTGTTCTGTTATAGCTATGGCAACACCGACAAAAGCAGCAACGGGGGACTCGGATGATCGGCTCCCATTAAAGAAGATCCCGGGCACCTATGGAACTCCCTTCTTCGGCGCCATCAAGGATCGCTTGGATTTTTTCTGGTTCCAAGGGATCGACACCTTCTTCAAGTCGCGTATGGACGAGTACAAATCCACGGTGTACCGCGTCAACATGCCTCCTGGACCCCCAGGGTTTCCAGACCCGCGTGTGATCGCGCTCCTAGACCAGAAGAGCTTCCCCGTCCTCTTCGACACGAGTCTGGTCGAGAAAAAGGACGTCTTCACCGGGACTTACAGACCCAGGTAGTTTGCAGATCCAATACCGCCCAAGTCTTTTCCATCAAAGCTCAAATCCATCTGCATCAGAACATTGTCTGAAATTGTTGAGCTTTGCTTCTTGATTCTATGCTGAACAAGCAAGTCTGAGCATTCTAAAGAAAAACAAACTGCAATAGTAGATCTTGCACTTGGAGCTAGAGAACTAGTACTTGCAGGTCCTGTTGCACTGCAATCTTCATGGCTTTGTTGTCACAAGTTTGTTTCCTGAGCTGCCCTTTTGCGTTGTGTCATGTTGTTGTTTGTTCAGCCTGAGCTTCACAGGAGGCTACAGAGTTCTTCCCTACTTGGACCCGTCAGAGGAACGCCACACCAAGCTCAAAACCTTCTGCTTCAATATCCTCAAGGACAACGGACCCAGACTTTTCTCTGAGTTCAGGTACTAGCGAACTATTGTACCAAAACCATACATACACCTAACCTCAGAGGAGTACTAGTCCATCAACTGCATCAAGGTCTTGAAGCTCTCAAGATTGACATTGTTGTGCAATCCTCTCATCTTTGCAGCATGTCAATCTCTACGCCTGTTCATGACCCATGACCATTGTGGATTTGCACACCATCGATCAACCCAATGTCATGCATTTGGCATTTGTTCTTGATCTCGGAGGAGGTTCAGAATTTCTAACTAACCACATCCATGCAAGTTTTGCTGCTTTTTGGGTTGTAGCAATGCAATTGGAGAGTCTTTCATTGTCTGGGAAACAGCACTTGAAGAAGGTGGGACTGCCAGCTTCTCAACCGAGTGTGCACAATTTGCCTTCAACTTCCTGTTCCGTGGAGTTGTGCATCGAGATCCTGTTGCACCTGGTGAAGCAAGCTTGGGTATGGAAGCTATAAGCTTGGTTGGGTATTTCTGAACTCGATTTTCTTTTTGCTGTATAAATTTCTTAGCTTGGGTGCTTGTTAGAGCCTGAATTGTGCAATATTTGAACCTCATTGATCTATAGAAGAAGTTTTAATAACCTTGTCCTGGTGTTCTTAGATTTCATGAGAATGAAAGATTTCTCAATTCTGATGAGAGAGATTTGAACCTCAATCTACTGCAATAAGTAATGTGCACAAACCCTGTGCCAGAACCCTGTCTGTTAATATGAGGAGAAGGAGGTTGCAAGGTTGAAACCCTAAACAGAAATGTTAGGGTTTGTGCACCCTTCAGTCAAAGCAGAGAAGCACATTATTGTGTTAAACTTAGCTCAAAATTCCTGTTAAAAGCTCTTTGCACTTTGAAGAAGCATGTTGTATCTGTGTTATGGGCCACACACATGCCAAAAGACATGCAAGAATTAAGTACTAGTTCACTAATGCAGCTAGCTCTTCGAAATAATTGATGCCACCAATTTTGAACAATCTCATTGCCCACAAACTTTTGCCTTGACACTTACAGAGAAACCTTTGTATGATCCCATTACAATATTTGAGTGCTTGTTTATTTGAAGAGAAGTTCTCAAAACAATTCAAGACTCCCATTCTAACAATCTTGTTGGCCACATAAGTAGGCTTCTATTTTCAAACCTAGGCACAAGTCTATTCCACATACCATGTATGTTTGTGAATATTTTCTACACTAATACTATAACTTCCCTTGTCTGTGTATAAAGACAGGGTTAAAGACAGTGTTAACGGAAATGGATTTTTATGAGCTTCAATAAGCTAGTAGAACAAATGTTGAACAATCTTGGTTGAAGCTGATTCAGTTTTTTTTCTTCTTCACTAATAGAAGAGTCATTTGCAGGTACAAAAGGGGGTCAACATGCAAGTCTCTGGACTGCGCCCCAGCTAGCTCCAGTAGCTAGTCTTGGCTTGCCACATGCTATTGAGGAGCTAACCCTGCACAGTTTCCCATTGCCATTCATCCTGGTGAAGAGTCAGTATGATCCTATCTTCAAGTTCATTACAACATATGCCACAGATGCACTTGGGAAAGCTGAGGCACTTGGTATCGACCGTAATGATGCAGCCAACAACTTGTTATTCTTTCTCTCCTTTAATGCCTTTGGAGGATTTAATATCTTTTTCCCAGCTGTGGTAAAAGAAATAGGTGAGAACCCGATAACCCCCATCTCATGACAATCTCTGCCTCACCTGTCCTCTTTAAAAGGAGAATTATGTTTATTAGTATAGGAGATGGACTTTCACACATCTAGAAAGCAGCAGAAGGGACCCATTTGAAGCCCTAAGCTGGTCTGGAGAAAGCAGCAGAAGGGACCTATTTGGAGCCCTGATCTGGTTTTGAGAAAGCAGAAGGGACCTATGTTGAGCCCTAAGCTGGCATTGAGAAAGCAGCAGAAGGGACCCATTTGGAGCCCTAAACTGGTTTTGAAAAAATGGAATGGACAGGTTAGGAGTCCTTGTCATACATAAAGAAGCATAAAACATCTCTTCTTTTACAACCTATTTGCCAGAAGAGTAATCTTACAATCTGTAAGAGCTCAATGCCTGACAGTTTGGGATCTTACAGAATGGTGAAGTGGCCAATAGTAAATTGAACAGGAGGAACGACCTCATAATACAATGCAATTTTATTATTGTGATGCTTTATATCATCATCTGCTAATATTCCTGAGTTCTCTGAGCAAGAGTGCTGCTCTATATTCAACTGTAATTGACTATATTATTCATTCAATGCAGCTGGAGTTGGCCCAGACTTGATGAGGGAGCTAGCGAGTGAGGTGAAAGATGTACTTGCTGCAACTGGAGAGAACAAAATTTCGTTGCAATCACTTGGGAAGATGTCATTGGTGACTTCTGTGGTCTATGAATGCTTCAGAATTAACCCCCCAGTACCTTACCAATATGGAAGAGCCAAGAAAGATTTCATACTTGAGTCTCATGATGCGTCTTTTCAGATCAAGAAGGGTGAGATGCTGTTTGGGTATCAACCGTTTGTAACAAATGACCCAAAGGTGTTTGCTGATCCTGGGACTTTCAACCCCAAGAGATTTCTTGGGCCCGAAGGTGAGAAGCTCATCTCCTCTGTGTTCTGGTCCAATGGGAGAGAGACTGATAGCCCAACTTTGCAAAACAAGCAATGCGCTGGGAAGGATCTTGTGGTGACAATCTCAAAACTCTTTGTAGCTGAATTGTTCAATAGATATGAGAGCTTTGAATTGGCACCACAACCAGCTGGACCTGCAGGTCCTACAGCTCAAGTCACCTTCACATCTTTGATCAAGAATGCAAAAACCTAGGGTCTTGTCACACAACTTTAATTGGGCTCAAGCAGCTTCTGTACATTCTTGGAGTGATCTTCTAATCTGCATCAGGGACTCACAACACAGACTTTTTGTGGAATAATTTGCCCCTAATTCTTGAGCAGATTATTTACAGAGAGCTGATGAAGTCTTTGGGGGGAGTAATGGCAGCTAAGTTACTCTACTGCCACTTATGATGAAGGTGAAGGTCTGATGACAGACTCTTTGGTTATGAGTTGTTATAAACACACTCATGTATTGTTGTTTTTGTTTCGGTTTTGGATTTGGCCAGAACAGACACAACATAATGTTTTGTTACATCAATATGTTTTTGTTGATAGTTTTCTCTCCACAATCACCTTGATGTTTATTTGCCAATTTTGTAATCACAAATTCTGTCATCATAAGACTCACAACTGTTGTTTGGTAGTATGTGATGTCCAGCTTCATGTGACAAAGCTTGAAATGAGTCATACATTCAATGCATGTTTCTTTACAGTTTATAGTTTTAGGGTTTAGGGTTTAGTCTTATGATATTCTTCAAGATTTGTGGCCATATTTTAGTAAATGACCCAACTCAATTGCAAGCCAAGTTTTGTCTTTAATTTAATCAATAAGTTTGAAAGGCAAAAGAGAAAGTTTGAAAGCTTGTTAAAATTTTATCTAGTAGATATGGAAGTGCAAGGTAACATAAGCGCAAGTGATTAGTGTTGTAAGTGGGTCAAGTTTTTGATTTGTATTGTTGAAATAGTTGGCATTCCCAGCATGAAAGTTTGAAGAACATTAGGAATTTGGAAAATGTTAGGGAAGTAACCAACCATACTAAAAAACATATTTGGATTTCTGAGATTTTCTATGCATTGCTAAACAAAATACAAGGATTCCAAGGCAGTTGCAATGGACATGGATTTTCAGTTTTTGGATTTTAGAGTTTCCATATGTTATTTAAAAAGAAATTGTTAATAGTTTAGATGAAATCAAATCTTTCCTAGATCTAGGCAAGGATATTAGGTGATGAATGGTATAACCAACCCATAATGATAAAACAATCCTTAATAAGGCAAGAATCATAACCCAAGGATTTGAATCTTTAATTGTAAAGAATGTTACAATATGGAAATGGTTATTCCACTTGCTAAGTTGAAATATTTGATGAGAATTCGTCTCATGGTAAGTAAACATCTTAAAAGGAATTTTTGACTTGAGGTTTGAGGTCATAATAACATATTTGGTTTATGATTCAATTTATCCTACATCCTAGGTTAACATATAAAGTTGACTCAACTTCATCCCATTTGCATATTAACGTTTGACCTGATGCTTTATGTATTGATCCATTCACAACAATATTAAAAAGAAAAATCTTTTTTCATATCCATATCAATGTTTTTTTTCTAGTGAAAAATCACCAAACTTCCCTAAAATTTGTAAGTCAGCGGCCACTTGTAAGCTTGGATTTTAAGGAGAAAAATGGACTTTTTGCCTCAAACTAATCATGGTGGTAAATTCTAACATCACCAATTTGGTAGCTCACTTCAAGATATATCACCTTTTAGAGCAATGCCTTCATGTCTTCAATGCTCTAGATTTGTCTTAATGGTGGACCATGCACCATCTTCTCTTTTCACACCCATCAATTTTCACCACTTTATACCAAAGTTTGAATAATATTTTCACCAAATCAATCGTCTTTCACCAATGTTTCCTCTTGTTGTTCATTTTCCTACTTGCAAAAGGAGATCTGGTTCAAAAAATTGTTTTTGTTTGACTTTATATTTGCAATTGTAGTTGCCCTTAGTGTTGAAATCAATTAATTTTGTGATTGCAATTGTTGTAGTCTTACATGTCCCCAAGTTGCAAGTGTAATTAAATCTTCTAGTTGCAATTGTGACTATTATGTATTTTAAATGAAAGGGTGAATGAAATGTTAACTCATGTCAATCATAGTTATCACATCAAACAATAAATTGACAAACAAGTTGCTTTTGTAATTATGATAGGTAGGCCTTACTTTTAGTTGCAACTGTAACTATAAATTATGATTAAACTATACATTGGATGAATAGATCATGGATGAAAATGTGATAGGGGTTGATAATTAATAAGAAAATAAATAGGTTGGTAGGATATAAGAACAAGTAGGTTATAAGTAGGTGGATGATAGGTTGATTTGAGCTTCCTAATAAATAGGGAGATAGGTTAGATATGTACTAATTCAGCTAGGTAAGTAGTTAGATTAAGTAACTAGGTAGGTAGTTAACTTAGGTAGATTAGACTTTAAATAGTAGCTACATTAAGAAGGTAGGCAATAAAGTTATGTAAGCTAGGTCGGTATATTAGCTAACGAACTTGCTAGACTAGGTAGTGAAAGTAGCTAGGCTAAAATATATAACTATTGTTAGGCATAGGCTAGGATAGGTATGTACATAGCTAACTTAGATAGGCTAAGTCAAGAAAGTAACTAAGTAGGTTGCTAAGCTAGATAGCTAAGATAAATATGCTAGGAGTTAGGTATGTAAGTTAAGTAAGTTAGCTAAGATAAGTTAGCTAAGATAAGTTATATAAATAGGTTCAAAAAAATCATCATGATAATATGATTATACAAAGTATTGTTTGTTGAAGATGTGATCCAATGATTTTAAAGACTTGGTCTCCAAATGTGAAGATGACATGAGGTTTGCTTTGTAACCTATTTATATGCTTAGTTTAAGCTTATGTTGTTAGCTAAATCGTTTATGGGCCTAAGTAGTTTAACTAGGCCTGGGGAGCCTAGGTTGGTTGTTAGGTTAAGCTTAAGTTTCTTAGGCTAGGCTATATACCTATTTATTAAAAACTTACATAATAGATATGTGTGCATATTAGAACAAATGTCCAATATTCATGCATTCAACTCTTGTCATCATATATAATATGCACACATGTATATGTTTGGACATTAATGAAGCATAAAAGTACTTGCAAATGTAATCACACCTTTTGTGCAAAAAAATTTATTGTCATCCAAAACAATGGATGAAAAAGCTTGGTGAAGTCACATGGAGGATAAGATTGCCATTGCAACTAGGTGTTACATAATGTACCATATAATGCCTTTTGCAACTTAACCAAAGAAACCGGACATTATAATAATCACATGTGATATTTACAACTCATCATAAATTACATAGTTAATACACGAATCTTTTTGCAGTCAAACATAAACTTTGTTTATATTATTTATGTGTACACTATGATTCACAAGTATGCAAGATTGCGAGGCTTTAACATTAAATGAACTTTGAAAGTTTTGGTTGTAAAAGGTCGTGCAATGGCATTGAGTGAAAGTCCATTAGGTTTGAGGTGATTGTGCAAATTTGGTGTTTTATAGTAGCTTTGGAAATTCAAGTTTGGATTCAATTCAATTTTTAATAGGTCTTTGATGCATAATGGTGTAACTCACAAAACACAAGAGGTGAGTACTCAAGACTAGTCACTCAAGTTGTTATGAATTTCATATTACATATGATTTTCAAATTACCTTTTTCATATTGTGTAGTGTTACAAATTTATTTTGCAAATTTTTCTTTTTGATATCTAGTTTAATCAAGCAGCTTGGAGGTTGCCATTCATGAGTTGTGTGGTTGTTTGAGTCATAAGTTTAACTCCTCTATTGAATCAAAGTCTTGGTAAACTTTCAAGTCCTCACCTAAGTTCTTATTTGTTTTGATTTGTGACTACGGTTGTGTCCACACCATTGTTGGGTAGTTTTCAATTCCTTTTTGAAACCAATGATTTTAATTTTTTCATAGAGTTGTAAAACTCAATTTGATTCTTTTAAAAAATAATTAAAAAAGTTTTATGAGAAGCATCAAGGGTATCAAATTTATTATTATTAATAGATTGAAAACATTAAAAACAATTTCAATAAAAATGATCCATTGAAATAAAAATATTGAACTTTGTGATGCACCACAACCAACCAATTTTTTTTGAAAAATCCTACCTCTAGAGTACATACCCCTTTAATTATAGGCCTCTAAAATTGAGAATTGTCTTTGAGTTTTTTAAAAATCTTGAATAATTTTCACATTTTTTAATTAAAATTTATTGGATGATTAATTATCAAATGAATGGTTCTCACTGAAATCACTATTAAAGGGTTAAGCTTCAATGTGAGTATTACCAATGATGATACTTTCATAGTTTTTTGTGAGAGAACAAGATGATACTTAACTTGATTCCAAACCACTATTTCATAACCATCTCACACTAATCCACACTAATAAGAATCACATAAGTGTAACTAGCGTTTGTTTCATGTTATAATGTCTAAAAATTATACTAATGTTGTATGTTTTTAATTCACATTTATTACATTCACCTATGTGTATGAAACATGTATACAATAAAATGGATAAATAAAGAAACACACAAGATAATGACAAACATTAAACACACCTCCGTTTCCCATTCTTATGAAAATAAATTCAATATTCACATGTCACCCAAACTCTTCAATAATTTGCCAAAACTGTCTAGGGATCAGATGAAAACACTTCAAATCTCCACTAATTCGCATAAATGAGAGTAGTGAAAAGGCTAACCTGTTGTGTACTTGAGAATCCTTCCATTGCCTCACATTAACCCTTGAAGGGAAGAGGCCAATTGCTCACGTACTTGAGAAGTTTGGACGTCCACTTGGGCCGTTTCAACTTCCTAACCAATCAAAGAAAATGCCACATGACCATCAAGCCCTAACATAATTTTTTTGTAATTAGCAATTAAAGGCCACAAGCTATAAAACATACACATTATATGTTGTGGCTACATCAATGCCATCCTATTGTTTTGGTAAAACCCTAACCCTATATACTTGGGAAAATGGAATGCTCCCAAATGCCCTCAAAACGAAAGAGGCGGGGCCTATGCTTGTTGGTGTTTCATTTTCCAAAATGCTCTCAGAAGGTTTCATGCTCAATAAGTGTACCTCCAAGTTCACAAAGAAAAATGTGGGAGATTTTGAAAGAGGGAAAAAAAAAAGTTTTTGAACTATAAAATGTGTTGATCCAGCAAAATTCACCACTTTGAGAAAAGAGTAGAAGCAAAGATAAATAAATAAATTAAAGAAAAAACAACCAGCAAGGGAACAAGAAAAACAAAAGGAAAGGATCAAAGTCCAAACAAAAGATCACACCCAAAAGCACAGAACACACAACGGGGAGCCCTAAGAGCAGAAAACATGGGTCCTAAACCCATCATCAGTAGCATGAAGCAAGTAGAAAAAGCATGGTGTGCACATCGACCGTGTGAAACTCATCGATTAGAAAATCAGCCCAAAATACTACGATTCTTCTTCTTGCAGGGAAACTCTTGGCTGTTGTGGGTCATCATCTTGTAAGCAATGTGCAAGAGATAGTCTGTTTCACAACACTTTACAGAACCACCCATGTGTCAAACTATTCTGCGACTCTCTGTTATTGGTTCGATAACTTGCTTGCACGTGCCATTGTAAGTGAGTGAAGTCATCCCCTCTTTGGTCATTGGATCAGAAGCGATGTGAAAATCGGAATCTGAAATCTAAGTGGATATCACAAAGATTTGGTCGAGTGAAGTGATCACCCCAAATCAAACTTTTTTTTTGGTTGCATTGAAACAATGAGGCATGATGCATCAACTTTTGGAATGATGCACACACCTCATTTACATGCAATTTACTTCTTTCCTCTCTTCTTCAAAGATGAGACAAGAAAAAGCAACCAATAAAATAGTGCCTAGTTTTGATGACCAAGTACCCAATAAGCCATGTTGAAAGGTTCTTTACGTTTATTAGAAAATTCGGGTTCCAGTTTTGAAAAAAAATTAATAATTTTTAAAATTTTGTTGCACATTTAAGGGTTGTGAGTTTGATTCTTAAGGAAATAAGTTTCATTTAAGGTCTGCAAATAAAATTCAATTTTAGTCCCCTTCTTAGTAGTAATGTAATTTAAAATTGATAATTAACTTCTAGTTCACCTCCAGTTAATCCTCAAGTTAACAATGGATCAATTGTCTTGCTGAACCCTCTTGCATTATTACATGGAAGGTGTTTTTTTGGGTATGTGGAGGGTGCCTTACCCTTAGTAAAATTTCCAACTTAAGAGAGGATAGAAGATCGCACCTTACACATAAGGTGCGTTCCTCCTCTTCTCAAACAAATTCACAACCGTTTCAAACTCTGCCAGATCTTTGGTTCAGGTATGGACCTCAAACAAGTTGGTTGTGGGAATTTGTGACCCATTCCGAAAACTAGGCCTTTAACTCTGAACATGATCCCATTCAAGGTCCTTACCCTTAATAACAACAGGGATTCGGATGCAACTTGATCCAGAAATAGTCATCTAGGGCTCATTCATTATTCCTGAAAAAGTGGGCCATCACCATCATCACCATCGGGTTTCATCCAAGGCCGAGCTTACAAAATGCACAGATGAATAAGAGGGGAACTACTAAAGGAGAATGCATCTGCAACTAATTGGTGGGCAATAATGCCTAATTAGTGGTGCTGGTGGTGGGTTCCGTCCAGAGTTTTTCCGACAATTTTGGTCTTTTTTTTTTTTACCAAGAAACTTGGATGTCTTTTGTGGTGTAAATTTGACCAGTTTTGTTAATTTTTTTGGAAAAATTAGTCAATCTGTCCACAGCTCAAAATTCAAAAAAAAAGAAAAAAAAGAAACACCCTCTGGTTCCTTCTGGACGTGGGCTCTTCAAGCCACAGCAAATCCCAAGTAACATGGGAGGGATACGACGGATCTGGGCCACCCTTTCAATCACAGAACATGTAGTAGTGCCCAAAAGTCTACCAATGGGATAGAACGACTTGACTAGTCTGTTTGATCGGCCCCCCCCTTTCCATGGTCTTCAACCAATGGCCCCATGGCCGTTCAAAGTCGTTTAGCACAATTTATGCCGGCTGTGTAAAAAGGGATTCGGGGGCATTGTGTTCTGCAAAAATTGTTTTCCTCAAGATCCATGGCCTTTGGGTTTGTTGGGTGTGTTATTTGTTTTGATGAAAAACAAGGCATCACAGGTCCTGCCAATAGATAAGATGTTGTACATCTACATGCTGTGTCCACACTCTGAACACCAAAACAATCCATTCCAATCTAAACAGTCTAAACACTTTCACCAAAGAAACGGGTTCACGTAATGTGAAACTGGTTTTAATAAGGTAAAACTTCCAAAATTTGGATCCAATGCCATGGTCCCAGTCCCTGTGGGGGCAGGGCCCAATAAACTTCGGAGTACCACATGCTGGTTCCATAGGATGCATGAGTTGAAAGTCGAAAAGTTGACGATAATATTGACGGAAATTTGTGAATTAGTTATTTAGGTCCACAGAAGGCTTTCATTTGGGTAGGTGAGTGGGTGGGTTTTCCCAAAGGCTTCTAACTCCGCTAATTGAGCGGATGTGGTTGTCATCCTTTGTAGTGCCAACCTTATCTTCAAGGATTTGTTTTTAAACGTGAAAATTAAGGAATAGCTACAATTCTTTGTCATGACCAGGGCTCCTGTTCATGTCCACCTTTAGGAAAAGAAAGAAAACATATAAGTATCTAGCAAAAGAGAAAAGAAAAAACATCAAATTTGCCTTTCTAAGGAAAAGGAAAAAAAAAGGGTAATATTCTCAAACTATGAATTATCACTATTTAACCTAACTTCCAAATACAAATTTAACCCTAAACCTTAAACCCGATGGTTCTCTGAAATATTTTCAAACTGGAACTTGTGCTTGATAACAAAGTTAAATACCTGCCCAACACTGGAGAAAACCTAATTCTTAGACCAGAAAATATGGGAAAAAAAGTATTAGTTAGGGGTGTGTTTTTAATTTCAATTCCGTGATATCAAAAATTTGGCAATGTTTTTTTCAAACAATTAGGTATTAATAGTTGAATTTATAATATAAAAATTAAAAAAACAGTCCGAAAAATTTCTCAATTTTTTGTCAAAAAATAAAACATTAGTATTGAAGGTACCCAATGGTTTTTTTTCCCCAATTTTATGATCTTGCTAGACTCACAATCATAAACAACAAGATTTAGTCAGATCTGAATTGTACAAAGAATATAAGAAAATTATATTTAAAAAATACCTCCTTTTGTGTTGTGACTTGTGACTACCTTCTAGAGCCTAATGGGTAAAAATCTGGGCTCTTTTTTCTTTCACAATATGGAGAAAATTCGTCCCCAAAGAAAAAAAAAAAAAACCGCCGTTAAAAATTTTTTTTTTTTTTTTATTAAAAAAGAAATTTTAATTAATATTTTTTTTAATAAAAAAAAATTTCGAGCACTTTTTTTTTTGGTTAATTTTTTTGGCCCC
>Ga0116231_10010892_pt1 | contig 14315 bp, 8 predicted proteins | sample S1TSphgellanicum_2_FD_89695 | JGI IMG/M metagenome (GOLD analysis project Ga0116231, IMG submission 89695) | Host-associated microbial communities from peat moss isolated from Minnesota, USA - S1T2_Fd - Sphagnum magellanicum MG | ecosystem: Host-associated > Plants > Peat moss > Unclassified... | reverse complement strand
TTATTTTTTTTTTTTTTAATATTTTTAAAATAGAGGAAAATTTTATAATTTTTTTTTTTAATAAGTTATTAGTTTTTTTTTTTTTTTTTTTTTTTGTGTTATCTAATACTCAATTTTTTTCTAGATACAACTTTGTTGGATTGTTATTTAGATATCATTTTGTGATTATGTTCATGTTTGAAGTTTAATTTTGTGTTTTGGGATTATGCATGTAGCATACAAGCTCTAATTAGAGCCATAGAAAGGCCATTTGAAGGTTTGACCATTTGAAGATTGTCGGTGATGAAATAGTTTTTTGAACATCACATGCTTGTTTCTGAAAAATCGTTCAAAAGTTCAATGTTTTATTGATAAAAAAGAAAGGAGGATGTTGGGAAAGGAGGTTTATTAATCAACATCATAATTGGTCTAAATCTCCAATTTGGTTACATGTGAAACTTTTTCATCAAGGATTGTCCAAAGCTTATGAAGGTGAATTTTGATGAATTTTTTGTTATGTAGTTTCTTATTTGGGTTTAATGTTTACATTTTATTGAAACATTTCCAAAAGATGGTGCACTTTTGTCACAAGATGTGTTTTTGCTAACATACATCAACAAATTATCTAGTTGCTAATGTTATTGAAATTTTTAAAAAGTTAACAAAGAGTGCCCTGTTGATTGGCCTCTTAATAAGTTAAGGATGCACCCCATGGTTTTGTGACCTAAATCAAAGTGGTGAAAATTTGATGTTGTTCTGTTTGTTTGCTTGTTAGCTAATTGAAAAAAATCATGTTTGATTGTTGAGAAGCTAATGATGGTGTTTTCTAAGTTGAAAAAAAGGTTATGTCGATTAAGATTGACAATGGTGTCAATATCACCCACATGGAAAATAAGTTTTTTTTTAATTTTAAAAACATAATGTGGAAGTGATTGGCCAAAGAGATCCAATTTTTTTAATGCAAACTTGGTCCTACTTTTCTTTTATGTTATGTTGCAAGTGTTTTGTCATAGGATTCCAAACCTTTTTTTTTTTTTTGCTCCAAGGGTGTTTGTTGCTTTGGATCCCATTACATTTATGTTTTTATTTTGTTGCTTTGTTTAAACTTTTGTGCTTTGCATTGTATGTAGTTTGCTAGTGTTAGTGTTGTAGATACAATCGTATTGACAAACACTTGAGAGATCATGCTTTACAACACATAATAAGCAATGAATTGAAGGCTGATAATCAACTACTTCATTATGGTTTTTATGAGGAGACAATTGCATATAAAAAGTTGAAGGTAACATTATTTTAATGGATGTTTGGTTTTCAAAGTACATAGTTTTCTTTTGTGATTTTTTGGTGTGATACTTGTGTTTTGCATGAATTCAAATGTGAAGAAAGTGGTTTTTGATGATATTCCTATTATGAATGTTGTTGCTTGTATGTGTAAGAAATTTCCTCATGCATTAGATGTTGTTTATGTTCCCATTTCCACTAAAGAAAATTTGTTTTATGCTTCATAATAAGGAGATCAATTGTTGATTTTGATGATAGATTTTAGAATGATGTATTTGAAACCAAGCTTCCCAAGTACAAATAATGTTTGGATGTGATGCAAGGTTGTTTGCCATTGGGAGTTGTGGATGTTAACACCATGTTTGGGCATGTTTTCAACAACTTGCAAAATTGTCTTATTACAATCGATCAACTATGTTGTTGATATCAAGAATATTTTTATTTTAATGCTAGAAACCTTTAATAAGATACTTTGATTGTTGGATTCAAGAGTGTGCTTGTTGTTGCAATAGTAAAGATACTTCATTTAGATTTTTAGGATGACTTGAAACTTGACATGACACTTTCCCAAACACTTTTGTAGTGAGATTGATGTGGTTTTATATTTTAGAAATGAACTTTGAATTTAGAGAACTTGTTTGAGCTATGGTCATTAGATTTGATACTTGTAGCTTTTGAAGATAGACTTTCAACTTGAAGTTTTATTTGAACCTTGTTCATCATATTTTTGTTTTTTGGAGCTTCATATTTTAGAAATAGAATTTGAAGGCATGAACACACATGGAGTTAAGTTATTTTTCTTATCTTTGTCATCATCAAAGTTCTTCACACGGTGATATCTTTTTTAAATGATAAAAAGCACTTCATTTGTGAATCTAAAGTTAAACCTCAAATTATTACATATATCTCATAACAACATGCTACCACTAGCATAACCAATTTGACATACACATTGCACATGTCTATCACCATCTTTTCATAGTTTTTTTGGACCTATTTCTTTGTTTTTTTCATTGGTTCATTTTCATTGTTGTCTATTCAAATCTATCTTTTAACATTCCTTAATTGTCATTTTTTCATTGTTGTCATTGTTTCCTTTTGTTTACCATTCTTTATTGTTTAATGTTGTTGTGATGACTTTGCTTTGAAATTTTCATTAAATTCTACCTCGGTTTTTGTAACTTGAATTGTTGTAGTTATTACATAAGACAAAGCAAAATGGATGATGCACAAATTGTGTTGTTTATGGTCATGCTAATAGAAACTCTTTTGAACATTTAGCACATGTAATTCAATTTTTTTCATGTTGAATTGTTTAAATCCCATTGCATCTTCCATTAATCGATAGATGATTCTTACCTTTATTGCATTACACAATTATAAAATATCTTGCATTGTTTATAGAAGACCTTGATCACTAGGTAAAACCCAAGAACACCACATGATACTCTCATTTTCTTCTCACAAAATATGATGAGAATTAGTGGAAAGAACAACATAAATGTCAAAAAGGACATTATTTAATACTGTTAATAAGATTTACCATTTCTTTTGAAGCAAAATATTAGATCTTGTTTGGCCATACAACTGAAGTGAAGGTTTGTTGTGTAATATACAAGCTTGCATAAGGTGCAAACATTCTAATGTGTTATGAATTGTTTGCCATTGGCAAATTCATTGTTGCTCGTATTATTTGAAAGTTTGTTACAACTTTCAAAATAGTATTCAAAAGAATGATCAAGTGGCTGAAAAAGAACAAATTTGGAATTAGTAATTATTAAATTATAAAATTAATGCGGTATGTTTTTAGTGCATGGTGCAATTGATGGCACACATATTCATATTGTTAAGCCAAAGACACCATTTCTAGAAGATTATTATCACTTTATAACATTTGGTTAATTACTTAATAGTGGCATAAGCAATGGTTAACACTATAAAACATTTTATTGATGTTTTTGTTTGATTGAATGAAAAAATGTTAATGACTCTAGAATCTTGAAAAAAATTACATTATATAACAAGTTTCAACATCAAAATTTGTTCATCTTTCAAAGTGAATCCCAAAATGGTATCATACCATGTCTCTTTGGAGATAAACCTTACCCATTTTGGATTGGGTGATGACACCCCATAAAGAAAATGTTGGTCATAGTGTGGTGGAGTGCTTGTACAATAGATGCCATAGGAAAAGCAAATTGGTTATAAATAATGCCAATGAGGTATTGAAAAACAATTTTTAAACATTCTTACACTAATTAATCTCCATGTGAAATTTGTTTTGGATGTTTTCATTTGTTGCTGCCTACTCCACAATGTGATGCTTAATAGAGGAAATTTAGACATTGTGAAGTTAATACATGCGTTAGAAGTACAAACTTATAAATAGTTACAAAATCAACAAGTAAGGCAACATGTGGATGTTTTTGTCCAAGAACACATTCAACCAATGCACATTGGCAACGAAGGGAAAAAGTAGTTGGGAACGGTTTAAAAAATAATTTTGAAAACCTTCTTAAGGATTGAAAGATTTTAAAAATTGAATTTTCAAACTTCATTTTACACCTCAAATTTCATCACAAATGCATGTTTTTAATATTTGTGTCTAATGACTCTAAATGATTAAATTTTATAAAATGTGAATTAGCAATCTTACCCCATTATTTCTTTAGTTATCTGTTGCAAATGCCATCACTATTACAAAACATGGGTGTAGTCCCCGTTCACTTGACCAATGAATCCACTGCATCCCCATTAGGTCCCATTCATTAGGACCAACGTATTCACTCAAAATCTAGTGAAATCATTTGGTGTACATGGACACCATTTGTTGTAGTGCATGCTCATGAATAATGTCAATGCCACAATAGCCTTGACCATGTTATTGGTCTTGTTGATGACACAATATTTTATTTGAAAATATTCTAGTTTTTTTTTAACATCTTCCTAAAACTTGTCCATGCATTCTTCAATTGTGAAAATGGTCATGTGAATTGTATCAATTGTTGTTACAAGATATTCAATTTTTTAAAAAAAAATTCAACCAAATTCTTGTGAACAACATTTATGATGCACATTTGTGTTATCTAAACCTTTTAAAATCTATGTTGAATCTTTTGATGTTGATTGATGAATGCCAAGAATGCTTGTTGGAAGTGGTGTACAAGGAACTATTATAATAAATGATCTACCGTGAGTTGTAACATGTGGTGTAACATGTGATGTACCAATAGCTGCTACAATAGGTTGTGCTCCATTCTAAATTAGACAATGGGGGAAGAGTCAATCCAAGTCATATGTTACCAATTGAATCTATTTCATGGAATGTTGCATTTTTAAAATACCAAGTGAATCGTGATTCTTTTTTTCAATTTATTATGAAGGTCCATTCTTGATCAGTTGAAGTTTTAATTTTTTTTTTGCATGCATGTCATACATTGTGTGACATTCTTCAAGTTTGTGTGTAGAATACATCGCATGTTGCGACCCTAATCTTGGGCTCATGACCAAAACTAAGGCCATGTAAAAAAGAAATGAGACAAGAAGAAATTAAGGTAAGAAATGCACATAAACAAATTGTGGGAATAGAAAGGAAACTTTGAATACTTTTGGGATGAATTCCCACTTTGGGTGTTGGACAATTTCAAAATGTTTCAAATTTTTGGGACAAAAGTTCATGGGAGTAAAATTTTTCAAAATTCAAAATGGTAATTTAATTTTTAAAAAATTAAAACTAAATAATAAGGGTCAAATAACCTTCAATAGAAGCATGCAACATGGTGTTCAAAAGATTTCATCAAGAAATATGATTGTATAGTTAGAAGCTTTTCAATCAAAGTTTTTATGAAAAAGTTATGAGCCTATAAAATTACAAGACTCATAACTTGAAAATCTCAATTAGGATTGCTATTTGGTAATCCTAGGCATTTTAGCTATTTCAATATAATAATGATTTATAAGCTTCAATCCATGGAACAATGGATTGATAGTGCTTGTGCTTGAATGCAAACTAAAATTCATGAAGACCATGCACATAAAATATAATGTGCATGTATCAAAATCAATGTTGTGTATGTTTCAATTCATGGAATAAGGGATTGTTAATGTTTCTACTCAAATGCAAACTACAATTCAAGAATATACATGTACTTGAAGGTGTTTTCTAGGTGTTGTTCATGATATCTTTTCCACCAAATTCTTGCATTCCTTTGCCATTTTTATTTTTTCATTTTTGTAATGAACTACAATATATAGTGGAGTAATCAAATTTCTAAAGTAGCAACAATGTGATGCAATGAACATAAACAAACATGGTGTAGTGTGGTGTGGTGCACCTAAAAACAAAAGTCACACAAACTATGCAAACAAAGAAAAATGCCAACAAGGAAGACAATATCTAACACCAAAATAATGGGTCTTTTTCACCATTTTATGTAGCACCAAACTTTTCCATTTGAAGAAAATCAAGGTTTAGTGTTAATGATGGTGTTATATATCTTTATCCTATCTATGATATAACTCTAAGCTAACTTTGATTGCCATGTTTGTTTCCATGTCAATTTTGGTGTTACATATTATTATAGTTGTGTACACATAATTTTTTTTAACAATGCTAACCTTCACTTATCATCAACATATCTCCAAGTGTGTTCATGTTGTTAGGAAAACTTGTTTGAGCTCTATGTTGATATTTTTAAATGGAACATAATTTTTAATTATTGTCTTGTGTTGTAGTTTTCATTGCATTGTGTTCTAATTTTTGTTTGTGTTATAAACAAAGGATAAAGAAGTCTCCTGAGAAAAGAAATGGAAACCTATTACGAAAGAAAAGAAAAATAATGTGAAGGAAAAGAAAAAAAATGGATAAAGACAAATTTGAATTTTAGGAACTTATCAAATGTATAAGTTATAGCCTAGTCAAGACCTTACATGGGTTGAAAGGTTTGTGTAGAATTACTCCATAGGAGCATGGACTAGAAAACAAAGGAGAAATATTTCCAATTCCTTCCAAAAGTATAAATGAAGGGGTGGTCTTGAAGGGGGTTACCTTATTTAATGGCATGTCAATGAGTTTTGTCCCAAGTTCGCAAGCCCAAGAACAATAGAACCCCCATTGCGACTTGCATTTCCTCAACATAAAAAGCTAACCTAATTTGAAACTACCACCTAAATTTAAGGTGGCCTTAGAGGCTTGGAAGAATATTATGTTATGTATGTTCATTTTCACCCCACTCTTCATTTGCGCATCCAACAATCTTTACCACATCCAACATAGAGTGTTAAATTCTCATCACCTAGGCCAATAATCATTGTAGTTCCCCAATCCAAACTAGTCATTTCCTTTTTATTGGCCACCTTGAGGGCACTATTCCTTTTACAAGCCCAAATCACACAACACAATTGTTAGACTTCATTCAAAATATAGTGTACCAAATTATTGCACCTAGGTGGATGGAAATTCTCTTAAGTTATCATAGTAGTAAGTGCCTTTGCCATTCTTGCCATAATTAAATAATTTTTAGCAAATATTAATTTTTTTCAAAATCAGTTGTTGACAATGTCAAAACTTTTAGAAATTTGTTTGACATTATTATTGATTACTTGCCCTAAAACTTGTAAATTACTTGGCATTTATTTTTCCCACCTCCACCATAGGAATTTCCAATTTTTATTTTTATTTTTAAAAATATTATTATTTTTTTTATTACCTTTGAGTGGAAAATTTTGTTTGAAAGAAAATTGTCAAAAATGTCGAAGTGGTAAAGGTCGTATAAGTAGTAAATACATGTTAGTCTCAATATGTCAGGTGGTTTTATTCTATATTAACACATAAAACATTATCGCATTTATTTATTTTATATATTTCGGTCCCTCACTAGGTTGAAGAAATCATGTTCATTCACATCGTAGTAGTGTCACACGAATAATAACTTACACAATCACAAAGGTATTCTCCAACCTATCAAAGTAATTTCCATTGGGTGGAAATTACCCATTAGCATGTCCCTCTTCACTATATGTATCATTATAACGATGTCCCTTTGCAGTGTCACTATCGTGATGATAGTTTGTGTAAGAAAAGGGTTTATCAATAAACCTTTCTCATATACTTTTAATTCTTATTATCATAGCTTTGATTTGTGGGACTATCCACATACATATATAATCTTATTCAAGTTGGGAAAAAAAGTCATATTAGAGTTTCACATCAATGCCATGTGCATAGGATTTGTTGCACCACCACACAAATGGTGGATGATTTCCATCTTGTTCAAAAAAAAATTGAAAACCAAAATTTGGAAATCTTTAGCTTAATGATTTCATATTTATTGAAGGGTTTCATTAGAAACATGAAGGGGAAAGACTAAATTCATTATTTCCTTGCAAAATTTTATATAAAAAATTGTAACTTGTGGATACCCATGTCATCCAATTATGCTAGGAATACAAGACTTTACCCCCAAGTCTCAACATATCACGGTTTTCTTTTTAATTTAGAATTATTATTATTATTTTCCTAACATAAGGATATGGATTGAAGGCTTACATGAATTTTTCTTTCCAATAAGGTTATATATTATTGTAATGACCTTGTTGGAATTTCGCAAAGGCCGTCTTAAAAATTATCCAATTTTTGGACTACATTGTTCAAAATGTCATTTGATCATTGGTCCAAAGGAAGGGGGTTATATAACACATTTTTTCCCCCCTTCTCCTCTAGTTTTTGAGTAGTTTAGAAATTGGTTATGCCCCAATATTTGGCAAGACGAACCGGATTATTGAAATAGTCTTAATGGATTCGCACCTCAATTATATTTGGTAATCTGGCTCCTCTTATGGATTACCCAATACATAATATTCCCTATGGCTAGAGGAGGTCATCTTACATTTATGGGTAGGCTCTCACATTTTTATCTAGGCCTAAATGATCCTTACATTAAAGTTTCTTTTTTTGACATACATGGATCTGTCATTTCTCAAAAGCAAATTGACTCAAGAAGACATGGATGAAGGCCATGGGTATACTAGTTTTCAAAATTTTGCATGTTGCCCTATTGCAATGGGGTGGCCCAACATCAACATTAGAACCATGGAAAAAACCAATGTTTGGTAGGTATCAAAATTGGCTAGAGTGAACCGGCATCCACCAATGCACTAATTGGCCATTTTGTCCATAGGATGGGTTGTGTCTTTTCATCTAATTCTTGACCTTCCATTAACCAACATTGTACCACAGTCAAACTTTTATGGTTGCTAACCTTTGATTATTTATTTTGGGTGTGTTTTTCCCTAACCTTGACCATTTTACTTTCCAACCTAGCTACCCTAATTCCCAAGCTACCCTATTGACCTATCTACATTATGGACCTCTATCTTGGCCCTACCTACCTACCCCCTAACTACTTACCTTTTATTTTTTCGTGGCTAAACCTTTATCTTGGCAAAATTAAACTTATATCTCTTAGCAAAACCTTTATTTCTTCTTGGTTAAACCTCTATCTCTTCGCAAAACTTATATCTTTTGGCAAAACCTTTACATGTTGACAAAATCTCTATCTTTTCTTGGTTAAACCTTTACCTTTTGGCAAAACCTTTAATTATTCATGTTGAAACTTTTATTTATTAACAAAACCAATATCTTTTATTGGTTAAACCTCTAACTCTTGGCAAAAATTTTAACTATTATTGGCTAAACCTTTACTTTTTAGCAAAATTTTCATAGTTAAACCTTTTCATGTTGGCAAAACCTCTACCACTTGGAAAAATTTCCCATTCTTCTTAACTAAATCTATACCTATTAGCAAAACCTCCATCTTTTCATGGCTAAACTTTTACATGTTGGCAAAACCTCTAATTATTCTTGGGAAAACTTTTATCTCATCTTGGCTAACCTTCTATCTTTTGGCAAAAGCTCTATTTTTTCATGGCTAATATTTTATCGGAAATTTTTTTATTTCATCATGGTTAAACTTATACCTATTGGAAAAAATTCTAATTATTGACAAAACCTTTATATCTTTTGAATTAACCTAAAGATTATTCTTTCAAAATATTTTAGCAAATATTTTTGGTTACCCTATTCACTTAATTATCTTGTTGACCTAGTTACATTATTGACCTAACTTGTTTTTTATTTATGTGCATATTTACTTACCTAGCCACTAACCTACCTATTTTTACCTACTTTTGAACCTATCTACATACCTATTTACTTACTTACCCACCCACCCACCCACCCACCTAACTACCTATCATTTACATGATGCCAACATATGCCAATGTATGATATATAAAATATGAAGGTATTGCATTGAACGAATTAACGGCCATTTTAATAATATTTGACTCCCTTATGTTAATAAACAATAGCTTGGAATGAAAGTATCGCAAATTCAATTAACTTTGCAACATTGGTTTGGTCCATTTTGGATTATTTAATGCATAAATGTATTTATTTTTTGTTAACTTAAATTTAATTAGCAACATGTAATATATTTAACAATTTGACGTACCTATTTTAATGATGTACTCGAGCAATATGATGATATCCATATATGTTTAATTGAAAAATTTCCCCCCAAAATTGGATTTTGGGGGAAATTTTTTGAGTTAAACATGTATGGAAAAAAACACACTCATTTTATCTTTTCTTTCAAATGGGAGAGGAAAAAGTCTCAACTTGGAGAGTCTATACATGAGGTAATAAACATCACCATCTTTCATTATTTTTAAAAAGTTAATTAATTTTTAAATGTAAAACATAAATAAGTAATATTAAAATTTTAAAAACATTTAGATATGTTTATATAAATGTTAAGCTTTATGGCATCTACCATTAGGATTATTTAAGGTTTTGAATTTAAGGGTTTAATGAAATGTGTGTTGATTTATTTAGGGTTGTGTTTTCAAGTTGGGTTAAGACCCTTTGACAATCAGATCATCTTTTAACATCAACAACATGAACTTATTTTTCAATCATTTCCCTTATTTTTTTTGTGTTTTGTTCTTAATTTAGGAATTTTTTTCTCTTTGGATGGATTGAACAAAGACATCAATTTGCACTAAGAGTGTTCCATGTTTGGCATATGGATATTGAATTTTGATTTACCCATAGACATTGTGGATTTAGGGTCATAATGTCAATATTGCATTTTTGCCACTTGTAAACAATGTGTTTTTTAGTTTGTCATGCAAATATTGTATTTCCACCAACCATAGGCACTAGGTTTTTTAGTTTGTCATGTGGGTATTACATTTTCACCAACCATAAGTAGTGAGTTTTTTAGTTTGTAATGTGCGTATTGCATTTTCACCAACCATTGGTAGTGGGTTCACTTCATTTGGTGGGTTCTAATATTTCATACTATTTTAAAATGACTACTCTGGCTACATATTTGTCTTCAATGTGAAAAACAAATCTGATTTTAAAAACTTTTTCAAACAATTTGAATTCATTGTTTTGAAAGAGACCAAGAACAAAATACTTGTCATGTGCTACCAAATTGATGCCTACACCTATCATTGTTCACAAACACAATACAAATGACAACACAACCTCATACAAGGTGCATTTGGTGATTCAAAATGTAGTTCATTTGTAAAACAATAAGAATCCAAGCCTCAACACATTAATTTCACACACAATTCATGTGCACAAATTTGCATATATAATGTCTAGAAAAATTAAAATGTCACAAAAATAATGTTAAATGGATAATCAAATCACCAAAAGTGATATGAGACCACAACTCCTTGGTTTTTATACATAATCCACAAAAAGTTCAATTCATGTTCACACAGTTTCAAGTCAATCAACCACTACATCACAAATTTACAGGTTTCATGGGTTCATTTCAAATTCGTGCGAAATCTGTTATTTCATAGGTTCGTATTATTTGAACATAAATGTCATGCATTATTTAAACTTGAAAATTGTGTGCACGATTTGTATGTGTAAACAACATGAACATACATACAACATCCATGTCTAAACAATACAAATAAGTATGTTACATTTGTGTTTAAACAATGCACACAACATCAATGTTCAAACAATATAAGTAGATGAATGACATCCATGGCTATTCCATACGAACCTAGAAAAAAATAAATTCACATGACTATTATTACTAAATCATGGCCCATGAAGTTTGTGATGTAAACTTGTTTAATTGAATTAACCTAGCTTAGGTTAATCTAATTGTGACTCGATTAATTATTTAACATAAACTCTTGACATATTAAAGCTTTGTAATGACAAGGGTGTGAAGTACTTGAACATCAAATTTACCTAATACTTTGATCATGTAGGCATTTGACATGAATTCATGACCCCATGTACTTCACTAGAGTAAATTGGGTTAATAGATTGAGAAACTAAATTTTAATTGAATATGTTCACAACATGTTTCATGCAAAATTATTAAACCTCTTCTATTGGGGGGAAGGCTTTTCAAGTTGTAGAACATGTTTTCAATAAATTAGGATCATGGGTCCATGATGGGAAGACCTTATATGAACTTTAGATAGGGAAAAAACCTTTTGTTGATCACCTTTGAATTTTCAAAACTCCAACATATGTACACATTCCCAAAGAAGTCATAAACAAGCTTGATCCAAAGAACTTCAAGGTTGTTTTTATTGGATATTACACACACTAAAAAGTTTATATTGCTTTTGGGATAGTAAACATAGGTTTTCGATCATCATTAATGGAGATTTCTTCTTTGATGAATATTTTATACCAAATGACAAAGTAACACATCAAATAATCTTTAGATTTTTTTGATAGTTCACAAGATTTTCCTATAACATTTATATATGGTTGTTTCAACAAAGTTCCAAATAATGTATCAACAAATGAGTTCAACATGAAAGAACTAGAAACATAATTGGACAACATCGGGATTGGAGAACTATAACTCTTGATGCACATCAAGAATTATAAGGCAAGGAACAATTTCATGTTCAATAATTCAATTCGCCTCAACAATTATGAAGTGCACTTGAACGATTGAAAGATCATCACAAACTTCTAACATCACAAAATTTCAATAAAATTCATGGAAAAATTGTAAAACAATATGTCCATGCAAAATTCATCGACTTCAAAGTGTAAAAATGACATGGAATTTTTTTTCAATCAATATAAATGTTGTGTCTCTTCTACTTATGATGTTTTGATGTGAAGTACGTACGATTTACATTTTAATTAAATCCTTGCAATTATTGTGATGTAATTTTGCATAAAATTATGCAATTTTTGTATATTAGACATGAACATTCATATATGTCATTTATAAAAAAGTTCTCATTTGTTTGAATATTTAAGATATTGAATACATACAAATATTGTTCATATTAACTTGACATAACACATAATTCATGTGATTTTTGTACAAACCTATGAAAATCAAAGTTTGCATGAAATCTATACAAGTTTATGAAGCTTGGTAAATTTATGATGATTATTATGTGATTGGTGGGTTTTATTTTGTAAGTTTGACTAAAACAATGATTTACCTCAATAACTTCAAGTTTTTTTAAGACCATTGATAGTCCATAATTGTAGGAATGGTACACAACAATGTATGATGAACATCAATTTCTATTCAAAGACCAAGCCTTGGTTTTGATTGATTTGCTTACACATTGCAAGATCAAAACAACATTTGTAGGAAAAATAGTTAAGCACAAATTTTAGCTTCTTACCCAAGGTTTTATTCAAACCTACAATGTAATTGATTACAACCAAAGTTTTAACTAGTTGTAAAATTTGAATCTATTTAAATAATTCTATTTCTTTGTGCACAACAAGACATGAATATTGTGCATTTTAACATCCACATTGCATTTCTACATGGTGACTTAGATCATGAAATTTACATGTTATAGTTCAAAGGTTTCACATCCTTGGGTGAAAAATCAAAGGTTTATTGACTTTTGAAAAGCTTGTACATGGGAAAATTTGGAAAACCATCCAACGTGAATTGCCACTACCATTTCACAAACAAAACCATTGAACATTCCGCCATTGTTCACATATTTTTACCATTGAATAACCAAACCATTGAACATTTTGCCATTGAACAAATGAATTAATTAGGCTTCAACCATTGAACAAATGAGAAACCTCTACAAATGAACTAACCTCCACCATTGACCAAATATAAAAACCCTTTGGAAATGAAAATGAACTTTTGTAGATGATTGGACTTCATACATTGAACAAATGAAAAAGAAAAAGAAAACCTCTACAAATGAACTAACCTCCACCATTGACCAAATGAAAAAACCCTTTGGAAATGAAAATGAACTTTTGTAAATGATTGGACCTCATCCATTGAACAAATGAGAATGAAAATGGGCCTCTTTAAATGAAATGGGCTTCTACCAATGGGCTTTTGGCTTTACTTTTCATCATTTCCAAATCACATCCTCCATTACCAAAGTTTTTACTTCTAACATATAATAAACAACTCAAAGGAAAATTTGAAACTTTCATTCAAGTTTACACCTCTACAAACCAAATTAAGCCTTTGTAATTCATGTGATGCAATGTTTATACATGAAAAATTGAAAAGAGAATGGGTCAATAGGCCCCACCTTTATAATTTGCACTTAATTAAAATTAGGTTTTATCATTGCAAGCAAAGGATGGTATTTTACCATTATTTTTTCGAAAGGCTCCAACATGGACATCCATTTGGTCTTTTGCATTTTTCATAATTTTATTCCCCTTGATTTTTAATATTTGAACTAATTTTTAAAACTCCAAATGTGATGGGTGGCTAAAATAACCATACATGTTCATTACGAACATTTGAATTCATGCAATGAAAGTCAAATTCACCATCGATAAGATTGCCAAGTTAATCTATGAATAACACAATGAACACCAATAATGAAAAATTGGTGCTCAAGAATCCTTGATTTGTTTGGTAACTTTTATTTTCCCACCTTGAAACACATTCACATCATTTACTCCAAAGCACAAAAGCTTCTTGGACAAATCCTTCCTAGTTAACCCTCCACCTTTCAACAATGCATTCATA
>Ga0116231_10010891_pt1 | contig 14316 bp, 13 predicted proteins | sample S1TSphgellanicum_2_FD_89695 | JGI IMG/M metagenome (GOLD analysis project Ga0116231, IMG submission 89695) | Host-associated microbial communities from peat moss isolated from Minnesota, USA - S1T2_Fd - Sphagnum magellanicum MG | ecosystem: Host-associated > Plants > Peat moss > Unclassified... | reverse complement strand
GACTGGCGCAGCCGCCACACAAGGTTGCAATTCCGCCGGCTGCTTGCAGCGGCGGGCCTGCACATCGTCCGGCAGCGCAACGTTCGATTCGCGGAAATCATGTATGAGGTGCATCCGGTCCCGGCCGCTGTCATGAAAACGCCTGAACATTGCTGATGGCTTGGCCGCAGGCGGTACACGCGTGAAAAAGCTGGCGGTCGCGCGTGAGATCGGCATCGGCGTCGTCGTCCGCGCCTGGACCCAGGTCACCGCGTTCGTCGTCGTCGTGATCGCCGCCCGGATGCTGGAGCGCCAGGAGTTTGGCATCTACGCCATCGCCTCGGTGTTCATCATCATCCTCAGCACGATCATGTACAGCGGCATCTACGAATACATTATCAAAACCGAGGATTACGAAGCCGCTGCCGATACCTGCTACTGGATCAATCTCGGCTTCGCGCTCGCCGGCGCCATCGTGATCGCACTGCTCGCCCCGCTCGTCGCAGCCCTCGTGCGCGCGCCGCAGATCGCCCCGCTGATGCTGTGCTTGGCGCCGACCGCCATCATCGCGGCGTTGACGAGCTGGCAGGAAGCCCTGGTGCTCCGGCGCAAGAAGATCACTGGGTACTACATTATCTGGTTCTGTTCGGAAACGATCGCGGCCGGCCTCGCGATCGCCCTGTTCTTCGCAGGCGTGCGGCTCTACGCGCTGGTCGGCTACCGCTACAGCCAGCTGATTGTCTCAAGCGTCGGCTACCTCCTTTATATGGGCGACGTTCCCCGCCTCGCATGGCGCACCGAGCAGGCGCGCCATGCGCTCGCATTCGCCTCCCGCCTCTACGGCAGCCGCCTGATCGCGATCGTCACCAATTACGGTGCGGACCTCATCATAGGCACCCTGGCGAGCCCGGCGGCCGCCGGCGCCTATCGTCTCGCCAGCCGCATGATCTTCGGTTTCAGCGAAATCTACTTCCAGCCGATCAAAACCATCGCCTGGGTCCGGTTTTCGAGTGCCGAGCGCGCGGGTTCCGGCCTCGGGCACGAATGGCTCGGGCTGATGACGGTCCTCTCGATGATCGCCTGGCCGACGCTCGGCGGTGCCGCCGTGCTGTCGCGCCAGCTCACCGGCACCGTGCTCGGCAACACCTGGCTCGCCGCCGCCCCGGTCGTCGTCATCCTCGCACTCTCCAAATCCGGCGAGCTGTTCGAGGTCTTTCTGGACCCCTTGCTCGGCACGGCGGGCAACACGGCGCTGCTGCTGCGCATCCGCGCCGGCGCTGCCGTCGTCGCCATCGCGGGTTTCCTCGCCTTGGCGCATCTCGGACCGGCTTTCGCCGCCTGGGCGCAGGCGGCGACGTACCTGTCGCTCGCCATCGTCACCATCATCGTGGGCCTCAAGCGCACCAATGGCACGGTGCGCGCCCTGATCACCGCCCTGCTGCCGGGCCTCGCCACCACCGCACTCACGATGCTGGCGGCCGCCGCGGCCTCCCGCCTGACCGGCGGCGCGGGCTGGCCGCTCATCGCCAAATTCGCGGCCGACGTCGCGGCGGGCGGGTTCGTCTGGGCGTTCATGGCGGGCATCGTCTTCCGCCGCCGCACGCTGGGCGCCCTGTTGAGCTTGAAAGACCAGGCGCCACCCGCCGCCATGCCCGGTCCCGCCGCGGCGCACCCGCTCCCGCGATGAAACGCCCGCCAGCTGAGAGGTTTTTGTGAAAATACGCCGCTTAAGCCCACATCTTCGTAAACAACTTCCTTTGCTGCGGACACGGCCGCGCCGCTGCCTCTGTCACCGCAGAAGCCGCCGCTGATGCGCGTCGCCCTCCTCAACCTGCGCTACAGCCCCAACCTCGGCGACGTGCTGATCTGCGAGTGCCTCGAATACGGCGTGCGGCAGGCCGTCCCCGGGCTTGACGTCCTGCAGCTGGACATCACCGGCCGCCGGGATTTCGCCGTCGGCAGCGCACGGCGCCTCGCCGCCCTCGCGGTGCTCCAGCGTCTCCCGCAGGTGCTCCGCCAGCGCATCGCGCGCGCCGTGCTCGGCCGTTCGCTGCGCCGCACATTGCCTTACTGGAACGAAGCCCTCGCGACGGTCGATGGTGCTGTCCTCGGCGGCGGCCATCTGCTCGCGGACGCCGACCTGAATTTCCCGCTCAAAGTCGCGGCAATTTTTGGCGCGGTCGCGAGCGCCGGGCTCCCCGCCGCCGTCTACGCCGTCGGCGTCTCCGATAACTGGAGCCGCGCGGGCCAGGCCCTGTTCCGCGGCGCGCTTACGGGCGTCGACCTCCGCCACGCCGCCGTGCGCGATGAGTACTCCCGCGCGGTGTGGCAGAAGCGCCTGTGTCCCGCCGGCATCCGGCCCGCCGGGCTCGCGCGCGACCCCGGGCTGCTCGCGGCCGCATGCTACGGCGCGCCGCCCCGCGCGCCCGCAGCAACCCAGCGCCTCGGCCTCTGCCTCTCGCACCCGGTCGCACTGCGCTACCACGCCGATGGCCCGATGCCGGCACCGGCGGCGATGACCGCATGGTTCGTCGCGCTCGCCCATGGTTTCGCCGCGCGCGGCTTCGCCATCGAGGTCTTCGCCACCGGCAGCCCGGAAGATGAAGCCTATCTCGACGAGGCCATGCCGCAGCTCCTCGCGGGTGCCCCCGCCGGTGCCGCCATCACCCGCGTCCCGCGCTTCGCCGGTGCGGCCGCTATGGCCGGCCGCATCGCCACGTTCGATCTCGTGGTCGCGCACCGCCTCCACGCTTGCGTCGCCGCCTACGCCTACGGGGTCCCGCATATCGGCTTCACCTGGGACATCAAGATGCGCAGTTTCTTCGACTCCGTGGATCGCGGCCACTTCCTCTGCGAAGCTGTCACCATGCCGGTCGACGCCGTCCTGCAGCGCGCCGATGAAGCCATGCGGACAGGCATCGACGCGCCAGCCCGCGACGCCGTCGTCGCCGCCGCCAAAGCCGACATCGCCGCACTGCTCCGCAACCTGCTGCCCGCGCCCGCCCCCCCGACGTGATCGACCGCCTCGTCGTCTTGAACGACGTCAGCATCGCCCGCGGCGGCGCAACCGGGCTCGCCATCGAGTCCATCCGCGGCCTGCGCGCTGAGGGCGTTCCCGTCACGATGATCGTCGGCGACGGCGGCGACAACCCGGAACTACGGGATCTCGGCGTCGAGATCATCCCGCTTGGCCAGGCCCTCCTGCTCGATGCCGGCATGCGCCAGGCCTTTCTCCGCGGCCTCTACAACCGCCGCACTCTCGAGGTCGTCGCCGGATGGATCCGCCGGCACGACACCCCCGGCACGATCTATCACGTCCATACCTGGACCAAGATCCTCTCGCCCTCGCTGTTCCACGCACTCCGCCCCGTGGCGCACCGCCTGGTCGTCTCCGCGCATGACTTCTTCCTCGTCTGCCCGAATGGCGGCTACGTCTTTTTCAACAACAACCGGCCCTGCACGCTGCGCCCGATGAGTGCAGCCTGCGTGATGGCCGGCTGCGACCGCCGCAGCCACGCGCAAAAACTATGGCGCGTCGCCCGCCAGGCGGTGCGCGAAGCCGTCTTCAACCTCCGCCGCACCCCGCCCCTCGTGCTCGCCCTGCACGAAGGCATGCGGCCGGGCCTTGAGCGCGGCGGCATCCCGCCCGCTGCCATCCGCATCCTGCGCAACCCCGTCCAGCCATTCACACCGGAGCGCATCCCCGCCGAACGCAACCGCGAATGCGTGTTCATCGGCCGCCTGCACCCGGAAAAAGGCCCCGACATCGCCGCCCGCGCCGCCCGCGCCGCCGGCGCCACCCTGCGCGTCATCGGCGACGGCCCCATGCGGCAGACCCTGCAACAAAACCACCCGGAAGTGATCTTCGAGGGCCAGCGCAGCCGCGCCGAAATCGGCCCCCTGCTGGCCGAGGCCCGCCTCCTGCTGATGACCAGCCGCTATCCCGAACCCTTCGGCCTCGCCGCCTGCGAAGCCCTCTGGAGCGGCCTGCCGGTGATCCTCAACGAAACCGCCTTGCTCGCCCCCGAAATCACCGCCCGCGGCGCCGGCCTCGCCTGCGACATCAACGATGAACCCGCCCTCAGCGCCGCAATCCGGCAAGCCCTCAACGACGACAACGCCACCCACCGCATGAGCAGCAACGCCCATAATGCAACGCAAGATCTGGCAACCACCCCCGCCACATGGCTCGCCGGCCTCTCCGCCAGCTACGCGGACCTCTGCGAGGGTGGGGTTTTAAAGTAAGCAAGGCCAGGGGGTTTTGCCCCCTGGACCCCCACGAAGGGCCGCGCCCTTCGATCCGCGATCCCTTATCTTATTTCAGGGTTCTAAGGGCTCCGCCCTTAGCGGGGTTCCAAGGGGCAGAGCCCCTTGGCCTCGCTGGCTTCCAACCCCTACCCCCGCAGAAATGTTTGCAGCGACACGGCGGACAGGGGGTGGGAGAGCAGGTAGCCTTGCACGTGGGTGACGCCGAGGGACTGCATTTTTTCCAGTGTTGCTTCGGTTTCGATGCCCTCGGCGATGACGTCCTGGTCGCGGGATGTCGCGTGGTCGGTCATTTTGCGGATGAATTCGTGGTCGCTGGCGGTGTGGCTGATGACGACGCTGCGGTCGAGTTTGATGGCGCTGATGGGCATGTTCATCAGGGCGGGCAGGTTGGTCATGCCGGGGATGATATCGTCGAGCGCGAGGCCGTATTTGGCGGCGCGCAGGCTGGTGACGACGGTTTGCGCGGCCTGCAGGTCGTGGACCGGGTGGCTTTCCGTCAGTTCGAAGCGGATGTCCTGGGCCGGCAGGCCGGCCTCGGCGCGGATGCGTTCGATTTCGGGCAGCAGGTCGGCGTGCAGCATGACGTCGAGCGGCAGGTTGAAGGCGAGTTTGAGCCGAATGGCCCCGAACTCGTAGCTGAAATAGTCATCCAGGGCGCGGCGCATGATGCTGGTTGTCAGCCGCATGGAGCGTGCGGCGCCGGTCATGGCGTCGACGATGGTTTGCGGGCCGGAGATGGTGCCGTCATGCGCGGCGGCCCGGGCCAGGACTTCGACATATTCAAGGCGGCGGTCTGCCAGCCTGAACACGGGCTGGTAAAAAATGCGGATGGACGCGAGGAGCGCCTTGTCGGGGAGGCTCACCATGGACTTCGTCACGCCTCCAATGCGTAAACGTTTACTCTGCATAACAAGTTTTTCGTACATATGATAAGGGTCGGTAATATTTTTTATATGAATTTATCGAGGTTTTGGCGCGACGCTGCCTCGGCGGAGCCGATTTTCGCCCAGAAGTAGCAAAATCGGTGCGGCAATGAAAATCGAGGACGATGTGCCGACGATAATGCCGAACAGCATGATCCATGCGAAGCCGGCGAGGGCGGAGCCGCCGAACAATGCGAGCGGCAAGGCGGCGAGGAACACGGTGCCTGACGTTCCGAGGGTACGGTTCAGGGTTTCGTTGATCGACTGGTCGATCAGCTCCCGCAGTTTCATGGTTTTGTATTTGCGCAGGTTCTCGCGCACGCGGTCGTAGACCACGACCTTGTCGTTGGTGGAGTAGCCGATGATGGTGAGGATCGCGGCGATCGTCACGAGGTCGAACGGGATGCGCGTGACCACCATGAAGCCGATGGTTTTGGTCGTATCGAGGATCAGCGTGGTGACGGCGCCGACCGCGAACTGCCATTCGAAACGGAACCAGATATAGCCGAGGATCATGACGAAGCTGAGCCCGAGCGCTTCGAGCCCCTGGGCGAACAGCTGGTTGGACACCGAGGCACCGACCGCCTGCGTCGAGAGAATCTTTGCACCGGGTGCGGCTTTCGCCAACGCGGATTCGACCTCGGTGATCGCGCTCTGCGTCTCGTTCGCGTTCTGCCGGCTCTCGAGGCTGATCAGCACGCCCGTCCCCCCCTGGCCGAAGCTTTGCAGTGCCGCATCCGACAGTCCGGCCTGTGCGAGGGCTGTGCGCAGGGCGGCAAAGTTCGCCGCCTGCGGGGTTTCCACCTGCAGGACGACGCCGCCGCGGAAATCGAGCCCCAGATTGAGCCCCGGGTAGAAGAACAGGATCACCGAGGCGGTGGAGAGCACGGCCGAGACGATGAGACCGGCGAAGCGGCCGTTCATGAAGCGGATTTTCGTCCCGTCCGGAACGAAGCGGAACATTGGTTTCATAAACATATGGGGCTCTTCAGACGGGCAGGGAGGCTGGACGGCGGGCGATGTACCAGCGCGAGGTGATCAGGCGGACCAGCACGGTCGCCGTGAACAGGGTGGAGATGATGCCGACGCAGATGGTGACGGCAAAGCCGCGCACCGGCGGCGAGCCGAAGATGAACAGCGTGATATGGGCCAGCAGGGTGGTGACGTTGGAGTCGATGATGGTGCCGTAGGCGCGCTTATAGCCGGCCTCGAGGGCCGCGAGCGGCTTGCGCCCGGCTCTTTGTTCCTCGCGCACGCGCTCGTTGATCAGGATGTTGGCGTCCACCGACATGCCCAGTGTGAGCAGGATGCCGGCCATGCCGGGCAGCGTGAGTGTGGCCCCCATGATGGAGAGGATCGCCAGCATGATGATCAGGTTCATCACCAGCGCCAAATTCGCGAACCAGCCGAACAGGCCATAGAACAGCGCCATGAAGGCGAGCACGAGGACGAAGCCGGCGGCGAGCGAGAGCGCGCCGTCGCGGATCGCATCAGCACCCAGTTCCGGCCCGACGCTTTGTTCCTCAACGATGTTCAAGGGGGCGGGCAGGGCGCCGGCGCGCAGCAGCAGCGCAAGGTCGGTCGCCGACTGCGCCGTGAAATTGCCGGAGATGACGGCGGCACCATCAGTGATCGGCACGCGGATGACCGGCGCCTCGATGATCTTGCCGTCCAGCACGATCGCGAACAGTTTGCCGACATTGGCCGAGGTAACATCCCCGAATTCCCGCGCGCCGACCGAGTTCAGCGAGAAATTCACAACCCATTGGCCGGTCTGCGGGTCGGTCGTCGCCTGCGCGCTGTTGAGGTCATCGCCGTCGACCGCGACATCGGTGCTCACGTCCATCGTCTGTTGCGGGTTGTCCGCCATCGGCAGCGCCTCGTCGCCGAGCGGGGCCACGGGGCCGGGCGGCGCGGTTTCATCGACCATCTGGAAGGTCATATGCGCGGTCGTGCCGATCAGGGCGCGGATGCGGTCGGGGTCGGACACGCCGGGCAGCTGCACGACGATCTGGTCCAGCCCCTGGCGCGCGATCGAGGGGTTGAGCACGCCCGAACCGTCGATGCGCCGCTGGATGATGGTGATGGATTGCTGCACGGCCTGCGTCTCGCGGGCGGCGAGCTCGGCGCGCGGGATGGTGAGGTCGACCGTGTCGTCGCCATCCGCGCTGACGTCGAAATTGGGCGCGCTCGCGCCGGGGGCGTAGGTGACGAGCTTGTTGAGTGCCGCCTCGGCCGCCGGCAGTTCGCTCGCGTTCAGCAGATGCACGGCGACGCGGTTTTCGGGCACGTCCGTCTGCAGGCCGGTATAGCCAAGCGTCTGCCCCCGCATCGCCTGGCGGGCCTGGTCGACCATCGCGTTCAGGTCCTGCTTTTCGACGGCGGAGAAGTCGATCTGCAGGAGGAGGTAGCTGCCGCCGCTGAGATCGAGCCCGAGATGCACCTGGTTCCAGGGCATAAAGCCGGGCAGGAAGGCCGGCCGGCGCGACAGGTTCGGCAGGCTCAGCAGCAGTCCAAGCGCGCAGATCAGCAGAATCCCGATGGTCTTCGCGCGGGAGAAATACAGCACCCAAAAACTCCAAAAAGCCTAAAACGACAGGGGTATGACCGCGCAGCCCGTTGCGCGCAACCCCGGCTGGCGATACCAGCGTGCCATGGCAGAGCGCGTGAACGTCGGGCTGATCGGGGCAGGGCATTTTGGCCGCTACCATGCGTTGAAACTGGCGGGTGCGGCGCGCGCCAAATTCTACGGTCTTTATGACACCGACGAGAAGCGCGCCCAGGCCGTGGCCTGGGAGGCCGGCTGCCCGGTGCGCGCGCTCGAGGACATTCTGGAGAATGCCGACGCGGTGATCATCGCCGCGCCGGCGGAATTTCATTTCGAGCTCGCGGCCCGGGCGTTGCGGGCCGGCCGGCATGTGCTGGTGGAAAAGCCGATCGCGGCAACGCTTCCCCAGGCGGCCGAGCTCGGCGCCCTGGCGCGCGCCGCCGGGGTGGTGCTGCAGGTCGGGCATCTCGAGCGGTTCTCGGCGGCCCACGGCGCGCTCACCGCGCGGATGGGCAAGCCGCTTTATATCGAGGCCGTGCGGGTCGCACCCTTCAAGCCGCGCGGCACCGATGTGTCCGTCGTGCTCGACCTGATGATCCACGACCTCGACCTGATCCTCGCCTTGATGGACAGCCCGGTGCACAGCGTGGACGCCGTCGGCGCCTCGGTCGCGAGCCCGCATGAGGACATCGCGAACGCCCGCATCCGTTTTGCGAACGGCGCGGTCGCGACCATCACCGCCAGCCGGATTTCCCTGAAGACCGAGCGCAAGATGCGGATTTTTTCGCAGACGGGGTACCTCAACGTCGATTTCTCGGCGCGCAAGCTGACACTGATCGGCCGCGGCATCGGCATGAAGCTGCCGGGTTTTGAGGAATTCGGCGTCGAGCAGGCCGGCTGGCAGGACCATGACGCGCTGGCGGCTGAACACGAGGCGTTTTTCGCCTCGGTGCTGGACGGCGCGCCGGTGCTGGTCGACGCGCAGGCGGGCGAACGCGCGCTGGCGGCGGCATTGGCGGTGAGTGCGGCGATTGCGGAAAGCCGGGCGATGGCGGAGGCGAGCGGGCTGGTGCCGGCGCTTTAGGAAGGCAAGGGAGAGACAAGCGAGGCAAGGCCAGGGGCTCCGCCCCTGGACCCCGCTGGGGCCGAGAGGCCCCAGACCCCGGTTACTCTGGGCCAGGGCATCTGGCGCCGTCCCCGGCACGCGAGGCCAAACGTTTTTTGTTTCTTTTTTTCAAAAAAGAAGTACTTCCTTCCTTCCTTCCTTACTCGAAACCTTCAGTCAGCGCCCTTGCGCTGAATGTAGGTCCACCCCACCATCCAACACCCCAGCCTCAACCGCCGAGCCCCTTCCGCACAGCCTCATTCACCAGAGCCGGGTTCCCCTTGCCCGCCATCGCCTTCATCACCTGCCCGACAAAAAACCCGAACAACTTGTCCTTGCCGGATTTATACTCCGCCACCTTGTCCGCATTTGCCGCCAGAACGTTCGCCACCGCGACCTCGATCGCGCCCGTATCCGTCACCTGGCGCAACCCCTTGGATTCCACGATCGCCCCCGGTGCCGCGCCGGTTTCCACCATCTCCTCGAAAACGTCCTTGGCGATGCGCCCGTTGATCGTCTGGTCCGAGATCAGGTCCAGCAATTCCCCGAGATGCACGGCCGACACCGGCGGGTCCTCGATGTTTTTCCCCGTCCGGTTCATCGCCGCGAAAAAATCACCTGACATCCAGTTAGCGGCGAGCCGCGCATCCCGGCCTTTTGCGACCGTCTCGTAGAAATCCGCGATCGCCTGTTCGGCGACCAGTACGCCCGCATCGTAGAATGGGATGCCGTATTGCTCGCAGAACCGCCGGCGCTTCTCGTCGGGCAGTTCCGGCAACGCGGCCTTCAGCGACTCGACCCAGGCTTCCTCCAGCACCAGCGGCAACAGGTCAGGCTCCGGAAAATATCTGTAATCATGCGCATCTTCCTTGCTGCGCATCGAGCGTGTCTCGCCGCGTGCCGGATCATACAGCCGCGTTTCCTGCACGACCTCGCCGCCCGACTCCCACACCGCGATCTGCCGCTGCGCCTCCGCCTCCACCGCGTGCATGACGAACCGCACCGAGTTCACGTTCTTGATTTCGCAGCGCGTGCGGAACGCCTCGCCCGGCTTGCGCACGGACACGTTGACGTCGGCGCGCATCGAGCCTTCTTCCATGTTGCCGTCGCAGGTGCCGAGATAGCGCAGTATCTGGCGGATTTTGCGCAAGTAAGCGCCGGCCTCCTCGGGCGAGCGGATGTCGGGCTCGGAGACGATCTCCATCAGCCCGACGCCGGCGCGGTTGAGGTCGATGACCGATTTCGCCGGATGCTGGTCGTGCATCGACTTACCGGCGTCCTGCTCCAGATGCAGCCGGGTGATGCCGATCTGCTTGATCGTGCCGTCCTGCAGCTCGATCTCGACCTCGCCGGTGCCGACCACGGGATGCGCGAACTGGCTGATCTGGTAGCCGTTCGGCAGGTCGGCGTAGAAATAGTTTTTGCGGTCGAAGCGCGAGTATAGGTTGATCCGGGCTTTCAGCCCGAGCCCGGTGCGCACGGCTTGCGCGACGCATTCGCGGTTGATGACCGGCAGCATGCCCGGGAACCCGGCATCGACGAAACTGACATGCGCGTTCGGCGCGCCGCCATAGGTGGCTGACGCCCCCGAAAACAGTTTGGACTCCGAAATCACCTGCGCATGGACTTCCAGGCCGCAGACAACCTCCCAGGAACCCGTGTTCCCCTCCAGCCGATAGCTCACGAGGTCAAATCCCTATGTTTGTTCGAAGAACGGCTCAAGCGGTCGCTTTTTTGAAAAAAAGCGCCGCAAAAAACTTCTGATGTCACCGGCTCATCTCCGGCATCGCCGTGAAGGCCGCCGCACGCTCGATTGCGGCGGAGACAGCAAACACCGTCTCCTCGTCAAAATGCCGGCCGATGATCTGCAAGCCCAACGGCAGCCCCTCGGCACTCAAACCAGCCGGGATGCTCATCGCCGGCACGCCCGCGAGGGAGGCCGGCACCGTGAACACGTCGTTCAGATACATGGTCACCGGATCGTCCATCTTCTCGCCGACGGCGAATGCGGCGGACGGCGCGGTCGGCGTGAGGATCGCGTCCACCTTGCCAAAAGCCTCGGTAAAATCTCGCAGGATCAGCGCCCGGATTTTTTGCGCCCGCAGGTAATAGGCGTCGTAATATCCGGCCGAGAGCACGTAGGTCCCGATCATCACCCGGCGCTTGACCTCGGCGCCGAAGCCGGCGGCGCGGGTGCGCTCGTACATGTCGATCAGGTCCTCGCCGTCGACGCGCGCGCCGAACCGCACGCCGTCATAGCGCGCAAGGTTGGATGATGCCTCGGCCGGTGCCACGATATAGTACACGGGCAGCCCGTATTTGGTGTGCGGGAGCGAAATATCGATGATCTCCGCCCCCTGATCGCGCAGCCACGCGATGCCCTGCTCCCACAGGCGCAGCACCTCCGTGTTCATGCCGTCCATCCGGTATTCGGCCGGAATGCCGATGCGCAGGCCCTTGATGTCGGCGCGTTTGGCGGCGGCCCGGAAATCGGGCACCGGGCGCTCGGCACTGGTCGAGTCGCGCGGGTCGAACCCCGACATCGCGTGCAGCAGGATCGCGCAATCCTCGACGGTGCGCGCCATCGGGCCGGCCTGGTCGAGCGAGGAGGCGAACGCGATGATGCCGTAGCGCGAGCAGCGGCCATAGGTGGGCTTGATGCCGGCGAGGCCGGTGAAGGCCGCGGGCTGGCGGATCGAGCCGCCGGTATCCGTGCCCGTGGCGCCCAGGGCCAGGCGCGCGGCAACCGCGGCCGCCGAGCCGCCCGACGAGCCGCCCGGCACCAGCCGCGCGTCCGAGCCCTTACGCTTCCAGGGGTTCTCCACCGGGCCGAAGCCCGAGGTCATGTTCGACGAGCCCATGGCGAATTCGTCGAGGTTGGCTTTGCCGAGGAACACAGCACCGGCGGCGAGGAGCTGCGCCGTCACCGTGCTCTCATAGGGCGGCACGAACGGCTCCAATATGCGGCTCGCCGCGGTCGTACGCACACCCGCCGTGCAGAACAGGTCCTTGATCGCAAGCGGTATGCCGGTGAGCGGCGCCGCCTCGCCGGCCGCGATCCGCGCATCGGCGGCCTTCGCCTGGGCGAGGGCGAGCTCGGGCGTCGTGGTGATGAAGGCGTTCAGCCGGGGGTTGAGTGCTGCAATCGCCTCGTTATGGGCGCTGGCCAGCTCGACCGCGGAGATTTTTTTCGCGTGCAGCGCATCCGCCGCCGCCGCGATCGTCAGGTTCAACAAACTCATTCCACAACTTTCGGTACGGCAAAAAAGGGCCCGGTACGGTCCGGCGCGTTCGCCAGCACGGCCTCCGCGATGTCGCCATCGCTCACCACGTCTTCGCGCAGGCGCATCGCCATCTGCGCCCCGCCCGATAGCGGCTCAACCCCGGTGACATCCACCTCGGCCAGCTGCTCCACATAGCCGAGAATCGCGTTGAGCTCGCTTTGCAGCGTCGCAACCTCGGCCTCATCGACGCGGATACGGGCCAGTTTGGCGATACGGCGCACCGTTGCGCTGTCGAGAGACATCTTGCACCCCTTGGGTTTAAAGCGAGGCCGGACCATAAACGCAGCGATGCCGCTCTTCAACCTCGCCGACCTCGCGCGCAACATCCCCGCCGGCGCCCGGCTGATCGGGCTGGACCCGGGCGCCAAACGCATCGGCGTCGCACTCTCGGATGTCGGCCGCTCGGTCGCAAGCCCCTACGGCACGCTGCTGCGCGCCCGGGTCAAGCAGAACGCGGCGGAAATCGCCGCCATCGCCGCACGCGAAGGGGCAGGGGGGCTCGTCATCGGTCTCGCGCTGGACGACGAACAGGCCGGCAGGCGCGCCCAGGCCGCCCGCGACTGGGCGCATGCGCTCTCCGCCGCAACCGGCCTGCCGGCTGCATTACAGGACGAAAGTTTCACCACCGCGGACGCGCATGAGCGGATGATCGCGGTGGGGGTGAGCCGGGCGCGGCGCGCCGACCTAGTGGACAGGATGGCGGCCGCCGCGATCCTGCAGGCGGCGTTGGATGGCATGAAGTAAGGAAGCGCTTCTTTTTTGAAAAAGAAGCAAAAAACTTTTGAATTCGCGGCCTGGGGCTTGCCCAGCAAAAAGAACGGCGGGACATCATGCCCGCCGTTCTTTCTTAGTCTAAGCAGATGTTTGTGAAATTGTTCTGGTGGGTCGCATACGGGTCATCTTTGAGCAACGGAGCGCCAAAACTGGCCCGCAGACGGCCACCACAATCTCACTCCTCGCGAAGTTTGTCCTTGAAACCGCCGACAGTGTTCTGCACCTTGCCTTCGGCTTTCTCGGCCTTGCCTTCAGCCTGGGTCTTGGTGTCGCCGGTCACTTTGCCGACGGCATCCTTGATCGACCCGCTGACCTGCTTCGCAGCGCCATCAATACGATCTTTATCCATGTCATTTCTCCTCTCTGAAAACGGCGGTTTTCACGACGCCGTGGTTAACTTCTTTGACTTCAAGCCGCACGATTGAGCCTATTTGGAACGGTCTCAGGGGTTTGGATTATGGGGGGCGTTTGCATTCGCGCTGTTGGTCAAGGCATGGCCGCCCTGGCTCAAATCCTGGCCCACGCCCGCCGTCGTGTGGCAGGCGCTGAGAGCGGGTGCCAGGCCGAGCAAGGCTACCAATGTGAAAGCAATACGCGCGGTCTTCGTCATCTGAAAATCTCCTGAACCATCCGCGCCCATCACAATGGCGAGCCACGAACTGGAATGAACGACAGGACAGAAGATCAAAACGGGCCGATGCCCTTTCAAGACAATTTTAAACAGGTTGCCCTTTTGCAAGGTGGGGCTCATGAAGCCTGGGCAAGCTCGCCGTTAGAAAGACCAAATGCGCGCGCCAGCAATTCGTAGGATCTGAGGCGCGCCGCCGGATCATAAGCGGTTGTGGTGATGGCCATCTCGGCAACGCCGAGCGCGCTCCCAAGGGCGCGCAGTCTCGCCGCGACATCAGCGACGGGACCAGAGATGGCCCGCGCCTTCACCTCGGCTATCCGCGCCTGCTCGGCCTCCGACAGCACAACCGCCGCGGCCTCCTCGGGCGAGGGCAGCGGGATATAACGGCCCCGGTCGCGCATCAGCCGGGCGATCGCCCGCGACTGGTAGAAATAATCCGCCTCCTCCTGGCTCTCGCCCACAAAGGCCCACACGGTGACCGCCGCATGCGGGGCGCCAAGCATTTCGGATGGCTTGAAGGTTTCGCGGTAGATCTGCAGCGCCTCCTCGGCGCCCGCGCCATCATTGAAAAAATACGCGAAGCAATACGGCAGCCCGAACCAGGCGGCGAGTTGCGCGCCGTAATTCGAGCTGCCGAGGATCCAGATCTGCGGCGCATGCGGCCCCGCAGGTTCGGCCCGGATCATCCGGAACGGATGGTCCGCCGGCAAGGCAAGCCCCGCCGTCCAGGCATGCAGGTCGCGCACCTGCTGCGGAAATCCATCCGCGGCCTGTGCGGCATTCGGGTTGAGCGCAAAGGCCGT
>Ga0116231_10010890_pt1 | contig 14317 bp, 7 predicted proteins | sample S1TSphgellanicum_2_FD_89695 | JGI IMG/M metagenome (GOLD analysis project Ga0116231, IMG submission 89695) | Host-associated microbial communities from peat moss isolated from Minnesota, USA - S1T2_Fd - Sphagnum magellanicum MG | ecosystem: Host-associated > Plants > Peat moss > Unclassified... | reverse complement strand
TTTTTTTTTTTCGTTTCTCCTCAAAAAAAAAAAAAAGAAAAAAACAAAGAATTATTAATTTTATTTTGTGGGGGGGGGGGGGGGGGGGGATTACAGACCCTAAACAGAATTCAACAAAAGCAAGCCTGATTGATTGAAGAAGTTTCAAAAACATAACATTCCATCAAAGTCAGCACCAGATGCCATAAATCCATAACCAATTTTGTCGTGTTATAATCCTATTTGTGGAGCATGCAATACACAGAGCATCAAACCAGTTAGTGAGTAGCTCAGAAGTTTTAGGGTTTAAGTCCTTCAGCTCAGCTCAGCTGATTTTCTTCCTTCCTTTGTCAAAAATAGAATTGGAATCCAGTTTTCTGGAAGCAATAGTTGGGCACTTACTTCCATCTCATAAATGATGGAACTGTGGCCAACTGCACCATTTACTTTCTCCTTGGCATGATCTATCAAGACAACAAATTTGAACCCAATTAACCATGGATCCAAACATACTATAATAGCTGACAAGATTCAAACTTCCAAGTACTCCTCAATTTGTCTGCCTCGAATAAAACCCACTACTAGGGCTAGTATTCTACTTCATCAACTTGAGAATTTTATCATGCTCTTCTCTGTGTTGAAAACAAGTATGGTATAATTTTTAATGTTGTTGGTCTGACACACTATTATCTCACCTACAACTGATACTCAACACTTCTTTGCTGAATATTTATTTATTTTGAAAACAAGGTTTGGCAGTTTCAAATCTAATTTTTTAATAATTTCAAACTGTTGAGGATTAGGTCTGCAAAGTATACACCTTGTATTGCCATGTATTTTGTAATACTGACTTGATGGAGTTTGATTTTCAACGATTTCAACACATATAACACCACTCACACAAATTTCTAGAACTTTCGACATAAATGGCAAGCAACTGATTTTGAGAGAAATCAACATTTATCAAAAATAATTTTAAAATTACTATTAAAATGGTAAAGGGACATGGTTAAGTTTTGGGCATCAAATTTTTTTTGGTTGGGTTTCACCACCAACAATCCTAACACGATTACAAAATATGGGTGCCATTTACTAGTTTGTATTTAGTGAACCCGATGAATTCACTGCATTCTCACTAAGTCCCATATTCATCACTGCATCCTCACTAAGTCCCATTCAATGGGATTTATAAATTCGCTTAAAGTCCAATGAAATAATTTGATGTACAAAGATGCATTTTATTATATTTCAAGGTGTAAAAAGTTCATATGATCTCCTGATTTCACATTGGGTAGACTCAAATTTGTGCACATATTCATGCAACCTCTTCTTTTAAGGTCAAGGCACCAAAAATCTTTGGAATTCCAGAAAGTTGAAACCATGACAAAAAAAATAAATAAATCATGAACAAGTACAACACACCAGGAGACACAAGTGCAACAAAATCTAAACAAAACAAAACCAGTGACTACCTAAAAGGCTCCACGCAGCATTCTTAGCCATGAATACATCATATATACATAAAATCAATTGCAGATACTCTTTTACACTATTTCATGCTATATAATAATAAATAGCTTGTGGATTCTCTGATGCACAAACAGACAAACACAGAGTAAAGCAACAACAACTGGGTGCAATGGTGTGCGTCACATGGTATGTTCATGTAATAGATGAGCATTGAGCTGTGTCTGTCAGTTTAGTCCAAGGCATATTTTTTGTGCCCTGGAACTAACTACCATAAACTAGAATCACTAGTGCAGCCAGCACCCCCAAAGGATCAGAGCATGCGGTACCCCTATTGATGGCGTATCTGTATGTATGTACGTATGTATGTTTGTGTGTGCGCGTGCTACACCAGACAACAAGAGGAGATAAATTAGACTGTAGTCATGAAATATTTGCAGGTATACAATTTAGTACAAACATGTGATCCTTCATTCATATCCTTCATTCAAATATGTGTATAAAACATTCAACCTGGCACCTGATCAGAGTGTCTAGCTAGGCACCAACCCAATAAGTGAAAACTAGTGAGGGCCCAGCCAGGGAGGAACAAAGCTGTGAGACCCTGTGTGTTTTTTTTTTCAGGAATTCTTGTTTGTAGCCAAATTGGCAATCATCCATTTGAAGAAAACATGGAAGAAGAAAGAAAACAATGATCATCCCTAGGAAGATTTAGCCAAATCTGGCTATAAACCAGAAGTGAAATACTAATCTTTAAATCATACTTCTATATTTCTGGCTACAGAGTGAAAACCAAATTATATATGAATCTGATGAATTATATATATATATTCTCACTTTTGGTGATTGAAAACCTCGAAAAAATCATTTCTTTTTTCTGAAAATTTAATTTATAATTTAGCTTTCCGAGAAACTCATTTTGAGAAAAGCTAGCTGCTTTTGGGAGTCACTTTATATCTCTAGAAGTATTACAATGTGTAATGCCTTTTTTTTGTTGGATACTGCAAAAGGCATTACACAATGTAAATTCATTGCTATTAATTGGCAAAATGGAATGATTGGTTTAGGTGGGTTTTGTCTAAATAGTCTCCCACCTTATATTGTCTCAGTTTTCATATTTATGAGTTAGGTTGAGAAATAACAAGTAAATCATTTTGAGTTTAAGAAACATTGTTGAAGGTCCATATAAAGAGTATGGCTGGAGTTGTTTTTCTTAAATTTTTTAGAGCAACTCCATTTGTGATTTCTGTAATGTATATTGGATGAAGTATGATATCTATATGGTGATTTGGGTCAACAAATCTACACATGATCCAAAACACTTGCAAACAACATTGCACAATAAAAATGGTTATTTTTTGTTGGTCAAGTATAATGATTCACCAAAGTGATTGATTTCAAATAGTGTTTCACCTTATTGTATTTCATTTTTCAAGTTTATGGGTGAAAATTGGGAAACAATTATATATCATGTTGGATGTGATAAATAGAGGGTATGGTGGTGCAAATACACTAATAGGAGCCAACGATTGAGTTGACTTTCAAGAAATCATGCAACACCATGACTTTGAAAGAAGAATATATGAGTTTCAAACATTGAAATGTAATTTGATTTGGTGCAAAATGTTTTTATATTAGTGAATTTTCATCTCAATGATTTTGGTGTGATTTTGAAATGCTTCATTAATCATTAAACACATAGTAAGCAATGAGTAATATCTTATTCATTGGTGCATTTAAAGTTCAAATGCCTTTTTTTCTCATCAAATGCAAAATTGGAGAACCTATTCATGTTAATTTTTTAAATTATTGCACATATGAATGTGTTTGGTTCAAACATGTGTTTGATGTTCTAAATTACAAATTTTGATTATGTGTATTTAATAGAAGTTGTTCATGTTTATGTGATGGAGAACATGGATAAATTTTATGGATAGGAAAATGTCAATTGCATAGATTTTTCATTGGTTTTCAACGTGATGACGTAAAAGTCGCATAAGTTAAGTTCAATTCCCGTAGTCTTTATACTTAAATAGCTTTTATGTCATAAACTTCTTCCACAAAAAGAAGAAAGGGTATACAATCTTGATTTATGTCTATTTTGTGTGGAAATGTACACATTTGTTGTGTGTATAAATTTTCATTCTTGAAACACAAATAATTACATGTTATTTGAAAGTTCATGAATGAACACAAGTGAATTCAACTTTTAAAGTTTGCATTATCATCCTCCTTTCAACATAACCAAAATATGGAATTCTCTTCAAATGTGATAATGCTCAATATTTATGAAGGACCTAAACCTTGGAATGGATGGCTTTTATTACTATGTTTGGACTCATGGGTGGAACTACTCTTAGAATATATCCATCCACACTTAATATGTGATCTATTAGAGTCTATCACATCCAAAATAATGTGCAAATTATTTTTTTAATTGCATTGAAAATTGATTAATATTAGAAGATGAACCAATCATTATGATCAACTAATCAAAATGAATCATATTTTTTAATTGACTTTTATTGTAAAACATTACATCTTATGCATATTTGTACTAAGATCCAAATTTAGTGTCATGATATCTAAAGTTTAAATTTCATCCAAATTACTATTTATAGGTTATGTTGCTGTTGGTTGACATTTTAATGTCTAAGTGTGGCTTGTGCCATTGGCCCAAGTGTGAACCCATTACAAAATAGGGAAACTCAACATGTGAACATTGTTTTGTAGTGTATGTATCAATTTTTTGAAGAGGCAAATATGAAAGGAAATCATGCTTGAATTGAATGGAAAGCCTTCAAATGTTACCACGTTCTCAACTGATTTTTCCTTCCAAAACCTACTTTTTTGGAATTTATTTGAATTTTCAATGATAAAAATCATTTTAAAATCAATATCCCCCACATTCTGAATCCAAATCTTACCAAATAAATTCCATTAAATCCTCTCATCAAGGTCTTTCCAAGAACACCAAAGGCACATTCCAGTTCTTCCAAAATTTTCAACTACAATTCAATTTAAGTTTTAGTGAAAAATCATTCAATGTCCAAAAACTTTTGCATCGAAGTCCAAAGACCATGGAACGAAGCCCATACACCCTTCCTTGTCAAGAGCTTTCCAACGACACCAAGAACATGATCTGAAGCATTCTGGTTTGGTAGATCTCATAACTACAAAACAATACAAACTACCTTCCTTCATAGATAGATGTTATAAATTGTTTGCATGAAAGAATAGTGAAAAACTTTAAAATTGAATTCCTAACTTTTATGTGAAAACTTTTGTCAAGTTTTTACTTTTGCATATGAATTTTAGAACTTTGCACTTGGATTGTTGTTTCATGTTATCTATTTTTCATTAATTCACTTTTAGTGTGCAAACAAAGTTTTTTCAATTCACAAAGTTATTCTTTTATGGAAAAGAGTGGACACCCATACAAAAAAAAAAAAAGTTTTCATTTGTGGATTAGAAAGATATTTGTGTATAAAAAAGATTTGTTGCAAGCAAGTCACAAATTGAACATGACCATGATCCACTTTTGTCCACTCAAATTGTACTTTTTTATTGATTTTGCCCATAGGGAGAGTCTATACATTGGTGTAGGATTTGTGCACACAATTTTTGTTCAAACTCGATCCAATGTATGAGGGGGGCATGTCAAGTAATATGTGTGCATATGATGGATGGACATGTTCTATAGAATTGTGTACATTTGTAGTATGAGATTTTCTAAATCTAGAAAGCGAAGTTTGAAGTTTGAACCAGTGTTGGCCAATTCTCATTCTTTTGTGAGAACCATCAATTTTTGTTTAAGAAACATAATTTAAGAACTAACTTAATTTTTTGAGTTTTTTTTCCTTCTAAAATTAGGGTTTTTGTTTGTGTGATACATAAATTCATCTAATTTTCATGAACATGGTTTCCACAAATGTGAGAACCATTAGTTTTCAAAGGTGGTTTTGCACAAGTGGATATCAAAATTTCTTTTATAAAAAACTTGATTTAAAAAATCTAATTTCTTTATAAAAAGCAAGAATGATTACAAGTTTTGTAATAAAATTCAAGAATGAAACAATTCTTTTTTTAGACCCCTCCTACTTCTAAAGCTCATGGCTTCTTCATCTCTTGTTTGTTTGAAGTGATCTAAAAAGTTATGGGAATGCCAACTTAAGCTTTACATATCATTTTTAAGCAACAAAGGCAATGGACCAACATCAAAAGAATGTTTGGTTGTTTTGGTTACTAGCTTTCAAGTGTTCTAAGATTTTCCTTTTTGACTTTTTGACGCCTACTTTTGGGGGATCATAATTTTATCATTTCTAATAATTTTTGATGATTTTATTGCCTTGGATGCACCAAGATGAAGGTTTTAATTTCTCTTTGGACACCATAAATAAAATATTCCTCCCTTAGGATTTAGCCTCCTTTGAACCATTAAATGTACATACAAAATGGAAAACAAAAGAAGTTGATTTTTTTGTTGAGAAAGGGAAGGGGGAAAAGAAAAAAAAGTGATGCATCAAATTGAAACCGTAGCTACCCTAAACCATTTCTACAAGCTTTCGATTAAGGAAACTTTTAAAAAGGTACAAGACCTTGGATATTGTACACCTTGCAAAAAATTTCAAAAGAAAAAAATCATTTAACTATACCTTTATTTTTAAAAACAATTATAGTATGCATAAGGGTTGAGAATTAGAGCGGAGTAAGGTCCCATTACCTTACCCAAGTATCACTTTTTTTTAACCAAAAAAAACCAGCCAGATTTTCATGATGCCTGGTTTTCAACTTAATGAAAATTAGGGTTTAACCCCAATTTTCAACCCATATATGGACCTAATGATAACTAAAGTATTTAGGGTGAATATTAATTTGAAAACCAAGATGTTTCTCACCCAATTCCTGATAATTTCCCAACATTGGTTTGAACCTACAATAAAGGGTGGAGCCATTACAAATTGATCAAATTGCTGGTTGGTATGTGTATCGTGAGTGCTCGTGTGGGTGAGGGGTAGGGTCAAACAAAAGCGTTCCCTAACTTTTTGTGTATTTGGACAGATAAAGAGCAAATGTTCTTCATCTTCTACCTTCCTCAAGTTGCAGCCTCGACAAAGCCTCTTTGCGTATGGCACGCCTTTCCACGCACCTAGCACTGCTTCAAGCTGCGTGTTGCCACATCAAAACCAGGCCAAAGCTTTCCGCAGTTGGACACAGTTGATGTCACACAAGTATCTTTTGCTTTCGTACGACATACCTTTGAAGCGCAAGTATCTTGTTCGCATGCTGGTCCTAATCTCGTGGTTAGTAAAGAACTTTTCAATGAAAGCCAATCGCATATTATCTTTCACCTTTTTTACATTCAACATTGTGTGGGGAAAACCTGGAGGGGGTGGGGTCCCAACCTCCTAATTGATCGGGCCTCTCATCGTAGATCTACCACCAACTAGCTGCACTAGCGTTGCTAGACAAGTCGGATGTATGTGCGTTGACCCAGGAACCATTCCCAATGGTAGTTCAGTAGTCCCCGCCTGGAGCGCACGGGTCGTTGCAAGCTGAAGTGTCGTTTCTAGCAATGATTGAGCCGGAGGCAGAAAACCTGCCACCTCTTAGGGCTGATTCTGGAGTATTTTTTCATGAATCCAACCCAACATTTCTTTCCCGCAACAAGCATAGCAAGCTGGGCTTCCCATGCCTTTCCTAAGATGCGGTCTTTAGTGACCGTGCTCACACAATTATAGTATAGCAATGCTTGCCCCCATGCAAAGTGTTCAAAAGGGAATTTGCCAAATTCTGCCAACACGATGGACGTGCTGGTTGTTTTTCGCACCCCGTGTAGGGACTTAAGGAACCTTCGGTACACTACTTCAATAGCCTCTATTTTCTTGGAGTCCACCCAAATCTCACAGGCGTAACTTGCTGCTATACATGGTTCAAGTAGGTAGCCAAAACAAGACCATTTATGTCTTTACATCTGGATGAATAACAGTCAGTGTCAATCACTCTCCAAACACATAAATGGAATTTTTTTTAAAAATAAAATTTAAAAGAGTTAAAATGACCATTGTAAAATGGACCATTAATACTGGAGAGCAGCAAGATTTACTATATTTTAGCTTGTTATTAACTAAATTTGGCTCAACGTTCCTGTTGATCATTGCCACTTTGGCTCAACATAACACACAAAATTTCCTTAAAAAAAAACACTAGCCCTGGGACAAAAGAGAAGAAACTGAGAGAAGGGGACGCAGACTGATGTAACTAGAGCAAAAGACAAAAAGAGAAAGTCCCGATCTTATTTATTTATATCATCGATTCATCATGCATCATGCAGATGACAATGTCCAGAATGCGTGGCTTCTGTTCTTTGGCTTCTCTTGATCTGTCATGACCCTGCGAGTGGCTGGTGCCTTTCATCAATGTTGCTAAATCAAGGAGAAGGATTTGCTTAAATTATCTCCCATGCACTTGGCACGGTTCAAACAAGTATATAATAGGGTTCTTTGATTGGAGTTTGTGCTGCTGATTAACTGAATCATGTTAGTGGGTTATAGTATTTTTTATGTTCTTTTTCTTTCTCTTCTTAATTTCTATAGCTGTTACGAATTCAGAAAAAAACAAGGAGGCAAAACAAAATGGTCAGGTCATGCTTGCTTGCTTGTTGACCACGTTTGTGCACAAACCATTTATACTTTGCTGCTGTATGTATATATTAGCTTGTGCAGCCTCTCTTGCTGTTTTTAGGTTTTAGTAAGTCTTAGCTATTAACACCTGATGATGCCTTGGATGAACCAGCTTGATCTCACTCTGATATCATGGCAAAAAACCCTTAATGTTTTTGGGTTGCTTCTAAACACCCGTGGGATTCGTGAGCAAAACATCTGAACAAGTTCATCGATCAAAAGATGGCATGTTAGCAAAGATTGCCCAGTTTGTAAACTCTAGAATTATCAAATGATTGGGTTCTTAAAATTCAATATGGTTGGGGTTTTAAACATTCCATTCAGAGACGGGATTTTGGTGTTTGTTAAGTTTGTGGGTTTCGAAAATTGTTAGTGGCCCTATAATGTCAAAACATTCTGCTTGTTTGTACCGTTGCCTCTTTTGTGTTTGGCAATGGGGGAAGAATCATTGCTCATAGTCAACACCTATTTTTTCACTTTTTGAAAAGGCAAATCATTCTATATGCGCACATGTTTTCATTGTTATATAAATGGAGTTGTTTGGAATAAAGTTCACATTTGTTGGCCTTGCCTCCTACCAAGGCAAGAAGGATATTGTGTTTAGATTCATTAGAGAGTATAGTAGCCTAAGGGATTTTGGCGCCTAGGTAATAATAATAAGTCTATTTTTATATGAGGATTTCTGAAAGATGATATTTTGGCTTGTGTTGAAACTTGAGATTAGTCATAGAGTTCTAATATCTTGAAGGATTTTGGTTTCTTTTAGAGAATTTTTTGGAAGATTATATTTTTGCATGGTGAAATAGTTGAATTTCCATATAATTCTTCTTTTTGCCTTAAGATACTTTTTAATGTAAATGGCAAGGCCACAGTGTGACACACCCCTTGTTAGGTGATATGCTAGGGATACTATTTGTGTATGAAGTTTAGCATGTTCAATTATTGTAAGATGCATTTCAATATTGCACATGGAAAGATAATATGTGTTCACAAGATTGCTGGATTTTTTTTTGGACCACCCCTTATTTTGGGAAGGCTTTATCCTACTCATTTCAAACCCAAATGGAGGTCAGTAAACAACTCTAAGGGCCTTAATGAAAGGTTAGTTAGACCCATTGAACTTCTAATGCTGAAAGTGACTAAAGAACGATTGAATCTCTCCTGCCCTTCATCTCCTTGTCCCAAACCAAGAAACAAACTAGGCCTTCTTGAGGGCATGTTGAGCCTTCTTATTAGGTTGACACTTTGTTTCTAAAACTGTTTGTCACCTGGGCTAATACCTTGCCTAATAGTCTGGTTGCCTATTGTCTTACTTGCCTTCTTGGTAGATATATTTTTTTTTCATTAAGGGACAATGGGACTCATGGGTGACAATTGTTAAGATTTTGGTAATTCAACTCATCCATATTGGCCCAAATTTAACTTCATAAATTTCATATCTAATTTTTGATGAAATATTCAATGGCCATAATACTGATCAAACCAATAACAAATTTGAGCACCTCATATTAACAAGGTCATTTTCTACACATGCCAAACATGTGAACACCAGGCCATTTCTTTTTTAAAATGATATTCACTTATTATATTTACATAATTTTTTATTTAAAATTTATGTTGGCATTTAAAAAATAATTAAAATAATTAAATACCATGCAAAATAATAATATCAAAATTTATAACATTTTACATAACTTTTTCATATACTCAAATTATCATATTCTCACATTCAATAATAAATTCACATAATTAATATAAATCTATTTAAAAGTTCATACTAAATTTGACACGGCACATTCAGGACAATATTTTATGGTGCCTCTAAAGAACTAGCACCTTCGTGCTGGCATAAATACTCCCATCAATTGAGTTGCTGCTTCATCCTCAATTGAGTCATAAGGCGCCTCAAATTGGACTAGTAGGGTTTAGGGTTTACTTATTAGGGCTTAGGCACTTCCCCTGTTGGAGTAGTAGAAGAGGCCTCTTCTAAACTTGGTGTTCTTTTTCCTAGTTTTTTTTGTCCATCTCCTTGCATGACTTGCTTCGTGCTATTAGTAATGGGTTTAGGTCTTAGATTACTTGGTTTTTTTTCTCTTAGGGCTCTCCATTGTGCGATTTGCGTTTTTGGGTGTTATTTTTTGTTCGGATTTCAGTCCCTTTTTTGTTCCCCCTCTTGTTCCCTTGCCCCATATTTTTCATTCATTTATTTTCTGCACTGCTAGAGATACTGTACAGATCCAATATTGCATTACCATCCTCTTGAGCTTTCTATAAGATTAAAATTTAACCTTACAAGACATTTCGTAGTTCAAATCACACATCACTCAAACAAAAATAACCAATTAACATACATCTGGATTTATCTAGAGTCTAATATGGTGTCAAACTGTTCACATAATTCTTCTCATTGTCGTGTATATCTGTTTATGCCATTGGCTAAAATAACTAGCTCACTCCTCTCCCTACCCACATACATGAAAAAGGCAAAACCTTCACAACTATTTTTGAAATATATTTTCAAAATCTTTGTCTTCTTTATCAATTTTTTTAATTTTCTTTTTCACATACCTTTTGAAATCTTTGCTTTCAAACTGAAGCTTAAAATTAAAAATTCATGTAACTAGTAAAATTATGTAAGGATTTTAATTAACTATTATTATGCTATTTAGTTATTTTGAGTGAACTAAACAATGAAATGTGTCATAGGGTTTAATAGGGTTATGAGAATTTTGGAGGACCAACAGAAATGGTAGAAAGGGATCATTATTTTCGATCGATGTTCAGCAGAATAAGGTTGTGTGCAGTAGGTGTGAAGATTTAGATTGCGTGCAGGTGTGAAGATTTTGTTTTTCAGGCATTTTGAGGCCAGTGGGATTTGCTGGATTTGATGGTCTGAACTTGTTTTTCTTAGTTGTCTTGAGTGAAGTAACAATTCCATGAGTAATAAATAGCTATTTTTACAGACAGGGTTCTCTCAAGCACATTGCTTGTGCACTTTGTTTATTGCAAGAAACAAACTTGGCATGGATCAGGAATGAAATTCATACTGTTGCTAGCTGCTGCCTCCAAGCCCGAGTCCAGCGCAGCTGATTACACACATATATATAGAATGGGAGGAATCAATCCATGAGTGCACTGCAGAACAAATTGGGAGCAAACTTATTAGTTGAATTCCGACGATTGCAGCTGCTAGGGTGCAGAAGAATGCGTGAGCACCTGCAGCTCCTGGCAGAAAGGAATTCAGAGTGGCAAAGAAGAAAGATAGAAGAAGAAGAAAAAGAAACAGCAGCTAGCTGTACTACACTACATATTAGTGCGGCAGGTCGCTTAGTCGGCGCTATAGCCTATAATTATAGAAGGTGCTCCTTGCCTACATTGTCAGAACTCAACAAATTCAGAGTGGACTCACTGTTTCCTCATCAATATTCTACTGCCCTGAAAACATTGTGATGCACCCAACATTGTGATGCACACAAAAATGGACCAAAGTTTGGTATACCTACATTCTAGGGTCATGTGGAGTTCGCTAAAGAAATACATTAAGGTCTTGGGTGGCAGATTATGTCATTCTTCTTGACCACATTATATGACATAATCTTCAGTTGATGATCATACTTCTTGTAAAAGTGACCAAAATCTCTATTGAGCATGAATGAATATATTTTCTACTTTTTTTAATTGTTGCACCTGTGATCATCCCAGACCTTAATGTCATGGAATTATGTCACCCTTGCCCATTATGTGATTACGTAGGTCACCAAGTTCGCCCTAATGTCTTGCCTCATGCCTTACCCAACATAACGGCCATGGGCTTGACCATTCCATATTACATTTTTGGTATAACTAAAGGATGTACTTGGGTTTCACCATGCTAACCACCATGTGTTTCCAAATTTAATCTATTTGAACATTTATCATTCTTATGGATATCATTAAATGGCAAAGCCATTGTGTGACCAATCTTTTTTGTTTTTTTTTTCTTGAAATGGTTTATGACATGTCTCTAGTGTAGTGTTGATTATTGTGTCAATATTATTTTTTCTATCATGTCATAGAAGCTGCAATAAGTCATTGGTTTTCTTCTTCTTTTTGCTCTCAACTTCAATAATCCAAGTTCTCATGTGCAATATTTTACACACATAATTCATGTCATTGTAGTAGAGCTTTTACAAGAGCTGGACAAAGTCATGGAATGAAGCAAGTAATTTAAATTGTTGTTGATTTGTAGTTCAACTAGCTACATTACAATAGAATGTGATTTTCCTTGCACAAAAAGTCCCAACTCACAACACATGGGGGAAGATAAAGTATGTGTGATGTCATCAATTACAGTGTACAATATGTTGTGTTTATTGTAACATATATTATATTAAATTATAATTAAATTATCTAATCATTTGACTAATTTGAGTTAGAATCACACATAGTGTTAAGGCCTAAGCAATGAAGTAGCACTAATTTAAGTGTTAGTTAATTTTTTGGGTTTCTATTCATAGTTAAGCTAATGTTTTTTTTTTTTTAATAAATAAATTACTTTGATGGATTTAGATCATTATGATGAATGTTAGTAAACATGTAAAGAAAATAGAGAGAACAAAAGGAAAAAAACTTAAGAAAATTGTGGGAAAACATTTGTGTTAATTGAACATTGAGTTAAAACCCCATTTTATAAATTGTAAGTTAACAGTATGTTTTAATTATAATACCTATTTTTATTAAAAAATCATATTAAACTAACATCTACTTAATATTGATTTAACATTGTGTGCTATGTGAAATTCCATGTAGGACTTGATTTGATGTTCATTAACATTCTTCAAATGAATGCAACCAAGAAAAGGAAAAAAAATTGCGTTTCCTAACATTGATTTCACACTCACTTAGTGTTCTAGGTGGAATTAGAGCTTTAATGTCAAATTTTCATGTGAAGTTATGGAAACGGCAATCAAGTTATGAGTTATGACATGATTAGTCATGGGCCTTTTGTGTGAGAAAAATTCACATTCTCTTGTTTGTATTGCTAATTTATTTATTTATTTGTTAGGATATAATTTGTGTACATTCAGCATAATAAAAGGTGATGTTTTTGAAGTTAAATGATTTCACTGAATTTTGAGTGAATTCACTAGTTGTAATAAACAAGATTTATTAAGAATGCAGTGAGTAAAAAATGTTTTTATTCAAAAAGTGATTTTATTAAATTTTGAGTGAATTCACTAGGAATGCAGCCAACAAAAGGTGTCTCCATATGTTAAGCGATTTTACTGAATTTTGAGTGAATTTATTATTCACAAGGAACAGGACCTATTCCTATTGGAGGTATAGTGAATTCACTGGTCTAATGAAGAGGGACTAATGGACTACACCCACCCACATTTTGTAGCAGTGATTCCAGCTCTACTGCCATTCTAGTGGATCAGCTTGTGCTGGACAGGCTAGTCAATCAGCTAGACTAGATGAAGTCAGAAAACAAAAGCAAGTTCTTGAGGTGCAGCTCTGAGCCAACCATCACTAGATCCCAGTACTAGCTAGTCTGCAGTAGCTAGCAAGCTAGTTGCCTGCAGCAGCAGTAAATGAAAGAAAGAAAGAACTATAAGCTGCAAATTCTAAAATTTGGCAGTTTTTTTCCTCAAAAGATCTCTTCATCAGCTCCTCCCAACTGCTGCAATCTCCGGCACGCATAGTAGGAGGTCCATTCTGAGCTTCTTCTTGGCATATCCTTGTTTGTTGATCAGCTTGGAGAAATGGATGTGTGCAGCACCTGCTGCACCGTCTCTAGCTAGTTAGATCTGCTGGGATTGTACTTGGTGACAATTGCAAGGGAGATCAAGCGAGACCAAGATCAGAAGAAGAAGGAGAAGAAGAAGAAGATCAGAGAGACATGAAGTCTAGTGATGAGGACGTAAATGAGCAAGCTCACGTGGAGGATATTGGGTCGATGCAGGCGGGATGCCCGGACGAGATTCACACTAGATATGTCCTTTCCAGAAGGACTGGTACTGCGGGGTCGGATCATGCAGCGGCTGCAGCAGTGATCGTGGCCAAACTGCAGTACTCTGCAGCTTCCAGCAGTCGTCATATGCATACTTTCCAACCTGCAACAACATGCTCCAAGCTGCAGTACGTTGTTGAGCCGCCGGCGGTGGAGCTGCTGACGATCATGGAGCAGCAGCAGCAGCAGCAGCAGC
>Ga0116231_10010889_pt1 | contig 14317 bp, 9 predicted proteins | sample S1TSphgellanicum_2_FD_89695 | JGI IMG/M metagenome (GOLD analysis project Ga0116231, IMG submission 89695) | Host-associated microbial communities from peat moss isolated from Minnesota, USA - S1T2_Fd - Sphagnum magellanicum MG | ecosystem: Host-associated > Plants > Peat moss > Unclassified... | reverse complement strand
GGTTTTTAGGGGGGTCTAGAAGGGTCTGTTCCATGTTCCGCATTGTTGATTCACTTCGTAAGTGCAACCAAACCAAAAGTCGAACCCATAGATGACCATCCGTCCCGCCTAGGAAAGACCCTAAAGAAGTACCAGCGTAAGACACCAAAACCGGTTACCTATATGTGGGGAAATGTGTAGTACCAGCCTTCTTTTAAATTTTTAATGGTGAAATTTCATTAAAAAAATTCAAAAAAATGAATTGAAAAAAATGAAGTGATTTTGGAGGGGTTTTGATTGCCCGAAACAAGGAAAAATAAATAAATAATCTCAACACATAAAAAAAAATTTTAAAAAAAATTGAAAAAATGTTGAGTCTTGCGCACGTGCGCGCCCACACACACACACACACCTAGTCCATGGACATCGCCTACCGAGTTTGACAAAGTTTGCAACAACATGCACGGCTTTCCCCCCATAAAATTTGGGTTTGACTCGGTTTTACGCCACAAGTTATCCCCAAAAAAGAAATCCCCCATCGGATGGATGCGTGGGATTATCTATGCAACACAAATTTTTAATGAATGGTGAATTGTATTATAACATATAATTAGGAAAAAAAATCAATTGCAATCAATACGATTGGATGAATATCATATTGCAATCAATACAATTGGATGAACATCATATTGCAATTGTATGCCCGATGAATATATGTAGAAAAAAATGTACAAATGTAAAATTTGTTTTGGTTTGCTAGATCCACAAGTTTTTGGCTCTTCATGGTTTTCATTGGTGCCATGGGATTTGTTGTTGAAATCGCACGTTTTGGTTGTGTAGATAGATAGATACATAGATGAACATGATCATTCATGAATGCTACGTAGACAACTTGCCTTGAATTGTGCATTGCATATTTAGCTTACAAATTGGAAACACGAAATGTGAGTTCAAAACTATTTGAATATACTTGGTACATCATATAAATACATATATATGTTCAAATTGTTTTGATTAAATGATTGGAAAACAACCCTCTTAACAAATGGAAACCTTTGCCTTTTTGTTGTGTCAATCCTCAAAAAGAGATAGAAGGCTATCTATGAGAAACTTGGAGTAGTTAGGGGATGTGTGTGTTGAAACTCCTCCTTGGCATGTATTGTAAGTGGCATGTATTGTAAGTAACGGAGCATGTAGAGCCATGTGGGGGGGGAGGGGGGAGGGAGAGAATATGCAAAGGAAGACTTGAATGGAGGAGTGCATATAAAGCCAAGTACACGAAATGTTTGTTGGATGAAAAACTATAATAGGCAAAGACAACATGGGTTGAAACAATTTCAAATATAATTTTATTTTTATTTTTTAAATGTAGGAGTGAAAAACAACATGGAGAAATACACTAGTTGAATAGAAGGTTTGACAAAAGTTATATTGTTTTTAGACATGATGAAATTTTCACCCAAAAATTTCTCAAAGAAAAAATAAATTATGAAAGATCATGAAACATCTTTTGAAATATTCTATTTATCAACATTGAATCATCAAAATTAAATAATTATTGGACATAGACTGAACGAATATGCTATTTAACTACATTAAGTTAAAACAAGTAGTTAGGAGGTATGCAACATGGACAAAATTTAGGATATACCCAAAGATGAAAACACCATGTAATGAACTAAAGATAAAACATTAAAACAAAACAAAAGTGAAAGTTTAAATCATAAAATGTACATTTTCACAAATATTTAATTAATTTGAATTTGGAAAATCAAATTCCAAAATTCAATTAACCCATTTATGCCTTCTTAAAAGCCTTTTGGAACTTATGAACATTGATACATGTGCATGAATTCATGTATGTGTACAAGTTCACACAAATTTGTGATTTTAGAAATTTGCTTCAATATCAAGGTTTCTCAAACAATCATTAATTCACCACATTCCGTGAATTGCTTACACATTTTTACTTTTTAATTGTTTTATACAAAGAATCAAGACATCAAATGAATAAAAAATGTAATGCTAAAAGTGTAGTCTTTTAAAATCTAAAATTCAAAAATGAAATCAATAATGTTACCTTTGATCCATTATTTGGGGCATCTTTTGTTTATGATGTGAAAATGTTTAAACACTTCAAGAACAATATAAATGCTCATATTATGTTTTATTGATGGTAAGATTAATAAGGTAGAGATAGAAAGTGTCCATATGAAGGTGAAAAAAATTTGCTCCATTTGGGACTTGGGATAAGGAAGAAACCAATGATCAAAAGATGCACATCCAATTGGCATCTACATACAATCAAAGAGAGGGAACTTTTGAGACATGTTGACTCCTTTCAATCCCTCCCACTTTCCTTGGATTAAAAAAGTGGTTCAATTGAACTCCAATGTTCTCCTATCTTAATCTTGGGCCCTTGACTCCGCCAATACTAGTAACACCGAATCTATCTAGCATGGCCAAATAGGAAAAGTTGTTCAACCGAGACCTTTTTTGTATTGAAAAAGTTCAAACAATTTTAAGAAGAAAGGTTGACAAACATGGGATGATCATTTCAAAGATAGGAGAAAAGGGGAATGTCAATTTTTGGTCTAGGGAACTCTAGGTTGAAAAAGTGGTGGAATCATTAACTAAGCTAGTCTATTAGGGTTTCACACAAAACACACTTGTAAAAAGCCAAAGCATGTTGTTGTGGCTAAAACCCTTGTTTCATTATGTGCAATTTGGACAAGTTCAATTTTGTATACCCTAAAGTTTTCCTTAAAGTGATGCCATGTTGGACTTGACTTTCATCTCCCATTCGATGTCTTGTCCCTTAGTGACATTGTATATAAAGTCTTGCAATAAAAGGCCAAAATTTGAAAACCCACCGTCAACTCCCTTGCAACAACTTTTTTTAATCCCATGAGTTGCCCACCTATAATCTATGTTATAAGTGGTGGATTGAGGTTGAGGAAGTTGAATCATGGCTTCTTTGCTACTCACCACAAAGTGCAACAACATCCATTAATCCTCATCACTAACGTTTATAACCCCATTTTCTCCAACATGCCTTCCAATAATTTTTTCATTACTTGCTACGAATAACACAAAACCCTTAGGAGGTGTTTAACATCAAGAAACGTGCATTTTATTCCATCAATTAGTATAACACAATCATTCATTTCAACAAACTTGAGGAGTGAAAATGAAAAACACAAACATGAGTATGACCAAAAGATGTATAGCTACTACACATATCAAGCTTTTATCATCCTTGTTTTGAAGTGTCTAGGTTTTTGTCAATTGCTTTTGTGATAGATTCATTGAGCATGCCATCTTTTTTTGCTTTCCACCACTTCAAACAACTCATCATTGTTTATTCCCTTAGCAAATTGCATGTGTGCCTGGTCCCACATGAACAATGGGGTGTGTCACATTGTGGCCTTGCCATTTATATTACAAAGTATCTTAAGGCAAAAGAATAATTATGAAAATTCAAATATTTCATCATGCAAAAATATAATCTTTAAAAAAATCCTCTGAAAGAAACCAAAATCCTTCGAGATATCATAACTCAATAACTAATCCCAAGTTTCAACACAAGCCAAAATATCATCCTTCAAGAATGCCTTAGCCCAAGGGTGTTGCACAACATAAAAATTGACGGGAGTTTTACTTTTATAAAAAAAAACCATTATCATGACACTTGGTGGGTACCATAATAATAATAACAAATTAAAGTAACGTGGGCATTTTGAGAAGCAAAACATTTGTTGTTGGCCCTTGTGAGGGCAAAGGTGGATTTTTTGGCTTTTTGAAATGGCCATTCATGGCTAATGCCAAATTACATCGAGCCATAAAACACCCTCTATTTACACAATATCACACAACACCCTCAATTCTTTCAATTGCCCTCAATTGTTATGGTACTTTGGGGGATGGGGAAAGGCATGGAAATTTATGTTCCCAATCATGTTCCCATCAAGTTTTTATCAAGTTCTTAGAATGTTCACATCAAGTTCTCAGTGCAATACCATCATGTTCCCAATGCTTCCCCAACTTATTTGACAAGTTCCAAATGCTTTCCCCCCCCCCCCCAAAAGATGTTCCCAAAACCCATCACACTTGGTCACACCATAAATTCAAGGATCCAAATTTTTTTTACTTTTCTCTCTGATCTATAGCCAAATTTGGCTAAATCCTCTTTGTGGTGGATGACACCCAGCCCACCCACCTCACAAAAAAGTATTAAAAAAACACCCTGCTTACAACAAAACCAGCCTCCTCATGCAACTAGACCTTGGAATCAGCCTCTGACTACAATCAGAAGAATGTAGGTTACACTTTTAAGTAGCCATTGTTTATTGGCCTTGCCTTGGTAGGCAAGGGATATATTGTGTTAGATTCATTATAGAGAGTATAGTAGCTTTAATGGATTTTGGCCCCTAGGTAATAAATAATAGGTCTATCTATTTTTATATGAGGATTTTTGAAAGATGATATTTTGGCTTGTGTTTGAAACTTGAGATTAGTTACAAGAGTTATGATATCTTGAAGGATTTGGTTTCTTTTAGAGGATTTTTTTTTTAAAGATTATATTTTGGAATGGTGAAATAGAATTTGAGTTTTCATAATTCTTCTTTTGCCTTAAGATACTTTGTAATAAATTCTCATAAATTTCCAAAATTTTAGTCAAACTTACACTAGAAAACAAGATTCTTGAATTTTTTCCCAATTTTTGTGTCAAAAAAAGAAACCCTGAATGCAAACAACTGGGCTCTCAACAAGCCCACCGGTTAGAGCAAACAAAGAAAGATGCTTTTGTTAATTGAAGGGACCTTTTGCCATTCGCATGCAAACCCTCTGTCATTCAAATAGAAAAACAGCTTCTCCTGAAGTTTGGGAACACCTGAGGGGCATGGCCCTCCCCTAAGGAGAATTCACTCATACAGGAACCTCCCCGACAACATTTTCTAGGTCCAGACTCCATAGACAACACATTTTAACATAGCCAGAAAGGAAGGAGAAAGAACCCAATTGCAATAGCAAAGTGTTAAGTCTTATATGCAATCTAGAGCTATGCAAATCTGTTAATAACAGTAAGGGGCCACAAATTCTTTTGCTTTAAATCATCACTGCTCCTATGCAATTCACTAAAAAGTCTCTTACAATTTCATAATCTCTTACAGATTGTAAGATTACTCTTTCAAAAAAGGAGGCAGCACAGAAAAATCTAATAGTTTCTTTATGCCTCAGAAGGGCTCCAAATGGGTCCTGCTTTTCTCAATGCTAGTTTGGCCTAACTGCCTGTCCAGTATCAGAGAAGGGCTCCAAACAGGTCCTGCTTTCTCAATGTCAGCTTGACCTACAGGCCTTGCCAGCATATTGAAAGTAAGAATTGACCCATTTGGAGCCCTTCTCCTATTCATAACTTACCAACAAGTTTTGCTATAAGTTTAAGGTGCCCACCATGATACAAATTCCTCTCTCGAAACAGCCCTTGTCCAGGCATGTTCTGTTCTGCGAAGAGAAACAAGCAAGCTGCCTCATTTTCAAGTCTCCAGAGTTGCTCCTGTGTGCACTTCAGATCTGTGACATGTTGTCTATATGCTCCTCAGATTAAACCAGCAGACATGCAAGTGTACATCCAACACAACCGTTAGAAACTTGACACAATCCCCTTCCACATGCATGATTCAATACAACCCACATCTTGAACTTTTTCCAAGCACAGTCCACAAGATCATTGCAAAACCTCAAGATCATGTAACACCCAGATTTGAACACTTATCAAATCCATTGTGTGGTTTGCTTCCCAGAAGACTTACCAAATTCCATCATCTAACAATTTTCAGATGCACACAATGTTAAAAGTCACAGCCAACAAAATGAAGTAATGAATGCCACACACAGCAGACCACAATATTTTTTGCAAAAGCACAATCGTGGAATCAGAAGCTTCACTCTATGAAACCCAGATTATCCCAAATTCCTCTCCAGTTTCTCATAGCCTTGGATGACCAAAAAGTTGGAATTCTCTTACCTGGTGTTTGTCTCACTAACATTGGACTATCAATTTTGCTACTACAATGTGAAAGCTGCACCTTGAATCACCCGATGCACGACCTGAAAACTACGAGAAGCATGAAAAGAGAAACTCAACAACTCTCTCTATTTTCTTTTTGATTTTATGAATCCAAAATTTCACCCAACACCAACTTATTTTCACCTTTGTGTCACACAAAACCCACCTCCATGCAAAAATGAAACATCCATTCAAAATGAAAATCTGTCTCATTCTCCATCAAGCAATGGAACTTACCTCATACAGCTGCCATTACACACTGGATATCTGCCCATTGAAGTGCCTTCTGCACACTTAAGCAGAGCTTGAAACTCATAATTTTGAGACTCACAGCAAGTGGGGCAAGGAAGGGGAGTTCCCATCTCATGGTATCTGATAGAAGAGCACCACCACACATATGTTGTTCAGGAAGTGCACATGCTGTAGCAACACTGTGAAACATGTGCTGCCATCATGAAGGTGAAACACTCCGTACCTCCCTGGTTGCAATTTTTGGAATACTTCATTGTCTTCTGCCACTGTCCCAACATTTCAGCTGTTCCAGAATTACTTAATGCAGTTCAAGAGATCACATTGTGTCTGGGCCATATCATCAAACAATCTCTGAGCAAACAACCTCCAAGCATCCTCCACACATGGCATATACATTGATACATCTACTACCCAAAAAGACAAAGGGACCAATAGCTTAGAATGGGCATGTGGCCTGGCCCATATGATGATATACACATATTAACACATAGATATTGAGCCCATGAACAAAAGCGGAACTTGTTTGGGACCCAATAGCTTGTTGCATGTCATGGAAAGCTCCACTGCCAGCTTCTTCCCATACCTTATTGGCCCAGCATTGATGTAACCCCTTGCAAGTCTTCTCTAGTACTCCACATGAGTAATGCTCAATTTTACAGTCCTTGGGCACCATTGCAATCCATCTTGGAATCTTTCCTTCACAATCTCTTCTCTTATCAAACTGGAGACCCATGTTTTCTCAGAATGTGGATCTGTTGCACATTCAACCTTCAAGGTCTGCTGCTGCTTTTCTCAGACTGAAGAAATGCTGCAGATCTGTAAGCACATTCAACCTTCAAGGTCTGTTGCTCCTCTCTGGCTGAAGATGAAGAGTTGGTCCTATCCTCCTCCTCCTCCTCATAAGCACTACTACTTGTACTGATTTTCAGTGTGCTGCTTCTCCTCAGTGCAGATTCTTCCACTCCGAAAAAACCAGAAGAAGAAGAAGATGATGATGATGATGATGATGAACACATCAAGGGAAGAAGAAGACGCAAAATGCTGCTCCTATCAATTGCTGCTGATCACTTACCTGTTTCAAATCTGAAGATGAAGAAGAGTTAATTCTATCCTCCTCCTCCTCCTCCTCCTCCTCCTACACATGAGCATTTGCACTGATTTCCGGTTATGCTTCTCTCTCTCTCCCGTGCACATTTTTCTTCTGCCCCGCACAAAACAGAAGATACTTAGAAGATGATGATGAAGAAGAAAAACAGAGAGCAAGAGAAGAAGAAGAGAAAAGAGAAAAAATGCAACAAAGATGCTGCTGTTACCAATGCAAACAAGATCCCTATTATTCTCTCTGGATGAGATGCTCTTCTGTTTCCAGGTTCTTCCGCGGGACGCGGCAGACGAGGCTTAACTTACACCACCTTCATTCATTGCTGAAGCAAACCCTAGGAAGGAGGAGGGCCAACAAGCGCGTCTTGATCGGAGAGAGAGAGAGAGAGAGAGAGAGAGATACAATATGTATGTATGTACGTATTAGTCCCGTGATGTCTTTTGTCGCTCGTAAGCTCTTCTCAGAACTCACTCCACAAAACATCACCAGATATCGGCAAAAGGCCAGCCGGACGACGACCACCACCACCACCGCGTTCGGCTGCTGATCGGGTCCAATCTTTCTTCCCGGCAAGGCAAGCAAAGCATACTTTTATACTACCTGGTGCATCATCATCGTCATCATCTTTGCCTCTTTGTTTTCCAAAGAATTCTGCGGAGACAGGATAATAAGAAGGCCCTCCTCCTCTCTGGACGGATTGATCGATCGACCTTGTTTGTGTGTGCGTTTTTTGTCTCATGTAAACTGCTCTAAACTTCGGGATCGCTTCTGGTTCTGGTTCTGTTTTCTTACTATAAACAGTCGTTGATGCGTTGTTTGTTTGTTTGCGTCGTCGTGTATTGGAAATTCCTCTGTTTTGTATGTGCTTTTTTGTTGGCTTCTTCTTCCTCTTCTTTTTCTTCAGTATTGATCTTCAGGCAACTGATGATCATACCTGAAGAGTTTGCGAGGACAGGATGCTGATGAAGAAGAAGAAAGGACGCTTCTTCTTCTTCTTCTTCTTCTGGCCAGATTTTGATTGGTGAGGAGGAAGAGGATCTAGAACATTGTTCTTGCTCTGTAATTTGCTTTGTCTTTTGCCTATTTCCCTGAGGAGATCTGGCAAGCTTTCAAACCTCTCCTCCATTTCATGTTGATCAAGATTCTCTTTGAGTCTAGTTTAGTAGATCTTAAACTGGAAGGTACACCGTAGTCTTCTTGCTCTGTAATTGATGTGGCTTTTTTGCCTATTTCCTGAGGAGATCTGGCAAACTCTTTCAAACCTCTCTTCCATCATGTTGATATCAACCTCCTTGTCAGCATCAAGTTTAGTTTTGATAGATCTCTCAAACCAGAAAAGGTTCTGATTGTGCTGCTGCCAACAATCCATCCAGACTCTTTTCTGATGTGTTGTTATATGTCAGACAAAAGAGCAACAAATTCTTGAATGAAATTATCAGAAGAGGAGACATGTTCTGAAAACAGGGACCATGTTCTTCTGTTTGTGAGCTGATCAGTGTGGTTGGTCTTTAGTACTGTTTTCTTCCTGCTGGATCATCATCTCTTATGTGTGTTCTATTTCGCAAGAGCTTTTTATTTGTGCTTGTTGCTGTGGACCACCATTCTTGCTATGGAATGTTTTGGTCGCTTTGTGGTATGCCATTATTTCTCATGTCTTTGAAAGAAGAACCAATTTTGGTTCTTTTTGTCTCAATGACAGAACTTTTGTCTCACAGTTTTCTTTTGTCTTTCATCCTCTAGGTTTCTATAATAAAGGTCGGCACGTCCAAATTGAAAGGTGGACATGGGCGATGAAAGGGAGACTGCTGGTGACTCCAGCCACAAAGAAATCAAGACACCAGCACCTACTCTTGCTGAAGAGGTACTCATTGTAAACCTTTTATATATTGGACGCAACCTAGATGACACTTGAAACGTGAACTTAGGGTTCAAAATATGCAAGGGAAGAAGAAGAGGTGCATGATTTGATGAGAACAATCTGTGAATGAGAGATTTGAGCTCAATCATAGCTGGCAAACACAAAACATAGCCTAATTGTCCCTGTTAATTGGGTGCAAATCCTCCATAGTTAAAGGGCAATTTTGAATGACAGTGATGTGAAGTCAGCAGGTATTTGTGGACAGAGAGACAAAGGATATCAACATATGGAGTTGTGGAAAATAATATTCCATATTGACATTATTCCATTGGGAGCTTGATCCAGTATTTTACCATGGGAGCTTCATTAGGACCTTGTTTTATAGATTTTGTTGATTAGGATCATTGCTGGTTTTATTGATCACATCTGTTTTGGCATGTGGGTTTTTGGTCATTTGTAGGAGGCAATATTGAAGAAGAAATATGGTGGCCTTCTGCCCAAGAAACCCCCTCTCATTTCTAAGGTCAGTTCCATTCACCTAGTTCTGGCTTCACATAGGAATCTGGATCCCAGTTGCAGAGGAGATTGAGAGATTGATATAACTGTCTAGCTGTGTACAATTCATTTGAGCTCTCACAAGTTTCCAGTTTCCACAGCAAAATTGTGAAGAAACAAAAATGCCAACACTGATCCTATAATGCTTGGAATTTTTATGAGCATGAAGAACATGGTAGATATACTCTGATCCGTCACCCCAATACTACCAACAAAGCTAGCAGATGTTCTCTATAGCTTCTCTCCTTTGAAACATCCAGGTTAAGATCCCCATGTTGAGTATTTTAGAAATTTAGGTCCTTTTGGAGGACCTAAAAATTTGATGTAAGAGTAGAGCATATACTCCAGGTCACCAACCTTTTTGATTGTGTCTTTGTTGGCATTCAAGGAATTTCACCTATTGTTCTGTTTACTCTGGACCAGAAGTCTAGTCAAATATGACCAAAAATGTTATTTATATGCTTGAATGTCATGGTGTGTATGGGAGAAGGTTTCTGGTTATCATTCTTTTCTTTCATATTAATGTTTATGGATGGGTTGTTTCACAGAGGTATCTGCTGAAGTGCATCTTGTGAGGTGTTGACAGGATCACGAGCGTGCATTCTTTGATTCAGCAGACTGGGCACTGGGAAAGGTTTGCTTCAACCTTTTTTTGGATGTTGTCTCTCTGTTTACTGCAGCCAGTGGTGTACAATATCTAGATTAGGGTGACATGATCACAGCTAGTCCATGATGAACTAATGCATTGGCTCTTCAAGGGATTTGGGGTGGTTTAGTAGAGGACCGGTGTGTTAGTGGTGATGGCTGTCTACATGACATTGGACTTTTCTCAAGATTGCCATGCTTTGACAATGCACTGAAAGGAATTTTGCAAGGGAATTTGTTGGGAATGCAAGATTTGCACATGGGGAATGACCTAGGTTCAATGTTCCAGGGCAGAAATGTCTCAAGTTTTTTTGTTGTTTTAAAAGACAGCTCACTATCTGGGTTTTGGTTTTGGAACAGCAGGGGGAAGAGCCTCCAGGTCACAAGCCACGCAGTATGGTTGAAGCACTCCGACCAAAACTTCAGGTGCACCCTCAGATGATATGCATGTGGCCATTCCAATTGTGTTGCTGATAAAACAGCAGAATTGAAAGCTATAGTGCCTCACTTTTGCATATGCTGCCTTATGGCTATGGTGTGCAGCCAACACCTCATCAATCACTACCCTCTAGACGATCATCCCTTCTTCCTGCAGATGGTGAAGTTGAAGGTGTGTAAAAACTTTGGTTTCTACTTCCCCTTTCCTGGGACAAAATATGTTAAATTGCAACATTTGGTCACTTCTGGGCTCCATTTCTTAGGGTTTTCTTCTCTGCCTCTGTTGCCCTCAATTGCTACAACTCCTTACCTACTAATTGCAATTGGTGTGCTCCCTCTTTTTTGGCTTGGGAAGCTTCAAACCAAGATGTTTGATTAGCTCAAAAAAATTCAGTTCATGTTTCAGTATCCCTTGTAGATTAAGACATAGGCTGTTAACTGGTGGCAAAGGTTGCTATAATTTTGTCATAGAAAACTTATGATTTGGGAGGTGCTTAGCATATGTTTATCAGGTCCATTTAGTAGTCAACATTCATTTATTCACCTGAATGTTAAACAGGTGAACCTGAAGAGGCAGCTCCAAGCAATGTGGTAGACGACTGAATCTTTATTGCCAGTGTTCATGGAACAAAGACATCTCCTTGAAGAAGGGAGTGGTGGTGCAATAATACTTTGAATCTTAATTAGCTGGACAGTTGAGGGTTCATAACCTGGGACCCAAACTTCATTGTTGTACTGTTTGTTTCTAGATTCAAGAGCATATGTGTTGTGTGTTCCTCTATTTCTCCCTCCAATCTTGTTCTGAGTAGCAAAGGTGAGGGAAACCAGTGCCCATCCTCGATCACCAGAAGCCCTGGAGTAGCAGGAGTACAATCATTGGGCCTTCAACTGTGTGTCAACAACAACGTTTTCTAATGTCGAGTGACCCACCTTGCATCAACAGCTCCCAAGGTATGAGCCTCAGGTAGGATTCACCATCCCAAGGAGTTAAATGCCTTCATGTATAACTTAAAACATCTTCACTCACTTTGTTACATGCTTTGTCTTTTAGCAAAGGTGACAAAAATAAGTTTGTGCTCAATGAATGTAGAATTTACTAGCTTGACACTATAACCATTAAATGAGTCCATAGTTTCAAATCACAATTCACTTGTAAACATCCAAAATCTAAACTCCCGAAAAACAAATATTGCAGGCAGAAATGATTACATAACATGTTTGTCCATGTCTTTTTGTATATGAGAATATTTCTTTATAGTAGAATTTGAGACAAGGAGACTCCAAGGACCACTCCTTAGGGATACAAAGAATTTCTATGGACAAATAACTTGCCAAATCTGTATTTGACAAGTAGAGAACGATGAAATAGGTGATGTTCAAATGTGTCTATGAAAAATACTTAGTGAATTAGAACTAGCTTAAAAGGCTTGAACTTAAAAAGCTTGAGAAGAGGTAGATGATTTGATACTTCATTTATTTCAATGATATATTCCAATAATCTTGTTTATTTCTTCAACAATCTTTTGATTTAGTTGCAAAATTTTCTTTTGTTATGTTTATTATAATGTTATGTTTATTAATCATAATGTAATTTGAAGTGTAATGAGTCCATAATAAATAGGTTCCAAGTTTCATTAATTTTTCAACAAGGAACATTTTTACCCTAGTGATAATGAGTAAACTCAAATGGCACTCATTCCTAGGGGGTTAAATTATGTGAAGCATTTCATTAAGGTGTTTTGGTATGCAACATATGTTTGGCAAAATAGGCCCTTGCTATCCATTTTTGTTAGGAAGGTTAATAATCGATTGTAAGGAATGTTGTGCTAACATGGCAACACCAAATTGGACAAAAACTCCTTAATTATATAATGTATTTTGTTGTTCCGGATAATTTTGTGTCTTTTTTAATATCTTTTTGCATGTTCTTACATGTTGATTTCTTAAACCTCGTAATTCACCCTTTTCTATGTTCCATAAATCATCAACTTGACGATTTCATAAAATTGGTTCTATTTGGTGATCAACTTGAACACCTTAGTCATATTGTGTAGTCTTAGCACTCATGGGCAAGATTATTTATATCCTTGAACCAGCCTTAATATCAAGGCCTTTTGAATGAATAACCCTCCAACAACAAAAGCAAAGAAGGCAAAGGAAGTATCTGTGTTTGCCATTACAATGCTGCAAATGATAGGTTTTGTTGAAGACAGTTCAGACTGACCATCCAATGGGCTGACTCAAGTTGCTCAAAGCTAACTTGTACTGTGCAGTAGTTGAATGCTCAAAAGTCTTCAGCATTCAAGGAGTTGATAAGCAAGTTCTTCATCAGACATAGTCACTTCCTTACACATGTGTAAGGCATTTGCAAGCTTTGCTGCCAACTGATGCTTGCACTGTCATATACACACTTCAGCAAAGTTAGTCCTTGCACCACAAGTACCACAAATAGAAAAAGGTGAATCCTTCTACTTCCACAGTTTTACTACTCTGTAGACTGCATCATCAATTGCAAAAAGACTACACACCAAGTGATTCTCACAAGCAATCTCCAACATCTCAAAACGAAAAGTTTGTTTCCCATGGCCATTCTCAAATGAATGAAAGCTTACTCATAATTCATAGCCATGAGATTGATAAGAAACTCACAAGAACAATTTGAAGGTAATCCTTTTCAAACCAAAACAAACACAACAAGAATGAGGGTAGTCATAACCTTATCTGTGTCAATAGTCACAAACAAAATATCAGACTATCACCTTCACCATGAAGGGCAGTGACTAGCTGCCATTACTCCCTGACTGACTGCATCAGCTTACAATGGTGGACATAGATAAGTATATCATAATCTGCTCAAAATTTCAGTAAATTATTATACAACTATCTGCATCCTGGAGTTGCTGTTGCATTTCCGTAAGCAATGGGAAGTCCCAGTCATGAGGTTGGCTAGCACTTGAGAGACATAGCTAACCAAAATTTTCAAAAGTATCTTCATTCAAGCTGCAACAAGCTTCCAAGACTATGCTTCAGTTCATTTTAGCTTGCCTCTGCACAAGCAAACATCTAAGCCAAAGGCATAAGAGGACAACATGGTTGGGGCTTACTCCTAATTCATCCATGTGCCCTCTTGATTCACAGCAGCTGTGAAATTTGTGAGTCTCTTTGCTTTCAGATATGGTATTATAGATAGACCAAACCACAGAAGAAGAGAACCAAAGAAAAGGGATGAATGCTCACATAGATATGTTCGCTTTTGGCCACAACATCAAAGTAGAAAGACTGGCAGGAGCAGTAGTGATCAGGGAAGCACAAATAGCAAGGTGCAGCACCCTTCGACTCTCCAATTACCTGCCATTTCCCACCAATCCAGCATGGATGTAATTCAGATAAGAGCTCAATATTCTCACAATTTCCTCAG
>Ga0116231_10010888_pt1 | contig 14321 bp, 8 predicted proteins | sample S1TSphgellanicum_2_FD_89695 | JGI IMG/M metagenome (GOLD analysis project Ga0116231, IMG submission 89695) | Host-associated microbial communities from peat moss isolated from Minnesota, USA - S1T2_Fd - Sphagnum magellanicum MG | ecosystem: Host-associated > Plants > Peat moss > Unclassified... | reverse complement strand
CTTCTGTGTGTGTTTTTTTTTTTTGGTTTTTTTTTTTTCATCTTTTTTTCTTTTTCAGTGTTGTCTTTCTCCTTCCTTGTTTTTTCCCCCTCCCTCTGTTGTTTTGCTTTGCCTTGGCTTCTGCTCTGCTTTTCCCTCCTTTTCCTTTTTGTTCCCTTCTCTTACTGCCGTCATCCTCTTTCTTGTCTTCTTGTGATTTATCTTTAGTGTGCTAGGGCGCAAGCAATGCTCAAGGGCCATGGCAAAATGACATCCATATTGGGAAGTTACATCCCTTCTCTGATGAATGAAGGTCCTCATTGAATCCAGAGCCTTTCCCCTCTTCCCTGGCAGGGGTTTCATTTTTTGGAAACTCCCACCCTTCACAAAACCAAAAGTTAAGTTACTATGAAAAACATGCCCTCCAACTGCACTAAAAAAAACAAGGCGTCACAAACACGGTGGCCCTGCCAATAAATAAGATATTGTACATCTACGTACTGTGTTCACACTCTGAACACCAAAAAACAATCCGTTCCAGTTTAAACAGTCTAAACACTTTCACCCAAGAAACCGGCTCAGCTAATGTGAAATCAGTTCTAACAAGGTAAAACTTCCAAAAATTGGATTAAATGCGATAGTCCCTGTCCCTGTGGGGGCAGGGCCCAACAAATGAGATCTGGACACTGGCAGAGAATCCTTCCTTACACTAGATGAGGATGGACCTTCTTGGCTAGAAGGGAACCTGACCACAGATGAGGATGGAAGTTGTTACACTGGGTAAGGCTATGGCATTCTATACATAAAGCATCAATATTTTTTCTTTTGTATATTTTGGTTCCAAACTGGGTTGAAAAAATTATGTTTGCTAATTTTGGAATAATGTCAAAAAAATCAGTAATTTTACAATTCAAAAAATATTCTCTAACCTATTAGAGTAACTTTCACCGGATGGAAGTTAGTGACGAGTTTGCCCCCTCCTCATTGTCCCTATCATTGCAACGCTGTTCCTTTGCAGTGTCATTGTCATAATGACGATGTACATCAGAGAAGGGTCTATAGCAGACCCCTCTGGATTTTGGACTCCACCTTGGCCTACGAGCCTCCAGGGATCTCAAATCTGGAAGAGTCTGCTGATAGACCCTTCTCCTGTACATAAAGGATCATACATACCTATTCTGACCTTTTTCAGGCCCTGCCACATAGCAGAAATGGCCAGTGTATATAACTGGCCATTTCTCACCTATGTAACTATGATGATCCTTTTATGCTGGGAAGCTGGCACTGGGTGCTGATCATGGCTACCAGTTCCCCTTTTGGCTTACTGGCTTAGAGTGCATAACTCCCAAAAGATGTTGATGAGAATCAAATACTTCAACCAAATAGTTTGAACAATTTCCACAGAAAATTTATACTGAAACTAACTCTAACATCAAAACATGAATAAACTTTTGCACCAAAGATCTACATGAAAACTATGTGAAAATTATTACCTTTTGTTCATCATGTATTTGAATTATTATTATCATATTAACTGGGCAGCTTCAGCACTTGTATTTATTTATTTTTAAATACAAAAATAAATATAAATTTTCTTATTTTTAAATTTGAATTTTGATGCATGAGTTTTTAATTCTAAACAATTTGACAGGTAGTAAATATAGTTATTAAACACACTATTATGCTAATGTTCTTACTGTCTTTGAGGTTAGCTGGTTCAGAAATAGTGCAATTGTTATGTATGCACTTAGGCCAGGGTTCAATTCTTTTTGTCAATAAATTAAAATTTTTGAAAATTTCAATATAGAGTGTTCATTTATTTAAAATTAGTTAAATAAAATTTATTTTAATATATACAAAAGCTGCCCATGTACTAGGATATATAACCTTCAAGATTGCAATCGAACAAGGCCCATAAGAACACTCCAACTATTGTATTTGAAATCACCTCCCCCACAAAAGATGCTTTCATCAATTGAAGGGACATTTCACTGATCACATGCAAGTCAGATCCACCATTCTAATAAAAAAAACCTTTGGTACTTTATGCTGGGAAGGCCTTCACGTAGGTTTGCCTAATTTTTGGGACCATGCTCTCAAGCAATCACCCTTGAGGCTCCAACCCGAAAATTAGGGGGAGGCAATCTGGAGCAAGCCTTCCCCTAGACGGGTACTTTACTCAAGTAAGACATTAACCAACTTTGTCCTATTAGGTAGTGCCTCACCTACAATATTAATGGTGTGCACCAATATTAGGGTATGAAGGTAGTCTGTGAAATTAGGCTTCAACTCCCTCTCTCTCTCACCTGTTAGGCTAGGCTTCAACTCCCTCTCTCTCACCTGTTAGGCTAGGCTTCAACTCCCTCTCTCTCACCTGTTAGGCTATGTTAATGTATAGTGAAATCGCCATTCAAAATACATTGCCAAATGCCCAACTCCCCATTTCCAAAAAGAAATAAAACCTGGACAACTGGACCTGCCTTCTTTGCTAAGTTTAGAGCTGTCAATTTGCACATGCAAGTGGGGTCCATATGAATGCATAATTTTCTTTGAAACGATGGGAAATCTGTGTGTTTGTATGTGTCTTTGGGAAGTGGGGAATTTACCTATGCTAATAACTCTCCCTTGATTTGTGCACCAAAATCCAGGAGCAAATAAGGGAAAGGTAGGGAGGAGAATAATATTAAGTCCCCATGGATTGATTAGGAATGTTGTCAGGCATTTGCTTGAGGGCCAAGAATGGCCATTTTGCCAGGCAGGTGGTGTAAAGGCAATGTGCAAGGTAACTGGCCTTCCATTCATTGTCTGTGTGTCAAAATCCAGAACAAGTAAGGTAGCTCATTGTGTAATAGTTGTCGCCCAAAACTGGCTACGTTTCACCTCTCATATTAATTAGATATGGTCTCTCCCAAGCTCAATTTTTTATTTTTCCAACGAGCCAATTTGATCCATCACTCAAAAAACATCAAAACTTATGGAGGCTCCCCAAAACAGGACGTCCTATTTTGAAGTATAGAGTTCCTCCCCTTTGGCCCACCTAAATAGGTGAAAGGAGCACAACATTTGCCAAAGCATGTGGAATAAAAGTGAGGTGCTATGGAGAACATGTTGGGGAACTTAAAGGGAACCAGAGAAAAATGAAAAAAACATCCTTTCCCCAACAAACTTAAAAGGGAAAAAACCAAGGCACCATGAGTGCATGCTTGGGCCTTCCCATTGGCTGCATGAAATTTGTCTTCCCAAAAGAGTTTGTGACCATTTTTGGCCTGCGCTAATACCCCTTGCAAAGAACACTTGGCAGATTCTAACCAGATCATGAGAAAAAGAATGGAATTGTGTAATATGGTTAGGTGCTTTGAACCCAGGACGAATTTCTTTTTATTCAAAATTCAAAAAAAATATAGGTCCTTTATTTATCACCTTTTGCAATGAAATTCATTCTTACTGCAACAAAACAAAACCAAACCAAAGCATTCAAATCAAAATTGTGTCCTTTAATTCAGGGTCTGTTCCTTATGTACATGTTCAAGTTCTCCCCATTCGCCCAACCTCAGTCAAGCCCCTCTAGGTCCATTTGCTCCTGATGGGAACCTCTCTCAAGTCTTGAGGGATCCACCAATTTACAACATCAAGTTCTGCCTTTGGCCCGCCGCACCCCTGACCCCCAGGATTCCAGGCCTTGATCAAGCAAGCCCCACTTAGTCTTCTTGCTTAAACTGGACACTCAGAGTACAGGATGCATCTTTTGGTGGCGGGAGCTTATAAAAGGAATTGAAATAGCATCACAACAAACAACATTAGAAAATGCAACAATAACCGTTGAGCTGGTTTCTGGTTTCTTTGTGAATCTCTAGTAGTGTGGCCTGTGCCCTTGGCCCAAGTGTTACCTCGTCATCAACTGATTTTTCCTTCCAAAACCTGATTTTTCGAAATTTATTTGAATTTTCAGCAGCAGAAATCACTTAAAAATCAATATCTTCCCCCCTTCTAAATCCACATATTACCATATGAATTCCATTAAATCGTGCTCATCAAGATCTTTCCAACAGCACCAAAGGCACATTCCAATTCCACTGAAAATTTCAGCTACGATTTAATTTAATTTTCAGTGCAAAAATCATTCAATATTCAAGAACTTTTGCACCGCAAGTCCTAACATCATGGAACCAAGCCCATGCACCCCTCCTCCAGAGCTTTCCAAAGACACCAAGAAGATGATCTGAAGCATCCCAGTTTGGTGGATCTCATAATTACAATACAAAACAAAACAAACTGCCATTCCTTCATAGATAGATTGGGGCCAATCTGAACACAAGTCTCAATTTTGATAATAATGCCCATGCCCACCACTTTCTCCATTCACAATTAGAGAACACCATATGAAATCCTTTGTTAAGTTTGTACCTTGGGTCGCACTGACCCTATAGATATAACCAAGTAAATGTAGGGCAATAGGTAGGGTATTAAAAATGTGTACAAGGATAGCACCTTGGCCAATGAGGAGACAATTAGTTGTGCTATTAGAATTGGAAACATGAGCACATAACATTTTAAGGAAATACTGATGAACAGATAAAGAACAGTGTTTTTTTGTGGTGAAATTCCACCATTTTTCAACAAAGAAATTGGGAATTTTTGGGGAATTTTTTTCTTTTTCTAGTGTAGATTTGATCAATTTTGTTATATTTCGCCAAATTTTTTGTATCAATTTTTTTAATTAACTTATAAAAATATTGACAAAACACTGATATGGAAGCCCCTGTACACCAATAACAAATTCAAGGCACTCCTTGATAGCATAGTCAAAAGCAGTATAAAATATTAGCGTTGTTCCTGGTGATTATCCTAGTCCCTAGGCTGGTTAGGCACTAATTTTTTGGTCATGCCAAAAAAATTGCAAAATACCTGCTATGCCAAAAATCTGAAAAAAGCTCTCAAGCACACTAGCTTCATTATCTAGTATATTGCCTAATTGTAAAAATATTATTACCTTTACTGCCAAAAAGCAAATGTCAAAAAAATTATTATTATTAGGCACCTTGCTGCTGAACCAGCCCAGGTACTATGTGCAAAGAACAAAGGAAAAAGTAAAAAACCAAAAAGGTTTACCTGTAACATCCAAATAGGGATATTAATTATACATAATATTACCTATAATTTTTAGGATACATCTTGGATTTAGAATGTAGCAGAAGCTTCCAGAAGCTCCCATATTGATCAAGATCCTAAGGGGCATTTTTTCATGAACTTGATGTCATCACAATTTTTCTTTCCATTAACATGCTGTCCAAAGAGGCAATTGTTTTGAAAATGGGAGTTATATTAGTGTTGAGAACTGTAATGGGGGCTTGTAGTTGCACTCCAAAATCATCATCATGTCCAGTTTAGAGTGTCCATGTGTTGAACAAGAAACTTGTGAATCAACTGCTTTATAATTGTTTGAATCAGAACCTGATGAGTGAGTGTGGCACCCATGGAGAGTCTGGTGTTTGCAACTTGATTTACTCAGCAAGGTGTGAGGTGTATTGAACAGGGAGGAGGCTGTATGTCTGTTTCCAAAGTGAGAGTACACACCTGGCCCCTTTTCAGTGGTTCATACCATCTATCAATTCCCATAACTCAAACAAGTCTGTCAGAAACAAATGCCCTCAAAAATGTTCAGGATGGATTTTCCACATATCTATCATTTACCAACTATAAACCTCAAATGTGACCAACCAAATTAGACAAATGTTGATTCAATATTTGACCTAATGGACCTACCTGCACAAACATGTTGACACACATTATAGTTGCATTCTAGCAAAATTCTTATGAATATCATCATATCAGTGCCATACTAAACAAACCCTACATTCTGTGTAGGGATTCAGCCCAGATGGGCACCTTCCCAAATTAAGGGGCCTACGGAATGCGACATGTAGTCTAGCCTAGCCCCACCTATGGGGCCTCAATACTTCATCAAGATTAGTAACACAGTGTGGTCACTAGTAAGCTCACAAGCTCAAGGGAGAAAGATAATACTACCATTGTTTGCACAATAAGACGAGGATTCTATAGTGAAAACACACCTGTTCACCATCCCAAACAAAGGTATTGTAATGTGTAGGAGCCCTCGAGCAAACACTGCTAACTTACTGGAAGAAAAAATAGGAGAAAACTCCATCAAATGGAGACACCTAGAAAGTGAAAGGAAAAGCTCATCTTCTTTCTCATTTGTCTTCTGTCCTCACTTTTCCTTGTGCATTCTTTTGCTTCGGCCACTACTTATCCATGTCCAGAGAGGCCAAGTTTCTATGTTAAGTGATCCACTGGTAATGGATGAAAATGACTGCTATAGATGCTTCAATTTCTGGATTGACCCACCATGCAACAGCCCCTGCTGAAAACAAAACTCTAGAGCCTGGATTTAACGCTCTTACCAAAGTATAAGCAAAAAACTCTGAAAAATTTCACACTAAAGGGGCATGCAATAGTTCACACTACACAGGTGTACTGCTCTGAGGTGACCTTCATTCATCTGCTCATGAAGAGAGTTCGCACCAAAAGCTTTCACCAATCCATCCATTCATCTCCCTCCACTTCAAAGATCCACCAAGTTTCAGAGCCATTAAAAGTCTCCACTGCCAACTAATCTTTTTCAGGCAATGCTCGATGTCTACCTTTGGCAAATTAGACAGCTAACAAATTCCAATGTTTACAAATTTATCATATTCACACACTGATACGACACATCCAAAATACATAGAGCACTGAGAAAAAGCATTAACATCTTGGAGCAACTTAGAAGGTCAGCACTAGTAGGACAAGCAAAATGTGTTTGCAAGTCATGAAAAGTACGCACCAGTTGCGACAAACACATAAGAAGTTTCAAGCACAGCCTATAGATTCATCAAACACTCACAAGTTGCACCAGAAAAACTCCCATCTTGATCTTGTCAATGGATGAAACTTACTTTCCAAAACCCTGCATATGAAACAAAGCCAAGAATTAGCAAGACAATTGGGACAGTTGATACCAGACATTGCAAACTAGGAGCACATGTTCTCCCTTTAACATAAGAGCGGTAAAGAAAGATCTGAAGTACAGAAGAGAGAGGGAAATTGACTTACAGCAAAGATGGTGTTGTGGCCAGGGTCAGCAGGTGGGCTAGTAAGTTATCAATGGGGCCAGTGCCAGAGTAAAAAGCCTGGAATGCAGCACCCAGCACCACGAGCATTGTTAACCTTCCGTTTTTTATTTCACTCATCCTAAGATCCGTGACATTCTCAGGTGAGGCTGAGCCCCAGTCAAGGGGGTCAAACCATAAACCCCCAGGATAACCAACATCTGTGCCAGTGAGCTTGTTGTTGGGGAATATTGCATCAGTGTTGACAGAGCCAGGCTTCAAGATATCAGTCCATATCCTTCACTCAGCCCATGCAAAGAGAATAAGCTCCACCACAAAAAGTGTTGTAGAATCTGTGAAATATTTAGCCTCTCCTGCAGTGAACCATGATGGGTGTTGAGAATTTCAGCCTTTGTAAGAGGCTCAGGAATGAAGATACCAGCCAATCCAAGCGCAGCCCATCGGCAGTGCACAATCTCTGATGGCACAATCCATTTGAGCAGCTCTGGCTCAGATCCTGCATTTCAAGAGGTGAAATCACTTTTAGAACAAGAGAATCTCATTTCTCCCCACATAATCAAAAGTAGTGAACATGCAGGCTCATTCCAAGACATCATCCCAATAATCAACGGATGTTGTCATGATGTCCAAAAGACTCAAACATACTACAAACTTCACATTTCTAAAGATTTCAAGGTTTTGCATGCTGAGTGATTATTGTATGCAGAATTTAGTTGTGGAAGTCAAACTTACACCAACAGACAATGTGTAGCAAGCAGGTTTAGAATGAGGCATGCTTAACAAGGTGTTTGGAGTGAAGGGTCCAGTGTTCAGTGATGGGTGAATTAAAACAGATTAGGATTTTGAGCTTAAAATCTTTGAGCATTGCATCTTTGCCTCTGGAATACAAAGACATTGTGTAAAATGGACATCATCAGGTTTCAAATCACTCAAAATGGACTACAGGAACATATGGGGCTGCAACTAGAGAGGGGGTCTAGAGCTATTTTTGAAACATTTTTGAAACAAACTATCTTTTATCCTCTTCTTCCTGTGTTTTCTGCATTGCTCCTTTACTTCTAAGGCTCAAGGAACATTTGTAGCCCTCCAGTTTAAGTGTCCAATGACACAAAAATTGCTCAATTTGGTTAATTAACGAGGAAAATATTGAAAAGTGTTTGGTGATTATTAGTTCTACCCTAATCTCTGACGCTTCTCCCCTTGGCTGGTCCACCATTCTGTGGCTTTTTATCTCATCTACTCTGCTTTTATATCAGCTTCCGTGAACAACCAGATTTTTCTTTTCATCCTCTGCTTTTATATCAACTTCCACCAAAGACCAGATTTTTCTTCCACAATCCCAGTATGGTTCATTGTCAATTTGCTCATGTTTCTTGGAGCATCCCTATATATTTTCATCCCATCCTCAATTAGCTCATGTTTCTTCAAACATGTATATTTTCATCCCACTATTTTTCTCATCCACCTCCCCCCCTTCCCAACCTACCCTCTATTTATCAACTTTGCCAACTGATCCAAAAGATCATCAATGGAAAACCAAAGACCTTTAAAAAAAGGTCAACCATTGAAGCCAACAACACTTTTTTAGAAAAATCATCAACTACTGAAACCCACAAGACTTTTTTTCCACACATCATCATCAATTGAAACCCACAAGACTAAATCGAAAAATGACTATCATTATTTGAAATGTGCAACATTAAGATTTTATTTTCAATGATGATCATCAGCATTTAAAACCCAGAATGCTAAAGGGGAAAAAAAACATTATCTTGAATTGAAACCCATGAGAGGTATTTTTAAAAGATCGTCATCAATTGTCAGCGACAACAATAAATTAAACAGATCATCAATTTGAGAAGAAGCTCAAATGAGAATCCACAGCAATCCTATCCAAGAAATGACCCTCTGTAGTGACCACATGCCTGTCTACTCCCTCTTGCATAGATTTGTCATGGTCCGCTGACACTCACAGTTGGCAAAAAGGATCTGAAAAGATTTGCATAAGTTACAATGTTGATGAAATCAAATGTATTAGGCATATGAAAGCACAGATCAAAATAAAAACTCAAACATGAGTCCAAAAGATTCAGCCCCTTACCACAAACTTGAATTCAGACAGTGAGTGCACTTCAAAGAGAGTGCACACCAAGAAGTGGTACCAGATTTGCAACAACTGCCACAATTTAAATGCCCTTATGTCCCTGTTCAACATCTCTGACAGAACACTCAACTTGACATGATTTCAAATAATGTCAATTGCAATTCAAGACTATTAAGGGCATGGAGAACACCAACCAGACGCATGTTATTAATTGTTCTCACCTTAAAAGATGAGCATACTTTGGATGCCCTGCCCAAATCAGGCATCACAAAAATGTTCTCCAAAGGAGAATACAAAGAATACTCTACGCTATATTAGCAACCAACTGCTTGTCTAATATGGAGGTGATAAGGTCAACCTTATTGGGGCACTTTTCCTTGTATTGCTTCACAATAACTGAACCAGCCAATGAAAGAAGGTCAACACTGTCCTTTTCATCTCGGCCACGGCCTTTGGTCTGAGTGATGGCAGTTCCACACTGCAACAACAAAGGTCATCCAATCTTTATTTAAACCACTAGAAAAAGTCCCACATGGTCCAAAAACCAATATCACATGCAGCCAAGGCTATGCAAACCAGCTGTCCCACAAGAATCACTGACAAATCACACTGGAAATTCAGAGCATTAGATAGGAGTCAAGAGAAAATGTAAGTGACAATCACTTTACCATGCAAATCCCAAACAGTGCCCGCATGTTCTGTCCCCCACTCATCTCAATTGCAGCTGCATAATACTTCCGAGCTGCCCGCAAGTTGTCCAAACCTCCCATTGTATACAACAACTGCAACCACACCAAGAAACTCGCATAAAACAAAAATCAGGGAACCTGCAACCAATGATTGGAACAAAATTTGTGGCCTTGAAAAATCCATGACTACATAACAGAAATATTAGTGCACTAACCTCAGCATAGCCCAAATGATAAAGTGCATTTGTGGGTTGTGATAAAATAAGCTCTTCAAAGCAAAACGCAGCCTGCTTGTACCTGTTCCAAAGCAAAAGAGACATTAAGAATCTACTTTCCCTATATCAAGAAAATTAATTGAACAGAGGCCTGGTAAATGAGGTAGGTATACAGGACCCTGTTTTTCAGTGCACTTACATCTGTAGTAAGATGTACATATCTGCAAGTTCTCTCCATGCATCATGGTCAGCCATAAATCTGCACAACAGGAGAGAAATACTCACAGAACTTGAGATACTTTGAAGCAACAACTCCTAATCTATGTTTATCATATCCTTCAAGATTGGAATTACTGCTGAATGTGACCTACCTAAGAGGTCCACAGGTTGTCAAGCTCATGAGAACATAAATGACACAACAAGACACAGCAGCACTAGAAAAGGACATTGAACTGCATAAAGCTTTAAGACATACGTTTCAAGGTACTTATTGGTGGCCTCCACAGCACCCATCAAATTGCCCTGCGCCTTGGCCATTGCAATCCTTCTTTTATGCAATGCCTGCAGATGAAATTTCTTCATAAATATTGAGAACTTATCAATACTTACATTAAGTCAACTTGAATAGAATCAAGAGACACAATGATAAGGTGACAGAGACTGGAGATCCAACAATATATCACGAAATGGGAAAAAGAGACTTCTTCAGCTCCCAGTTGTGGGTGGAGGTCAATGTGTTACATTAACCAATATAATGAATTTCTGTCACAAGACCCACAGTAAGATGAAGACTCAGCCACTATGCTGGCTACATCTACAGATTGTAATAGAGCCAAGGAAACCAAGAAGAAAGGGAGCCAGAAAAAAATAAGGAAAGAGGAGAAACAGCATGGAGAACTTTGAAGAGGATGGATGATCTTTTGAGGAAAAAGTCAGCTTTGAAATTGAAAATAGTTGCAAGACAAACTCACTGAAGAACTCTAAAAAACTCATCTTCCTTCACTATCTGTCTGCCTTTCTTTGCTTCTGACACCACAGAAAAACACTGAACAAAAGGGAAGAGAAGCTTTAAGAGAAGGAAGAAGCAACCTGACAGAGTCAGAGGGACTGAAACCACAGAAAAACACCAACCAAAGGGAAAACAAACTTTAAGAGAAGGAAGAAGCAGCCTGACAGAGTCAGAGGGATTGTCTGCAAGTAGGTCTGAGTATAAACTCTCTGCTTGTTGCCATGCACCTTTGGCCTCCCACCACATTCCCTCCAACCGTGCTGCACATGTTGTAAAAGACCACCATGTCATTGTTGACACAATGTTTGATTCAGGTGAACAAAAAATGCACTGAACTTGCCATAGCAAGACCCTTCAGCATCCTATTCTAAGAACAATCAAGACACCACAACCAGTTGAATTCTAGCAGGACTACAAAGCACCTATACTGAATGATTCTACCACATGACAACACCAGGGAGATACCCACTGTCCACAGCACATATTTTTTGCATCACGTCTCAGCACAGAAACTCTCTCACCTATCTCTGTCGATTCTTCACCCAATTGCCAATGTAAGTTGACAAGAAACATACTCTAGAACTAGTATCATTTGTAGCTTTCAGGTGCTTTTAAGATTTCAACCCTTCCAGAGACAATGGTCATGTATTTCATGTCTGCTAATAGGGTGCCACTGCCACAGAAGAGATGAGAGCAGCAAGATAAGTGGCTCCCCTGTTACTCTTGAAATTGCACTGCAATGTGGTTGATGAGAGGGGACAGAGGTACACAAAGATACATACCAACACGCATGCTCTCAGGAAACTTTGTCCTCAATGCTCCTATGCATTCCTGTGACAGATGACTCCTTATCATTATTAGCTTTCACTCAGTGAATGCTACCAAAAAAACAAGTGCCATCTCTGGTCACCTATGGCTTGTGGGCTTTTCTGGACTTTTGCAAGGGCTATTATATAGGAAGCATTCACCATGTGTCTTGTTGACACAGGTCCAAGTGGATTCTGATCAAGCCAAACATACTTAGGAGAACTTCAATCTCCAGAAAAATCAGCAGTTTACATATCTACTGACGAGCTGATCATGGCTCAATTGAAAGCAAATGTCCTATGCATTTTTTCAAGTCATCAAACTGACAACAGGCAGCCAGTTGGAAGTACCTTGGCAGCTTCAAGCGCATGAGAATCCATAGCTGCAATTGCCACTTGTTCATAAATTGTCCAAACTGCATGATTATCACACAAAGACTCTCAGTACACTTTAAATTGGTTTCCAATGTCTGCGAATTCCTGAAGAAACAAAAGACATACTGGACTTATCAGCAGTTACTCTGGATGGTTGTTTTCAGACCTACTCCGTTCCTGATGTATCCAACAAGCTATCTGAGGTCTGTCTGATGGGCCCCCCAAAAAAAAATGTCATCCTGTCTCTCCATGCAATGCATAAGCCCTGCCTTTTTCGAACTTGAGATTCAAGAATTCCCCCTTCCTCCATGACCTAAAGACCTAGGCCTGAAAGAGGAATGAAACCCCTCATGAACTAACCAAAAAACTGATTCACCTTCAATAAAATGGTCACAAAACAAGCACGAGAAACAGGGAACATTGAAACCCTCATACCATCAGCTCCAAGCTTCGATCTTGCAGAAGAGTTGTTGAGAAGGGCTAAGCCATGACGAGCAACGGTGCTTGATCTTCTGACGCGAAGTTTGCGTACTAGAGCTAAGTATTGTGCAACATCTCCCCCGCCTCCTTCCACATCCCTCTCCAACTTCTGCAGCTCCATTTCCTCCGTCGCTCCCACCATCTCTTTTTGTCCGTCTCCTATCCTTCCCCCCACCTCTCTCTCTCTCTCTCTCTCTCTCTCTCTTCCCTTGCCTCCTTGTCTTCCTTTCTTGCACCTTCAGATCCACTCCGTCCTCCAAAAACTCAAATCCTTCACACCCAAATTGCTCAGATCCACGCAAACAAAAACGCTGATCTGCACCTCGTGAAAACAACGTTGCCCTAAAACATGCTCAGAAGAAGAGCGAAAACCTCAAGTGCGTGACGGAACCTGCCAAGAAAACGACGAAGTTCATCCGGGTCACCCACCATAACCCGGGGGGGTGTCGTGGGCAGCTCACCCGGGGCGGTTATTATTAGTTTTACAATTTACTTTGTCTTCTTTTATATAATGAGTTAGGCTCCCACAAAATGTACCATACTTCTTCTTTTTTCTTTCTTTGATTATGTCCCCAGAAAATATAGATTATTTTGTTGTTACAATGTTGCATCTTGTAAGGAAATGGCAATTATTTATCTCTTGCAAATTTGTGCAAAATGTTAATTGATTTTTAGAGCATATGTTTTTATCAGTAGGGAGCTAGCTATATATATGTATATTCCAATTTTATGATGTAGCTAAGATGGTGAACATCCATAAGCCAATTTAGCCAAGTTTGGCTATTAACAAAATATGAAAGGAAATTTTTCTTTATGTTCTTAATATATTTTGAGCTAGCTACTTGAAATGATGTGTGTGGAGGTTTTATTTGATTTTTTCGAATTTGTGCAATTTTTTTCAAAAAAATCATTGAATTTGCAACAATTAGTTTCCAAATTTTCAGAACAGTATGATATTTTGCACCCAAAAAAAGGTTGGTAATGAGTAGCATTTAAGGTCAATAAGTAATTAATTTACATAGCATCAACTTTTAGCCTTCATGTCCATTTAATTACATTGTTCGTGACTTCATCCATAAGACAATAATATGTACTATAAGGCCCGCTTTACACTAGGAGTCAGGGCCAATGTTCAACCCAAATCCAGCATCCTATATAGTAAACGAACGATGGTCCCGACCGATGGTCCCGACCAAATGAAGCTTCCCTTAAAGCCGTGCGTTTGGTCGGCTTCCCCTGAATCCGTCCCGTCATCCATTGGTTCTGGGTATTTGAAAATTTTCAGAATCAAAAGAATCACTGGGTTAGGGTATTTCATAAAAAATAACAAAATCACAGAATCATTAAAGAACCGGAGTGGGAAATGCAAACGACCGGTCGAGGGGATCGACGGGTTAAATAATTGGAATGGGAAATGCGAAGGATCGGCCGGGGGGAATCGACAGGTTAAAGAACCGGAGTGGGAAATGCAAAGGACCGGTCGGGGGGATCGACGGGTTAAATAATCGGAGTGGGAAATGCGAAGGACCGGCCG
>Ga0116231_10010886_pt1 | contig 14323 bp, 17 predicted proteins | sample S1TSphgellanicum_2_FD_89695 | JGI IMG/M metagenome (GOLD analysis project Ga0116231, IMG submission 89695) | Host-associated microbial communities from peat moss isolated from Minnesota, USA - S1T2_Fd - Sphagnum magellanicum MG | ecosystem: Host-associated > Plants > Peat moss > Unclassified... | reverse complement strand
CTGGGGGTGCCCGCCGCGCAGCTGCAGATGCTCGAGCGCGTGCTGGCGCAGTTCGAGGACTTTTGCGTGGTCACCCAGAGCGTGCGCCTGTCGATCCCCGTCGAGGTGCGCGTCGAGGACAGCCTCGGGACCGTACTGAAGCGATGAGCGGCGGGCGATGGTTCGCGGTGGGCCGGCGGACGCCGGGACCGCAGCCCGGCCCGAGCCTGGCACCGGTGCGAAAGGCAAGAAAAAACCCACGGTGTCGCCACCGTGGGTTTTTAGTCGTTGCCGGTCAAGCGCGGTCCGCAGGGACCGCAGTGGCTCAGAACTTGTGGTCGATGCCGATCATGAACGTCGTCTGGTTGTCGCCGGCCACCGGGGCCGCGCCAGCGCCATTGGAGTTGATGAAGTTCGACGTATTGACGGTTTCCAGGCGCGAAGCCACCGACTTGGTCGTGGCGTCGTTCGTGCCGTTCTGGTGCGCGTAGGCGAACAGGCCGTACACGGACGTGCGCTTGGAGAAGTTGTACAGCACGCCGCCCGAGAAGATATCGGGCTTGTCGCCGCTCTGCGAGTTGTCGTCGCGAGCGAATTCGACGATGCCCGTCCACGGACCGAACGGGACGCGCGCGCCGAGCGTGATCGTCGAGAAGCCCGCGCCACCGTTCTGCGAGACCTTGCCCTTCGTGTCGGTGTAGCTCAGGTTGACCAGCGCCAGCTTGAAGTCGTAGGTGGCGAACAGGCCGTACACCGTGGTCGCGGTGCCCGAGGGGACATAGCCCGAGGCGGCCTCGGCGTTGGGACCGGCCGCTTCCGGATTGCTCTTGGACAGGTACGAGGCGGCCAGGCGCAGGTCCTCCCAGTGGTACTCGCCGCCGATGTCGTAGATGCGGCCCTGGCTCGAGGCACCGGCCACGTCGCCGAACGCGTAGCCCAGGCGCCCGACGAAGCCGCCGAAGTCGTCGGTGCGGAATTCCACGGCGTTGTCGTAGCGGTCGACCACGTAGCTGTTGAACACGTTGCCGGAACCGGCCTTGGCCGCCGTGGCGTCGACGTTGGAGGTCAGGCTGCCGACGTTGTAGGCCGGCAGCGCGTCGTACGTGGTGATGTAGTCGTACTGGATCGTGTTCTGGCGGCCCAGGCGGATCTGGCCGATGCCGTCCTGGCCGATGCCGACCCACGCGGCGCGACGGAACAGCTGGGTTTCCGTGTCGACCGGGGTGTTGGTCGAGCCGGCCGTGCCCGTGCCCGTGACTTCACCGGCGACGTTCGTGCCGTTGGACGGGAGCAGTTGGCTCTCCAACTGGAAGCGGGCCTTGAGTCCGCCGCCCATGTCTTCCACGCCCTTGATGCCCCAGCGCGAGGTATTGATACCTCCATTTTCCAGCCCGGTGAGAGTACCGCTGTTCGGGTTGGCGGCCGTGCCTCCAGGAATCTCCACATGGGACACCGTGGCGATACCGGTGTCGAGGATGCCGTACAGCGTTACGGCGCTGTCATCGGCATAGGCGGCACCGCTCATGGCGGCGAGCGCAGAAACTGCGAATAGTGACTTTTTCATTTTCGGAGGATCCCCAAGGGTTGTGGGAGTAAGGAACTGCTTTTGAACTGCAAAGCTTAGCGGGCTAAATCTAGGGTGGCGAGATTACCTTGGGCTTACTGTGTTGGCCGAATACAACAAAATCGCGCATTTTGGTGCGCACCTTGGCGGACACACACGCCGGATCGCCGGCGTGCAGGGTCATTTCAGCCCCGGCGACGTTCATAATTCCTTCTCTCATATAGCTATGCAAATTGATAGAAATTCACTCAGCGCTCGTCCGATTCTCAACCGGAGCTCTACATGGAAGTCCTGCGCAGGCCTAGGCCCGTGGATGGATGGCTGGCCACTTTCCAGGCCGCGCTGGGCGTCGTCGCCGGTGCGCCCGCGGCGCAGCGTGACGACCCGGCGGCCGCGGCACGTGCCGTGCCGCAGGAACTCGGCGACGCGGAAAGAAGGCACGCGGCCGCGCTGATGCGCGTCAATCACGTCGGCGAGATCTGCGCCCAGGCGATGTACGAGGCCCAGGCGCTGGCCACGCGCGACGATGTCCTGCGCGGCGTGTTTCGCCACGCTGCCGTGGAAGAATCGGATCACCTGGCCTGGACCCGCGGCCGGGTCGAGGAGCTCGGCGAACGGGTCAGCCTGCTGGTGCCGCTGTGGTACGCGGGGGCCTTCGCCATCGGCGGCGTGGCCGCCCTGCTCGGCGATCGCACCAGCCTGGGTTTCATGGCCGAGACCGAGGACCAGGTGGAAGAGCACCTGTCCTCGCACCTGGATCGCCTGCCCGCGGGCGACCGCATCTCGCGCGCGATCGTCGAGCAGATGAAGCGCGATGAGGCGGGCCATGCGCAGACCGCGCGCCTGAACGGCGGCACCCGGCTGCCGCTGCCGGCGCGCCTGGCCATGCGGGTGGCGGCCCGCGTCATGACGACCACCGCGTATTACCTCTGAGCCCCCGTCCGGCACCGCGTCGTGTGCCGCGGCGCGAACGATAGCCGCGGCGGATCGGACGCTCAGAGCGTGTCGACGACCTCCACGGTGATGTCGATCTTCGCCGTCTTCTCCAGCATCGCCGTCGCCGAACAGTACTTCTCGTGCGACAGGCGTACCGCGCGCTCGACCACGTCCTGCACCAGTGCCCGCCCGGTGACCACGAAGTGGAAGTTGATGCGCGTGAAGATCTTCGGGTCCGCGCCGGCACGCTCGGCCAGCAGGCGCACCTCGCAGCCGCGCACGTCGTGGCGGCCGCGCTTGAGTATCAGCACGACGTCGTAGGCGGTGCAGCCGCCGGTCCCGGCCAGCAGCAGCTCCATCGGACGCGGCGCCAGGTCGCGGCCGCCCCCCTCGGGCGCGCCGTCCATCGGCACGATGTGACCACTACCCGTCTCGGCGATGAAAGTCATGCCCGACGGACCACCCCAGCGAACCAGGCACTCCATGGCGTCGTCCTCGCAAAGCACGGATTCTGCATGAAGGCGCGTCCCGCCGGTGCTGCCCCGGCGTCTCAGCGCTGCAACTGCAATCCCAGGTAGTACACGATCTGCACCCGCCCGCCATCGTCCGCACCCCCCTCGCGCCCGACCGCACCCAGCAGCGTGCAGCCCTTGGCCAGTTGCCAGCGGCTGCCCAGGTTGAGCAGCAGGTGCGTGCCCGCGTCCGGACCGCGCAAGTGCGCTTCGCCCATCAGCTCGACCCCGGCGTCGAAGGTGTGCGCGACGATGATCCCGGCAATCCATGTGTCCGGGCCCCGTTGCGCCAGGCTGCGCCCCAGCTCGCCGTCGACGTCCACGGGCCCGAGGTGTATCGCGCTCTCGATCGGCAGCAGCAGCGACTTCCCCGGCTCGGTGAGGCCGCGCGTGGCCGAGCCCGGATCGAGGTTCACGCCGAGCTGCGGGTAGGTCGACATCGTCCACCCCGAGGCTTCGTCGTCGAGGAAGCGCCATTTGACCCCGAACAGCGTCGTGCCCGGCCCGTCGATCCAGCGGCCGTCCCGCTGCGCGGCGTCCCAGGGCGCGTCGACCTTGAGCTGCAGGCGCTCGCCCCAGCCATAGTTGATATCCGCGTCGAAGGCCTCGATCGACCAGCCGGTCCGGGTACGGCTTCCGCTATCGCCCAGGTTGATCTCCCAATGCCCGTCGCCCGGCGTGCCCGGATCGTCCGTGACCATCGGCGGGCCGCCCCGCGCCCGCACCAGCATCGGCAGCAACAGGGCGAGCCCCGCCCAGGTAAGGCGCAAGGGCGCGGGCAGGGCGGGGAATAGGGCTGTCAGGGCGCGGTGCAGCCGGATCGGTCGGGGCAGGCGGTGCGTCGGGCGTGGGTGGAGCGAGACGACGCCAGTATTGCAGAACGACTACATAACCAGCCATGCCAGCGACCACGACTTCCTCGCCGTGCGATGAGTCCGGGTGGCCGTCGGGACGCTGGCCAACGAAGGCGGGCGCCCGCAACGGTCAACTTGCAGGCGACCCCCGGGGGACGTACAATCGAGGGCTTTTCCCGGCCAGCGGTCCCGGCGTGCGCCGGTGGTGTCGCATCCCGGTCCGGGCTTGCAGTCAATCGAGTAGTTCGTTCAGCAGCGGATGCGCTCTCCCGCGCCCGTAGCCATCGGGCCGGCGCTTCGCTGAAGATTGGGTTCGCCATGAAGACATTTTCGGCCAAGGGCCACGAGGTTCGCCGCGACTGGTTCGTCGTCGACGCCAATGAGCAGGTCCTGGGCCGCCTGGCCGCGGAGATCGCCTTGCGGCTGCGCGGCAAGCACAAGCCGGAGTACACCCCCCACGTCGACACCGGCGACTTCATCGTCGTCGTCAACGCCGCCAAGATCCGCGTCACCGGCAACAAGTCCGAGGGCAAGATCTATTACCGCCACTCGGGCTACCCCGGCGGCGTCTACGAGACCAGCTTCGGCAAGATGCAGCAGCGCTTCCCGGGCCGCGCGCTGCAGCTGGCCGTCAAGGGCATGCTGCCCAAGGGCCCGCTGGGCTACGCCATGATCAAGAAGCTCAAGGTGTACCCGCAGGGCGAGCACCCCCATTCGGCACAGCAACCCAAGCCGCTGCACGTCGGCGCGCAAGCAACCGGAGCCCAGGCCACATCATGATCGGTAATCACAATTACGGCACCGGCCGCAGGAAGAGCTCCGTCGCGCGCGTATTTCTGCGCCGCGGCACGGGTGTCATCAAGATCAATGGCCGCACGCTCGAGGACTTCTTCGCGCGCGAAACCGGCCGCATGATCGCGCGCCAACCGCTGGTCCTCACGGACAACCTCACCACGTTCGACATCCAGGTCAACGTCGACGGCGGCGGCGAGTCCGGCCAGTCCGGCGCCGTGCGCCACGGCATCACCCGGGCGCTGATCGATTACGACCCCACGCTCAAGCCCGTGCTCTCCAAGGCCGGGCTCGTCACGCGCGATGCGCGCGAGGTCGAGCGCAAGAAGGTCGGCCTGCGCAAGGCACGCCGCCGCAAGCAGTTCTCCAAGCGCTAAGCGCCCGTATCGCCGCCCGCGGTGGGACTGCAGGCCGGGGTCCCTCCGCCGGCGTCCCGGGCTGCCGCCGCCGATCGCCGCTTCGTTTGGATGACGCCTGTTCCGGGCTTCATCCGCGGTTCGCATCGTTCGAGAACCTATACTCTCGGTCGTGATCCACGGACGGGAAGGCAGGGCAAGGCCCCGTGGGCGCCACGGCATGCGCACCGATGCGCGCACGGCGGCGCCGACGACGGCTGCGCCAACGAGCTGAGCGCCAATGACACGCAAGATCCGAGCAGGCATCGTCGGCGGGACCGGCTACACCGGCGTGGAACTCCTGCGCCTGCTGTTGCAGCACCCGGCCGTGGAATTGGCGGTCATCACCTCGCGCAAGGAAAGCGGAACCCCGGTCGAGCGCATATTCGGCTCCTTGCGCGGCCGGCTCGACCTGCGCTTCACCGATCCCGACGATCCCGCGCTGCGCAGCTGCGAGCTCGTCTTCTTCGCGACGCCGCACGGCGTGGCCATGGGCCAGGCGCGCGAGCTGCTGGCCGCCGGCGTGCGCATCATCGACCTCGCGGCCGATTTTCGGCTGCGCGATCCGGCCCAGTTTGCCGCCTGGTACAAGATGCCCCATGCCTGCCCCGACCTGCTGGCCGAGGCGGTCTATGGCCTGCCCGAGCTCGGCCGCGACGCGGTGCGCCGGGCCCGCATCGTCGGCCTGCCGGGCTGCTACCCCACCAGCATCCAGCTGGGCCTGGCACCGGTGCTCGAGCTCGAGCGCGCCCGGCCCGGGGCCATCGACGTGGCCGGCATCATCGCCGATTGCAAGTCCGGCGTCAGCGGCGCCGGCCGCAAGGCCGAGATCGATCTGCTGGCGGCCGAGGTCGCGGAGAATTTCCGCGCCTACGGCCTGGGCGGCCACCGGCACCACCCCGAGACCGTGCAGCAGCTCGAAGCGCTGGCCGGATGCCCGGTCGGCCTCACCTTCATCCCCCACCTCGTGCCGATGATCCGCGGGATCTTCAGCACCCTGTACGTGCGCCTGCGCGCTGCCGCCGCGCTGGACCTGCAGGCGCTGTACGAGAAGCGCTACGCGGGCGAGCCCTTCGTCGATGTCATGCCGGCGGGCAGTGCCCCGGAGACCCGCTCGGTGCGCGGCACCAACCAGGTCCGCATCGCGCTGCTGCGTCCCGCGCCCGAGCTGCTCACGGTGCTGGTGGTCGAGGACAACCTCGTCAAGGGTGCGGCCGGCCAGGCGGTGCAGTGCATGAACCTCATGTTCGAGCGGCCGGAAACCGAGGGCCTGCGCCTGCTCGCCACGGTGCCCTGAGCCGATGAAGTGGAAGCTCTTCTTCCGCAACAATTCGGTGAGCGCGCCGAGGGTGAGCGTGCGTTCGCACATGTCGTGGACGCTGCGCCTGGTGCTGACCTTCCTGTTCACCATGGTGGCCGCGGCGGCCGGCGTGGCGATCTACGAATTCGGGCGCAACATCGGCGGTCCCGACCGGCGCGAGCTGATCGCCGAGGTCGATCGCCTCAGTTCCGAACTGCGCGAGGTCGGCGCCGAGCGCGACCGCAATGCCGCCCAGGCCACCGCCTTCGAGAGCGAACTCAAGGTCGAGAAGGCCGCGCAGGACCAGCTCATGCAGCAGGTCAACACGCTGGAGGCCGAGCAGACGCGCCTGCAGGCCGACCTGTCGTTCTTCGAGAGCCTGCTGCCGGCCGGAAAGAGCGACAAAGGGGTCGTTATTCGCAGCTTCCGCCTGGGGCCGGACCCGGAAACTTCACAGATGCGGTACCGGTTGCTGGTGCAGCAGAGCGGCAAGCCCGACAAGGATTTCGTGGGCTCCGTCCAGTTGCGCGTGAACTTCGTGCAGAACGCGCACGGCTTCACGATGCAGATACCCGATCCGGCCGCCGCGCCGGACGCAGGCCAGTCCATGCAGCTCTCCTTTCGCCATTACCAGCGCCTGGAGGGCGGTTTCAATCTGCCGCCGGGCGCCGTCGCCCGTTCGGTCCAGGTGCGCATCCTGGCCGGCGGCGAGACGCAGTTGCAGCAGACATTCAACCTGTGAGGGTCGGGGAGAAGACGATGTTCAGCAAGAAGGCGGCTAGTCAGCACGAGATCGCAAGTCTGGTCGGCGCGACCACCACCATCACGGGCAACGTCGAGTTCTCCGGCGGCCTGCGCATCGACGGCACCGTCAAGGGCTCGGTGCGCTGCGTCGATGGCGAGAAGGGCGGCATGCTGGTGATCAGCGAGAGCGGCAGGGTGGTGGGCGAGGTCATCGCCGGCCACCTCGTGGTCGCCGGCCGCATCGACGGGCCGGTCAGCGCCGCCCACCTGATCGAACTGCAGCCCAAGGCGCGCATCAACGGCGACGTGCGCTATCGCGCGCTGGAGATGCACCACGGCGCCGTGGTCGAGGGCATGATGATCCACCTCTCGGCCGACGGGAAGACCGAGACCCGCCTCGTCTCCAGCAACGACGCCCAGATCGAGAACAACAAGGCGCTGCTCAAGCTGGCCGTCGGCTCCCAGGACGGGCAGGGCTGAATAACCATTAAGTTGTTGTGGGCTTACCGACGGCCTTGCACCCCGGGCCCTATAATTCGCTGTTGAAGGTTTCCGTCAGGAGTGCCCCCCATGAACGCAGCAGTCGATATCCCGCTTCCCCTGGTATTTTCCGACTCGGCTGCGGCCAAGGTGCGCCAGCTGATCGATGAGGAGGGCAATCCCGGCCTCAAGCTGCGCGTGTTCGTCCAGGGCGGCGGATGCTCCGGCTTCCAGTACGGCTTCACGTTCGACGAGGTCGTCAACGAGGACGACACCACGATGGAGCGCAACGGGGTCACGCTGTTGATCGACGCCATGAGCTACCAGTACCTGGTCGGCGCAGAGATCGACTACAAGGAAGACCTCGAAGGCGCGCAGTTCGTGATCAAGAACCCGAACGCCACCACCACCTGCGGCTGCGGTTCGTCGTTCTCCGCGTAGTTGCCGGGCGCGCCGGCCCGCTTGCGCGGCCGGCGGCGCCTCAGCCCGCATCACCCCATGAATACTAGGCCGGATAACGCGCGCCGAGCACGCGTGCGCCGCGCGCGCCGGTCACCGCCGGCAGGTTGCCGGTGCGCCCCTCCACGTGCTCGCGCGCCAGCCAGGCGAAGGCCAGCGCCTCGACGTGATCGGGCGCGATGCCCAGCGTGGCCGAGTTCGTCACGGACAGCGGCGCGCATTCCTCCGCCAGCATGCGCATCAGGCAGCCGTTGAACGCGCCGCCGCCGCACACGACGAGTTCGCGCGCCTGCGGCCAGAAGCGCTGGACGGACTGGGCGATGGACATCGCCGTCAGCCGCGTCAGCGTGGCCTGGACGTCGCGCGGGACGATGGACGAATCCGGATCGAAGCGCTCCAGGCGCCGGTCCAGCCAGTCGGCGTTGAACAGGTCCCGGCCGGTGCTCTTGGGCGGGTGGCGGCCGAAGTACGGCTCCAGCAGCAGCGACTGGAGCAGCCCGGCGTGCGTGTGGCCTTCGCTGGCCCAGGCGCCGTCGGCGTCGTACTCGGCACCCTGATGGCGCGCGGTCCAGTGGTTGATGAGCACGTTGCCCGGGCCGCAGTCGAAGCCGACGACCGGTGCGTCGCTCGATACGCCCGGCAGGCCCGTGATGTTGGCGATGCCGCCGATATTGACGATCGCGCGCGAGAACGGCGCGCGGAACACCGCGGCATGGAAGGCCGGCACCAGCGGTGCCCCCTGGCCGCCCGCGGCCACGTCGCGGCTGCGGAAGTCGGCGATGACGTCCACGCCGGTGAGCTCGGCCACCGTGGCCGGGGCATTGATCTGGATCGTGTAGCCGGTGTCGGGCTGGTGGCGCACCGTCTGGCCATGGATGCCGGCGGCACGCACCGCGCCGGCCTCGACGCCGGCGCGGTGCAGCAGCTCGGTGATGGCCAGCGCGTAGGTGCGCGCCAGGTGTTGCGCGGCGATCGCCGCGCGGTGCAGTTCGTTGCGGCCGCTGGACTGGAGTGCCGCCAGGACCGTGCGCAGCTCGGGGGCGAACGCGCGATGCAGGTGGGACAGCAGCTGCACCGAACCGCCGGAGAGATCGGCCAGCACCACGTCGATGCCGTCGAGGCTGGTGCCGGACATGATGCCTATGTAGAGTTCCCGATCCGCCGGCGCGCTCCGTGCTGAGGATGACATCGCGTTTACATTAAGATGGTGCGCTTGCCTTCACCCGAACCCCTTCGTTCGAACCCGTTGCTTCACATCCATTCGTTCAAATCGTAACAGGTCGTGCCGGCCCGCTCCGCAAGATATGCCATCCCCCGCCATGGGCAGTGATTCCACGCCCGAACTCGAGCGCGCGCTCGCCGTGGTCAAGCGCGGCTGCGACGAACTGCTGGTCGAGTCCGAGTTCCTCGACAAGCTGCGCCGCAGCGCCGCCACCGGCACGCCGCTGCGCTGCAAGCTCGGGCTCGACCCGACGGCGCCGGACATCCACCTGGGCCATACCGTGGTGCTCAACAAGCTGCGCCAGCTTCAGGACCTGGGGCACACGGTGATCTTCCTGATCGGCGACTTCACCTCGATGATCGGCGATCCGTCCGGCCGCAACGCCACGCGGCCGCCGCTGACTCCCGAGCAGATACGCGTCAATGCGCAGACCTACTTCGACCAGGCCTCGCTCGTGCTCGACCGCGCCCGTACCGAGGTGCGCTACAACGCCGAGTGGAGCCAGCCGCTGGGTGCCGACGGCATGATCCGCCTCGCCTCCAGCTACACGCTGGCGCGCCTGCTCGAGCGCGACGACTTCAGCAAGCGCTACGCTGCGGGCCAGCCGATCGCCATGCACGAGCTCCTGTACCCGCTGATGCAGGGCTACGACTCCGTGGCCCTGCGCTCCGACCTCGAACTGGGCGGCACCGACCAGAAATTCAACCTGCTGGTCGGGCGCGAGCTGCAGAAGCACTACGGCCAGGAACCCCAGTGCGTGCTGACCATGCCGCTGCTCGAGGGCCTGGACGGCGTCGAGAAGATGTCCAAGTCCAAGGGCAACTACGTCGGCATCAGCGAGGCCCCCGGGGAGATGTTCGGCAAGCTGATGTCGATCCCGGACCCGCTGATGTGGCGCTACTACGACCTGCTGTCGTCCTGCACGCTGGAGGAGATCGCCCGGCGCCGCCGCGAGACCGAGGACGGGCGCAATCCGCGCGATGCCAAGGTGGCGCTGGCCCAGGAGATCGTCGCGCGCTTCCACTCGCCGGCCGCCGCCGAGCGCGCGCTGGAGGACTTCGAGGCGCGCTTTCGCCACGGCGCCGCGCCCGAGCAGATGCCTGAGCTGCGCCTGGCGGCGGTGGACGGCCGCCTGGCCATCGGCCAGGTGCTCAAGCAGGCCGGCCTCGTGCCGTCCACCAGCGAGGCGCTGCGCAGCATCGAGCAGGGCGCGGTGCGCATCGACGGCCAGCGCGTCAGCGATCGCGCGCTGGCGCTGCCCCCCGGTGTCTACGTGGTGCAGGTGGGCAAGCGCCGCTGGGCGCGGGTCACGCTCGCATGAGCGCCGTGCCCTCCGCCGCGCCGGCGGCGACCCTGCTGCTGATCCGCCACGGCGAGACCGACTGGAATGCGCAAGGGCGCATCCAGGGGCACCGCGATACCGACCTGTCCGAGCGCGGGCGCCGGCAGGCGCAGGTGCTGGCCCGCCATCTGGCGGCGGCCGGCAACCCCATCGACGCCGTCGTCGCCAGCGACCTGGCGCGGGCGCGCCAGACGGCCGAGCCGCTGGCCGCCCTGCTGGGCCTGCCGCTGGCCATCGACCCGCGCCTGCGCGAGCGCGGCTTCGGCCTCTTCGAGGGCCACACCTACGAGGAGGCCGAGGCCCGCTGGCCCAACGAATACGCGATATGGCGCCGCCGCGATGCCGGCTACGCGGTGCCCGGTGGCGAGTCCTACCTGCAGACGCGCGCCCGCACGCTCCAGTGCCTGCACGACATCGCCGCGCGCCATGGCGGCGCTACCGTGGCGGTGGTGACGCACGGCGGGGTGCTCGACGTCGTCTACCGGGCGGCCCACGCCATACCCTGGGAGACGCCGCGCTCGCACCTGCTGCCCAACGCGAGCATCGGCCGCGTGCAGGCGCGCGCGGCGGCCACGGGCGCGGAGGTGGAGCTGCACGTGGAGTCCTGGGCCGACCGGGCGCACCTGGACGGCGCGCTGGACGAACTCGCCTGAACCGCGCCCGGGCGGCCCTGCGCGGCGGGGCCCTGCCGCGGGTACCTGCGCTGGCATAATCGTTCGACGCGGTTCGGGCCGCCGGTACCCCGGCGCCCGGCGACGCGCGCGCCCCTCTTTTCGCCTCCAAGGATGTCCATCATGTTCGACCGTTCCCTGACCCTAGACCGCACCGATCCGGAACTGTGGGCCGCCATCGTCGCCGAGAACCGGCGCCAGGAAGACCATATCGAGCTGATCGCCTCCGAGAACTACACCAGCCCCGCCGTCATGCAGGCGCAGGGCTCGCAGCTGACCAACAAGTACGCCGAAGGCTATCCCGGGCGCCGCTACTACGGCGGTTGCGAGCATGTCGACGTCGCCGAGGTCCTGGCCATCCAGCGCCTCAAGCAGCTCTACGGCGCGCAGGCGGCCAACGTCCAGCCCAACTCGGGCTCGCAGGCCAACCAGGCGGTGTTCCTGGCGGTGCTCAAGCCCGGCGACACCATCCTGGGCATGTCGCTGGCCATGGGTGGCCACTTGACGCACGGCTCGCCGGTCAACATGAGCGGCAAGTGGTTCAACGTAGTGAGCTACGGCCTCAACGCGCGCGAGGAGATCGACTACGACGAAGCTGAGCGCCTGGCGCGCGAGCACCGTCCCAAGCTGATCCTGGCCGGCGCCTCGGCCTACTCGCTGGCCATCGACTTCGAGCGCTTCGGCCGCATCGCGCGCGAGGTCGGGGCCGTGTTCATGGTCGACATGGCCCATTACTCCGGGCTGATCGCCGCCGGCGTCTACCCCAGTCCCGTGCCCCATGCCGACATCGTCACCTCGACCACCCACAAGAGCCTGCGCGGTCCGCGCGGCGGCTTCATCCTGATGACCGAGGCCTACGAGAAGGCGATCAACTCGGCCGTCTTCCCGGGCATGCAGGGCGGCCCGCTGATGCACGTGATCGCCGGCAAGGCGACCGCGTTCCGCGAGGCGCTGGCACCGGGCTTTCGCGCCTACCAGGAGCAGGTCCTGCGCAATGCCCAGGCCATGGCCGGCGCGCTGGCCGAGCGCGGCCTGCGCATCGTCTCGGGCCGCACCGAGAGCCACCTGATGCTCGTCGACCTGCGCTCCAAGGGCATCACCGGCAAGCAGGCCGAGGCCGTGCTCGGCCAGTCCCACATCACGGTCAACAAGAATGCCATCCCGCACGACCCGGAAAAGCCCATGGTGACCAGCGGCATCCGCATCGGCTCGCCGGCCATCACCACGCGCGGTTTCGGCGTGGAGGAATCGCGCCTGACCGCCAACCTGATCGCCGATCTGCTCGACCGCCCGGAGGACGTCACCGTGGCCAATTCGGTGCGCCAGAAGGTGGGCGAGCTGACGCGGCGGTTTCCGGTCTACGGCTGACGGGACTGCTACGAGCGCTGCGCCGGCCCTCTCCCCCGGCCCCTCTCCCGCACGCGGGAGAGGGGAGCTTGCTGGCTCGATATTGCCAATTGCGAGCACGGTCGCCTCCCCTCTCCCGCGCGACGCGCGGGAGAGGGGCAGGGGGTGAGGGCAGCAAGGACTGCACATCGTGAAGTGCCCCTTTTGCGCCCACGTTGACACCCAGGTGATCGACTCGCGCGCGTCCGACGAGGGCGCGACGATCCGCCGGCGCCGCCGTTGCCTGGCGTGCGACAAGCGTTTCACCACGTACGAACGCGTCGAACTGGCGCTGCCCACGCTGATCAAGCGCGGCGGCAGCCGCGCCGAGTACGACCGCAACAAGCTGCGCGCCTCCATGCTGCTGGCCTTGCGCAAGCGCCCGGTCCCGCGCGAGTCGGTGGAGGACGCGATCGGCCGCATCGAGGACCGCCTGCTCACCGCCGCGCAGCGCGAGGTCAAGAGCGAGAAGCTCGGCGAGCTCGTGATGCGCGAGCTCAAGCGCCTGGACAAGGTGGCCTATATCCGCTTCGCTTCGGTCTACCGCAGCTTCGAGGACATCGACGAGTTCGCCGAGGTCGTGCGCGAGGTCCGGCCGCCGCGGCGCCGCCGCGCCTGAGCGGACCCGCTGCCGGGAACACGCCCGGGAAGTTGCCCGCGAACACCCCCGGGTCGCCGCCCGGGTACCCGCCACCGCGCCGGCCGGCGTCCCGGGGGGGCTTGAAACCCGGCGCGCCTGCCCCAGATAGGGGGCACTGGTCCCGGAGCAAGGGCGACACGCCAGGCCGGGTGCCATCGAGCCACATGCGGATCCCTGCCGGGAATCCTCCGCGGGCGAGACGCGTTCTCAACCGACCGAAAATTTATGGGAGATGGACCATGACAGCGATCATCCGGCGCGCCCCGATCAGCGCGATTTTTGACGAACTCTTTTCCGACTACGCCAACCGCAGCGGCTGGCCGCTCGCGGCCGCCTCGGGCGAATCCTCGTCCGTCCTGGCGCGCATGGACGTGGTCGATCGCGGCGACAAGTACGCGGTGACGCTCGACCTGCCCGGCGTCAAGAAGGAAGACATCCGCGTCACCGTCGAAGGTGCGCGCGTCGCCATCGCCGCCGAGACCAAGAGCGAGACCGAGACCCGCAACGGCGACAAGGTGCTCCACTCCGAGCGCCACGCGGCGAGCTATGCGCGCAGCTTCGAGCTGCCCACGGAAGTCACCGAGGAAAACGCCGACGCCAACTTCGAGAACGGCGTGCTGCACCTGACGCTGCCCAAGCGCGCCCACGTCGCGGGGCGGCGGCTGACGGTGCGGTAAGGCACTGCGGCGCTGCCACACTCGGATAGGCTGCGCCTGGCAGGGCGCAGTCGCTAGGGCGGCGCGACGCCTTGCGTCGCGAAACCCGGCCTCCGCCCGCCTCCCCTCTCCCACTGGCGTGGGAGAGGGGGGTTAGTTCCCCTTCTCCCGCTGCGCGGGAGAAGCGACGGGGATGAGCCGCGTGTTTCTGTCAAAACGGCACACCGACCGTGGACCGGCGCAACAGCGACAGTTGTCATGGCCGCGGGAGGGGTGCGGGGGCGGAGGCGGGGTTTCGCGAGGCACTGCCTCGCGCCGCCGGAGCGACCGGCGCCATATTTGGCGCGGGCTATGGCGCAGCCCCCCGACGGCTGATCCTCCCGCTTTTCGT
>Ga0116231_10010885_pt1 | contig 14324 bp, 14 predicted proteins | sample S1TSphgellanicum_2_FD_89695 | JGI IMG/M metagenome (GOLD analysis project Ga0116231, IMG submission 89695) | Host-associated microbial communities from peat moss isolated from Minnesota, USA - S1T2_Fd - Sphagnum magellanicum MG | ecosystem: Host-associated > Plants > Peat moss > Unclassified... | reverse complement strand
TTTTGCACTTCAAAGATGATTGTAGAATATTTTTAATAATTATGATTACTCAATGAAAATATGATTTTAACATTATTATATAGTTCAAACTAATAATTAGCTTAAAATGTTTGTGTACTTGGAGGTTAATTCGTGTAGCCTATTTAAATTAATATTTTAACATAAATAATAGAATTTAAATATATAATACCTATTGATATTATATATATATATAATTGATGATAATAATAATAATAATAATAATTTGATAATTATGAATATTTATAATAAATTTTAATACTATCATATTAATTGATTCTGAATAATGTTTTTGTTTAATCAAATTTACATTTTCTGAAAAAGATTCCAAATAAAATAAAATAAAATAAAATAATTTTACTTGCCAAAGCAAATATTTAAATATATTTGACAAATAAAATTTAAAAGCTTGTAATATATATTTAAACCATGGTTTAGTTTAATTTAATTTAATTTAGACATAATTAATTTAGCCATTGTTAGTTTTAGTTTAATTTAGTTTAGCCATAAATATTTTAGCCTAACTTAATTTAGCCATAATTGGTTTGGCTTAATTTAATTTAACCATATTTATTTCATGTTAATTTAATTTAACTTAATTTTAGCCATAAATCATTTAGTCTAACTTAATTTAACCATAATTAGTTTGGCCTAACTTAATTTAGCCATATTTTTTAGCCATAAATAATTTAGCCTAACTTAATTTAGCCATATGTATTTAAACCATAAATAATGTAGTTTAATTTATTTAAACCATAAATAATTTATCCATAATTATTTGGCCTAACTTAATTTAGCCATAGTTAATTTAACATAATTTAATTTAGCCATAATTACTTTAGCCTAATTTAATTTAGTCATGGTTAGTTTAACTTTTTAGTTTATTTAGCCATGGTTATTTTAGCTTAGGTTAGTCTAGGTTAGCATAAGTTAACATGTGGTTAACCTTAATACTAGAGGCACATAATATTATTATACATAGCCTATGTAGATATATTAAGTATAATAATTTAAATATGTATAAATTTAGGCCATCATTTTTATGACACGTGTCCATGTTGTACACATTTAATTGCACATTAGTTGCAAACATGACCAAGATAATTGCAAATGACAACTAGATGCATGCTAGTTGCATAGTGACTGGTTATAAACGACAAGATTTCTAGTAGTGATATGTTCTAGGATGTGCCAAGGTTCCAAAAAAATGCTTAAACACTTTCCATTCATCCTTTTGTTGACATGAATGTTCATAACTCTTAATCTGTTAAGGCTTATGCAATGGCATCACAAAAACGAGAGTCGAAATGGACTAGTTTGATGTGTAGTTGACTCAAAGGCATGGGTTCACATTGACACCACTTGACCAAGCTTTACAATAGAGCCCTGGAACTTGAGGCTCGAGCTTGTTCTAGATAGGGTGGACCCATTTGGAAACCAATCGACAACTTGGTCTACATGGCTGGTGATCATCTTAAACCATAATCTACCTCCATGGTTAACAACCAAAATATTTTTTCTAATGTTTGCCTTATTGATTCCCGGAAAAAAATCTATGAAGAACTCAAACATTGACATCTAAATGGCAGTGCTATGGAGGAGTTACAAGAGCTTTGGAGAGGGGTGGATGTTGTGGACATGATGCAACCCCAGGAGAACATGGGTTCAACATGTGTGTTGTCCTCATGTCGTCTATCCACAACTTACTTGCATATGGTTTGCTTTTTGGACAAGTGACAAAGGGTTATAAAAGGTGTCCTACTTGTGGCCCCCACACATCATTCAAGAAACCTTAGGAAGGTTGTATATTGTGTTCATCATAGGTGGTTGTGTTTGAATCACCCATATCGATCGAACAAGCATGGTTTTAATGGGAACCTTGAATGAAGGTTGGGCTTGCTAGTTATGTCAAGCCTTAAACATTTGGGAAATGCTAAATTGTTTAAAAGTTGGAAGCCAACTAGTAGTAGGGAGGGAGATCCAGCTGTAAAAACAAGAGTAAAGCAAATGAATGTCCTCTTTGAGTTGCCATACTAGAAGGTCCACATGAATCTCTTAACTATTTGCCATACCATAGATATGTAGAAAGTTTTGTATGCTTCTTTTGGAGTCCAACAACTTGTTCTATATGAACTATCCTAATCCTACTCAATTTCAATATCACTATTATTTTATTTGTTGTCAACAACCTGGATCCTTGTGATTGTTCCCCTAATGTAGCCTCTTTGTTCTACAAATTGGCCATTAATAGAGATTCATGATCCTAAGTAAGCAACCATAGTATAATCATGCCATAGGATGTGTTAGGGCTCATTTGTCAAAGGTCTACTAAGCAAGTGACTTACATTACACATGATCCTTCAATTAATCAATTAAACATAATTTGATTGGGGAATTTACAAAATTTGATTCTTAGTGGTTCATGGCTTGAATGTCCATTGAATCTCTTTTAGCTTCATGAGATTGTTGTACCCCATTAGTTGATTTGCATGTTTGACCTTTTGACCAATCTATTAAATTCAAAATTGGGCCTAGGCCTTAATCCCAAGCTCATGGTTGAGAATGCAAGTTTTTAGAATCTAAATGCTACATGTTAGAAAGTGGTAGAGTTATGTAGATATTCAACATATAAAGTGATCTTCTAACATTCAAATTTTTTTTGTGTTTGATAGGACTTGGTTATATAGCACACATTTGATGTGATGCATTGTGAGAAGAACTTGGTAATCAATATAATCAAGACAATCCTAGGTGAGAAAGAATAAAAAAAAGTTCGCTTTGATCTTCGAGCATTTGGTGTTCAAGAGTTTTTATGGTTGAAATTTCACCCATCACGGAGTGGCAAGGCAATAATTCCACCAGCTCCCTGGGTGATGCAAAAAGAGGAATGAATAGCCTTCTTGGAGACCATGTCAAGGTTGAAGCTGCCAACATGAACATACACATATGGATTTTTAAAAACACATTGTCAATGTTAAATTGATGGGTATGAAATCCCATGATTACCACATCTTGTTGTAGTAAATTTTGCCATTGTGTATTTGACATAAATTGAGAAAAGCACCTCGAGAGACTATAATGTGGATTTGCAAATTTTCAAATTCATCTACACTAAGGTGTATGACCCAACCACATACCAAGACCTAAAAACCAGGGCTATGAATTTGCTTTGCTTCCTTGAAAAGGTATTTCCTCCAAGTTTTTTCAACATGATGACACATTTAGTTGTACATTTAGTTGATGAATTGGACATTTGTGGACCAATCCATAGTCGTTGGATGTACCCTATTGAAAAAACGATGAAAGACCTAAAAGGCTATGTCGGAAACATATGTTAGCTAGAAGGTTGTATGGCTAAGGGTTATGTATTCAATTAAGCATTGGGTCTTTGCATAGAGTACATGCAAACCTTTGATGCCACCAAGAGGTGTATTTGGGATGATAATGAAGGAGTTGTTGGTGAAGTTCTTGAAGGTGTGCCTAAATCATGACAACTAACATAACAACTACGAGATGTTGCACATCTGTACATTTGTGAAACCAAAAGATGTTGTATCCATGGCGGTAGTAAGTTCCCGTTGCTTTGTGTCCCATATATAGTTCAAAATTGGGGTCTCCTAGGTTGACTGGCAAGATAGTACCTAGTTTTAAAAGGTTTTTTGATTTCTTATTCTCCATCTATACATGTATGTTTTACTTTTTGCTATACACAGTAGCTTTGATACCTTGCATTCGATGCAAATGTCTTGTAGAAAATACAAACTTTGGAAAGAAAAAATTGGTGAATAGAATATTCCAACCTTCCCAGAATGGTTGCCAGAAACAGTTGGTGATTATAATGCAGAATCTACATATGAAGATATGTGGGAATTATGAGATATCCCAACTCTCCCTAGTCTCATGACCAAGTCATTGAAACATTTTAACGTATGGGAACCATTTTAGAACTGCTGCATGGGCTAGCATAAGTAGCATGGTGATTTATGATTATAGTGTAATGGGCCAATTTGAACATACCCCACCTATAGCTATGGAAAACCCAAACCATGGTTCTAAATTAAAAGTCTATGTTGGAAAATACACTAAGATTTCAGAGCTAGATTATGGGGTAATTAAAGTTAATGTATTACTTTGTTCTTGGGTGCAAGCTCATATTCGAGGCTTCATGCAAGTATGAAAAGGGATGAGTTTGGGTTCTTACTTGTGAACTTTAAAAGAGTGCTCCCGCCACACAAGCAACCTTTTGTTTTCCCTTCACAGGTTGATCATGTATTTTTCTTTGGGTCCACACATGAGCCTAGGTGGAAAGTTGTACTTACAAAGGCCATTAAGTCTTAACAAGTGGTAGGAGAGAACGTGGCTATTGAACAAAGAAGCGTTGGGGTAGAGTTGGGTGAGGGTATCAAGATTAACGAGGTTATGGCGCCTATAAGTGACCCTTCACAAGAGTGGTGCAATCCACTTTTGGTTTAAGATCATGGTATGTATATGATAAGCTTTTTGGAAACATGTGACGTTGAATCCTAGGTTTATACATTATTGTATATATTGAATTCAATTTAGATGAAAGACTTATTAGTTGGTGTGTAGGAAATGAAGACCCATTGGCTTTAAATGAAATTGAGAACCATGACACAAATACCTCTAATGGTGACAAAGATAATTCGATTAACGATCAACAATATGCAGACGATGAAAAAGCAAAATCAGAAAATGGCCATTATATACCTAATGTTGATGAATGACACAAATAGCATACCATCCACCTCTACTCTGCAACGTTTTTTTAAAGACCAAAACAATGTTAGTTAGGTCATGCATGTCTTTATAATCTGAATACATTGCCCTTGTTTATTTTTCTCAATTTGTGAACCTTACTACTAAGTTAGAATATGTAACCCCACTATGGGATTTGAATTCCAACTTCCCATGATATGTGCCCCATATTGTGGTGCAAAGATGTCTATTTTGATGCATGGTCCAAGTTTGTCATTGGTTTTGAATGAGATAGATAGGCCTCTTGCAATTTCTAGCTTATAGTTAGTTATAACCGTATATCCTTGCAGGAGTAAATTCCATTGATGCACTAGTTCATGGCATTATGACTATTGGTTGTTCCTATTCAATTATATGCTACAAGAGTTTGCTGTAATGATTAAGAATATTGGGGATAAGCATGCCTATCCCATTAGACTGTATGAACTAATACATATGGCATTCATGTGAAAAGATTTCTTTTTGCTTGATTTGAAGTTATTGGTTCCACTTTTGGGGTGGGCTTGAGTGAATGACAAATGGTTTGTCCTAGATCAAATGAATAAAATGCTAGAGAAGATATCATCAATAGCTTGAAAACTTAAAAATTATCATCATGGTGAAAGAAGGTATCAAATTTCTATCACTATCTCTTTGTGTTTTTCTAGTCCTCCACTTCTATTTCTTTCCCCCAACTAGGTGTGGTGTCAATGTTTATAAGTTGACAACAAGCACTATCTTTTGTTACGTTGTAATATTTTCTGTTTTTCAATCTATAGCCAGACTTCTTACAATGAAACCCCTTGTTGTGCTTACCAGTGGCTACTCTTCAACATCTTCCTACAAACCAAAGAATCAATTGGGTTTGAATAAAATATTGGGTTTATGTTCCAAAATGGCCTTAACAACTTTTTCTCTGACAAATTCATTTTCCACATTGGTGTAGCAATGTCACAATTGTAACCTTCACATTATTGCTTGATTTTATTTTTAAAAATCCAACTAGTGTAACAAAATGTGACCTAACATACACAACATTATCTTGAATTTGCGTTAAAAAACATTTATATTTACTCTTTTCATTATTAGACAAAAATTCCAAATAAATCCTTTATGAAAGAAAAAAAGTTTCATCTGCAAACAATTGCATGACAATTCCTTTTTAAGTACTTCATAAAGAATTTATTATTATACAATCTTTGAATACTCATTCTTTAAACTTACATTTCCAAATTTTTTAACAAATCAGAATTTAACAACATCCCATATTCTTTGTTTAATTTTTTTAAAAATTCAAAACATCATACAAACCAAGAAATATATAATGCAATTTTAAACAAATTTAATATTTTGTCATGTTATAATGGCCATGGAACAATGGTACACTATGATGCAATAGTATCTTTATTAAAAACAACTTTTCTAACAAACTTAGGTGCTAAATTTATAACTTCATTTTTCAACAAAAACCGCATGCGAAGCTCTGTATATAACCATAATCTATAAACCATCACAAATGGAAACAAATTATTTTATTTCCATATTAAAAACTATATTACAAAAAATTGGGGGTGCACTCTTCTAATTGTTAAAAAGCCCTGCATGAATAAGATTTCATAAGCAACTTCACAATTTTTAGACCTCAGGTGTAAGAGATATACTAAATTTTGAGTAATATTGTCATTGGAAATTCTTGATAAAAGTTCAAATTTCAATTACTTAAAATGAAAGTTGGGTTTCAGAGTTGTTAGGAGGTTAAAGAAGATGTGCTCAATGGCACATGCCACACACACTAGTAATGAAGGAAAGAGAAGGGTTGAAAAAGAAAACAACAAGTAATGCATGCATTCGATACCTTGGATTCAAACATGATGAAATCAAATACTTAGTGCAAAACATTGTGTGCAAAAGATGCAATCAATAACAAGGTGCAATCCACAACCTTGGGGCTTGAATGGCATTTCAGTAGACTAAAACAACTTGCATTTGAAGACACATCTTCATGTTTTCATGTTTCTCTTCTCTATGTTGTGTCGAGCTACATAACATCATAGCATCCATCTTCCCATTACTACGCTTCTTCCAACACACACTTTGGTTAACTTATACAGTTAACCTCCACCCATTATGAAGAGCTGATGATGTCAGTGGGGAATGTTATAGTACCTGGTAATTTTCCATACACCATCTCCCACCCAACACCCTTGACCCACTGTGTCCCAGGACTCCCGACTCGCTCCATGTTCTGTTGAAGGTCGCTGAAAATGGTGGGTGCGACTTGCTTTCAAACCACTCCTCAGTTTTATCTTCATCTTTGAGGGTTGAATCTCCTCTTTTTATCCTGTTTGCTGATATGTTGTTAGGATCTGAAATCTCTCTATAATCTATCTTCTATTCAGCACTTAAAGACAGGAGAAGCTCTCACAAGATACATGCAGTTTGTGAGCATGAAGGAGACATTTCTTTGCAAATCTGTTTTTCTGGTCTTGAACTCAGATCTTGATCACAAACTGTTGACTAACCTCAGGAAGCAATTTCTCAATCTAAACTTCTTACCATCCATCCTTTATTCATGTGCCCAATGTATACTAATATCCAGGAACTCTCCTCTCCGCAGGATATCCAAGCCTTGCCCATCATGGAACACATGGGATTGGATGAAGTTACTAACCCCAACCTTACAATAATGAAGATGGTACACAACAAGTCAGCTTCTGCTGCATGATGGACGTGACATTATAGGCAGACACAAATTATTCCTTCACTGCAGAGTTCTTGCCACCAAAGTAATGAAGGGCTGGTATAACTTTTCTGCAGCAGACAGACTTCAGAAATCACCACTATTTATCCTTATGTAATCTGTTCCCAGATGCTACACCACATTCTTGACAATTGGAACTCCATCACAAAATACAACGACAAGAACAATGCTGTGGCAAAGCAATGTCCTCACATTCTGGGTGATCCCAGACACTATTCTTTGGCAGGAACTTCAGCAATGCTTCCACTTAGCTATTCTGGTGGCAAGTTTAGGGTTGAAATACTAGTTTGTCACAGTGCTAAGCTTGGAGTTTTTTTCTGCACCACACTAATTCAGCTAGATTGTTCTAGTACTTGTTTGGAGAGTTAAAGTAACTGAACTCAACCTTACTTGGGCAATGGAGATAATGCCTATTGCAAGGTGCACAAGAGCATATTGTCTGAAATTAGATTTCTTACATGTAAACTTCAGGCATCCAAAACTCAAATGATACAAGAGCTGTTCTTGAAATGGTTCTTATGAGTGCTTCATTTGTTACTCATTCTTTTGCACAAGGACTGCAGCTTTCAATTTAAAAAACTGTGAATACAAGGCTGATACAAGTACATACCAAATGGAAGACACTTCACACAGGCCTCAAAAAATTATCGCTGCAGCTGCTCCTCCGAGTTCTTCAGTGGCTCCACTGGCGTACATATGTCACAGATGTGGTATCCCAACACAGTGAAATGGGCCCAAGTTCTCCAAGCTTGAAATCTGTCCCTGACAGGAGACAAGATGAAGATACTTTGACAGCACCAAAACATTAGTTCTTTCAAAAACTCTGGAAATTGCAAGAGAATGGAACAGGGAATGTTGGATATCCCAGCTCAGTACCCTACAGAGAGCAAATAGTGAGTCTCTATAAGCTGGGATGTCCAACTGCTTTAGTTGGTATCTATGGATTGGTCAGAGAAGCTAAAAACTCCAACAGTCTCCACTTCATTTGCACAGAAAAGCTCACCTGCAGCAAAGTACTTTGCTCTCTTCACCATGAAGATTTTCTTTTGTCTGACTTGAACAGTCAGTAGCTAGTGCCACCAATGTATATCTCAATCAATTCTGCTGATATCAAATATAATTGATACAGTGTGACTGAAAACATCATAAGTTGACAGAGGCAGCTGTGTCTAGCTAACTAAGGGGAAATGTTTTCTTGATAATCTCAGAATCGAGCAAAACAACAGTGAAGAGATCTACACAAAATTATTGCATGAACAGAAAAAATCACTCAAAATCCAAAGAATTTAACACCAACTGCAGAAGAACTAGAGCAACTTCACCCTTATTCAATAACAAACATGGCTTTAAAAGAGAACATGAATGCAAGAGACAGATTTTAAAAATCACACCTTATGAAAACTCACCTGGGCTAATAGCATTTTGCAAACAGAAATACAGATAGCTTCATGTACAGCTTTTAAAACTTGTAGTTAGCATAATACATCACTAACCCAACTAATCAGCCTAACTAGAGATCAAGATATTAGCAACATTCCCATGACAGGAAATAGCCTCATGAGATTTCATAGCCTCAATATGAACTCAGCAAGAAGCTAGAATTCTGTTTTAATTACATATATATATGCATGTGCATATTTCAATACATTGCTCAAACTAAGCATGAAAATCTGTTAGAATTGGAGTTCTAAACACATTTCCTAGGTTTGGACTGCTACAGGATAACACCCTCACAATCCTTCAGGATCTTCTGGCAGATATTTCACTTCTGAGTTTGCCGATAGAATGGGGCAAGGGTGGTTTTAAGCTCAAATGAAAACGGGAGTACAGGTCATTAGAAAGAGCATTGGCTAGAGCTTTGTTTGAGAGTTGAGAAGTTGAAGGTTGCACTTTCAACATACCAGTGCTGTTTGCAGCTTGCAGCCCTCCATCCATTAGTGAATGGACAGGGAAATGCTTTGACTGCAACCCAACACCACCAGCAGTGAGGACATCCTTCAACAAATAGATACTACTGCCCAACATGAGAGTCAACAGTAGCCACTGGGATCTAGAAGACATGAAATATGAACTTTTGACAAGGAAAGATCCTCAGGGCATCATAAATTGTTGGTGCAATGGCATAGCTGGAAACTGACAGTTTAAAATCTGTAGGGCCTTGACATAGAGTGTCCATTTGATGACATAGTCTCATCACCAAGATTGCTGTCATTGCCACTAAGGGAAGGAACTAAAGACTGATCTGACCTAATGAATCCTGGGGCACCTTTCATGCTCGCACCATGCTGAGGATAAGCTGTGGGCTTGAATGGGTGCATCAAAGGACCAGAACTGCTGATCAGATCCTCAGAAATGGGGAATGACAGGCGCTTCTTTGCAGTTGACCAGCCATCTTTCTCTGACAGTCCTGGGCGTTGCTTTGGGGTGCTGTGAGATCGTACTTTATTTCTTGCAGACTGTGTCGCCTGCATATAGTTAGGAACAGCAGGAGAGCTTGCAAGGCTCTCATCATCACGGATTGATCCCCCTGTGCTGTAATGGGTTCCAAATCGGGGATTACCAATTGTCATACTAGGAGTAGATCTGGCAGTTGTCGAGATGGCACTCCCATCTTCTTCAGGATCATCTCTTCGCACCCTACTGCATGGGCTAACAGGTCGGACTGATTTCAAACTTGAAGGCACAAGGGCCTGCAAAGCGCCCTGGCTGGTCGTACGATGCAAAGCAACATAGCTCTGGTGGCCATGGCTGCGGCTATTCTCATTTGACAAAATAGAACTTGAATGAGGCACAATGTGCAATCCCTGGTTTGGTGTCCAGCTTTCACTGCGAATTGACCCAGAATGGGGCACAAGTTTCTTTTGCTTGGCAAGTGAGTTTTTTCGTTTGGGCCCACATTCAGTCTCTCCCACATGAGCTACAAAGTTTCCATCTGAATTCTTGACAGAGCAGCCATCAAATACATCCTTGGAAGCAGAATTGGTGTCAAAGACACGATTCTCCCATGGCCTTGCTGCCATCCACCGCTCCAGCCAGCTCCAGCCCCAGTGAGGTTTATCAGGCTCACAGTCAATGTACAGCTGTGATGGTTCCTGGGGGGTTGCTCTCCAAAGTTGCTGCAAGTGTGAAGAACACTCAACAGTAAGAGCTAATAACCCACAGTATATGTTCCAACAAGAGCTGTAGAAAAAATGAGATTTCTTGTACCACTTGGTAAGTCTTATTCACCATTGAGACAGAGCTCTGACAAGTAGGAACTTCAAAGGGATGGACACCAACATATCTGACCACTATGCTGCTAATGCAGTTGCACCATGCACAAACATCAACCTGATGAGAGGAGGCATATGCTAAAGCTCTCTCCCTCTTCATTGCTGCCTCCTGCTTGTTCTGCATTTTGGCCTCAAGCTGTTGCACACTAGCTTGGCTGTCATTCCACCCACCATCCTGCCAGCCATCCTGTGAAGGGCAAAAAGTTGATGCAAAGAAGGCCAACTTTCAGGCCAACAATTGACTATCCAAGTCTTGGTGTCTTTCAGGTTATATTGAACAAGCATTTTATCAATCTAGCAAAAACATTACTTGATTCCAAAACACTTGAAACCTTGCTGGTTTCAGGTGAGGATATAATCAGTCACAATTACAGTCAACAACTCTGATCAAGGTGATATAATGTACCACAGATTTTCTTGGATGAATCTGCTGGCGACGCTGCCATATGTGCCGTTGAACAGCTTGTCCTTCCTCTGACATACGCACACGGCGGGCTCGGACACGAGCCTGGACCCGAACTAGGGCTTGCATGCACCGCAGTGTGATGGCTGCTTGCCGTCGCACTCTGTGGCCCCGTACCAATGCTTGTAGCCTCACTAGACCTCTGAGGGCTCGTAATGCTCGACGTGCCTGCAGTAGATAATGTAAATAGGTGCAACAAAGACTTCACATAAAAAGCTATTCCATCAAAGAGTTGTGGCTCTTATGATCATCTAATAATGCATGTAGGCCTTATTGTCAGATACTACATGATCAAGCAGGCAGAGATACTTTCCACATTGCAGTGCTCAGCACTTAGAACTTCTAAGCATAGCTTTCACCTAGCAGGGGTTGCTGTAAAGCAAACTTTGGAGTTTCATACAAGATTGCCTGTTCTACAATTCTTCAAAAACCTTGAACCAGGAGGAAAAGTTCAATGAGGAGGTTAAGAGTCAATACCAGATAACCTCGAAATGCAGTTTGGATTCTAATGGCTGCCCAGTCCTCTGGACTAATGTAAGTGGATAGTGCATACTGCTGAGTAGACTGGTGTAGTGCATTTGCCTTGTGACTAGGCCAGGCTGTGGCGCCACCAATGTTGAGATTCTCCACTTTTTTCTTGTCTGCACGAATGTCTTTCTGATCTGTGTGAGCAGACTTGCCAAAGCCCCATCTTCGAGTTTTGTTCCTTGGTTTTTCCTGTTCCAAACAAGCATCACATAGAGTCAACTATGACAAACATCCCAGTTTAGGTCTTCATCCTAAAGCACTTGCCGACATAATCTACAGAGCAATGACCACTAACACCATCCAAATAAGACAGCTATTTTGTATGTCACCTTGAACTGGTTATTTTCAAGGATCCCACTGCTTTTCAAGGACCTCCAGTGACCACATCATCAGAAAGACTGTGCTGCACCTGACCTTCAAACTGAAAACACATTTGATCTCTTTCATGTCAGATGGAATGCCAATATGCATGCAAAATTGCTTCCTAAAGATATTTGTATGTAGAGCTGAGGAAACTTACAGCAGCTACACGATAAATGTCCACAAGCAAGTCTGGATCCTTGGGCTCAGATTTCTCAGTGTCCTTGTCCTTTGATGGAGAGTGAAATGCTCTCTTCACAGCACTAAACCAATTTCCTTCCTTGCCCATTTCTCCTGCACCATTGAACAATAGAACAGTTTCAATATGCAATTCCAGGTTAACTCATTTCTGATGCTACTGGTTCCAAGACGTGTTCTGTGCTTTGTCTTCTTCCATAAAATCTGCACCTTATATTATGCATATCCTTGAGCAAGTCACACAAGAGATCCTGTGAAACCAAGATAAACCATGTGTGACCTCTTCCTGATGCTGTATTCAGGAATTCCTGCACAAAATGTGGCACCAAGTTAACCTTTCTTAAAGTACAATTGTTCAAAAAGAGAAGACTATCCAGACTAGATCCACAGGATTGCCCTATTCTCATCATTCCAAGTAATCCTTCCCACTGAGTCCAGAAATGGACCAGTGACTTCAGCTAACACTCTTGCTTGTTTCACAGGACAAAGTGGTCGGTCATGTATAGTTACTGCAAGAATATGGTTTTGTCTCTGGTCTTCAGTTCTTGATGACCAAGTTGTGAAAGCTCATCACCTCAAGTTTGGAAAAATTGCAAAGATAGTTACAACATTTTTCATAAAGTTTTGATTGCTCTGTTCATACTAAAAGCACGTACTTCAGATAGTGGCTTCACCAAGACAATGCTTTGGGTTTGACCTCTGACACTGGTTATACCAGCTGGAGTTGTATCCTCCCTTTGTACAGAGCAAGTGAGGGAAAAATGAAAAGAAAACAGGTTCCTGCATTCCTGATGTATCTGAGTAACCAAAAAATATATAATTTAGTTTAATTTCATTTTTAATTTTCTTTAAAAAACCAACAGTTCTTAGAGGTTGTTCTATCAGTTGAAGGCAAAAGCAAGTTTTCACATTTTATTTGATCTTTGTGCAATGCACTGTTGATACCTCGGGCTTTTCAGAGTTGGGTTCACAAATGCTCTCAGTTGTGTGGTTCTGGCTTGTATCTTATCATTGCTGGTAGACATTACGCATGATAAGGTATAAATCTAGAGAACAGGTTGAAATCTTGACATAAAACAGATAAGGGAAATGTAGCTCTCAAGGATTAGATTAATACCCTCAAGTTTGTGCAATATCAGCCTGGACTGATCATGCTTACATTTACTGGAAATGAAATCAAGAGGCCAACAACAAGCAAGGGCACATGATTTAGCAAAACCCTTTGGAGCCAAAGTGGCAGTCATATGTAAAGAGATTGATAACAAGGGACTGCACATTGTCATCTCACCACAGAACCTCCATTGTAGCTAGAGCAGTCAGGGAAAACTATTCTGAGAAGATTCCAGAAACCAAACAGCAGTGATAGTAATAAGATGCAGAGATTCTCAGGCTAGTCCAAGCAACAATATACTAGGAAGAAGACATCCTGTCTGCAGGTTAAGTAAGAGGGAAGCAATGTACCTTTGTAATGGTGTTGGAAGACCAATCAGGTACTCAACTGGATGATGTTACTCCATCAACTGGCTTCTTGGTAATGGCTGGTATGACCTTTTAGAACAGCTTCTGAAAGGGAGGCCAGCATTCAAAGTATTGCACATTCAAAGCAAGAGTCTGCTTTGGAAATGACACAATCGTAAGACAACAATCTTATGGATGTGATCTTCCAAGCTGCTGCGACAAACAGGGCTGGCAATACTGTGTAACAACAGTACTTGATGAACAATGTGCACTCCCAATCTGTGAGATGACGACAGATATATACTGGAAAAAGAGTCAGAAAAAGAGAAGCAAAATACAAAGGAAGTGTGGGAAAAAAGAAAAAGAAAAAAAAGCCTCATGTTGCAAGGAAAAAAAAGAAAAGCTCGAGAACAGAGATTCTTATCACCTACTCAGCATCAAGAAACGTCGCGCTCTATATCTATCAATCAATCGGACGACACTCCATAACTGGAGAGGCAAGCTTCTTTTA
>Ga0116231_10010884_pt1 | contig 14324 bp, 14 predicted proteins | sample S1TSphgellanicum_2_FD_89695 | JGI IMG/M metagenome (GOLD analysis project Ga0116231, IMG submission 89695) | Host-associated microbial communities from peat moss isolated from Minnesota, USA - S1T2_Fd - Sphagnum magellanicum MG | ecosystem: Host-associated > Plants > Peat moss > Unclassified... | reverse complement strand
TACACCATTGGATTCACAACCCTTGAAAATGGGGGGGTAGGTCACTTCAAAACCCCAAAAAAAAAACCCAATTTTGGTGGGAACACCCATGTAACCCTAAACCCTAAACCCTAAACCCTTAAACCCTAAACCCTAAACCCTGGGAACCTAAACCCTAAACCCTAAACCCTAAACCCTAAACCCAAAAAAAAACCCAATTTTGGTGGGAACACCCATGTAACCCTAAACCCTAAACCCTAAACCCCCTAAAACCTTAAACCCTAAACCGTAAAGTAGTCCAAGTTGCCCGTGGCTTGTCCCAACACCCAAGGGTGTTCCCAAAGTTGATCTAACCTTCTTGTGGTTGGTTTTGAATGCAGATTCGTGCTTGGTCTTCTAATCCATCTTCATAGTCTAATCCCGGGACTTCTAGCACGCCCCTCTACCCCTCTTTAGTGTTGAAAGTCGGGAGCGCCCCTCAAGTCCCAACTTTCCGCAATTCAAACATAGTTGGACCCTCGAGTGGGTTCACCCCGGGACTTGGGAGTGCGTCACAACTCATGTGCTTTCACCCGCACAATCACACTTTTAGATGGGATTCTAATTAACCTATTGTGCTTTTCTATGAGCACATCGTTTTTGGTGATGAACTCCATTCCTAAAATGCAATCCATTCCACCCAAGGTGGAAACCAACAAGTTTACCTTTCCTCTCCAACTTCCTGGTTGAAGAGGCGCCTCCTTTGCTTGGAACGTAGTGGGATTGACGCACTCCTAAGTCCCGGGTTGAACCCACTTGAGGGTCCAACTATGTTGAGTTGCAAAAAGTCGGGACTTGAGAGGCGCTCCCGACTTCCAGCATTAAATGGGGGTAGAGGGGCGTGCTAGAAGTCCCGGGATTAAACTAGGAAGATGGACTAGAAGATCAAGCTTGAATTTGCATCCAAAACCAACCACAAGAGGGTTAGTTCACATTCGAAAACACCTTTGGGTGTTAGGACAAGCCACGAGCACTTTTACACACAAGACTCACCACGGCCCGGACTCAGGGGAAGCCACCACCTTCCCCCATATAGTATTCTCTGTAGTCTCCACAGGGATTACATCCAAATGGCACTTTTTCCCAAGACTCCCAAGTTGGAGTCTCAAAACTGTCCTGGGTTGAAGTCTCGCAACTTTGGGAGCTCATAATTCCCGACTGCAGAATGCAATCAAGACGAGGTTTGAAGCAAAGTTTTAGCCCTCAAAGATAGCTTTCCAACCCCATGTTGTACTCTTGAATCGGACATCAGGAAGAGATTGATTCCCGACTTTTAATGGTCGGGAGTCAAATTGTCAATTTGACTCCCGGCCCTTCTTTTGCCCATAACTTGGGCTGCGTATGTCCAAATGGCTCATGCGAGGCCATTTTGGACATCTACTCTTCAAGACTTTCCAATGTCATAAAGAACGCACCAAGGCAAAGAGATTTGACTCTTCAATTCGTCTTCTCAATTTTTGGGAGTCCCGGAGGACTCCAAGTCTCCACTTTTGGGAGTGGGAGTTGCATTCTCCCACTTTGCCCAAAATGCGGTTGCAACAGGGATGGGGAACCCCATCCGCAAAGTGCATCTCAATGGGTGCCTTGAGCTCCTCCAAGTGGAGCTCCATCCTTTCGGCACATTCTCGGGTTATGAAGTTGTGAGAGGCCCCTGTGTCCAACATGCATAACACATCCCGTTTAACAATCTTCCCTTTTAAGAAGATAAGTTGATTGCATTCCGGTTGGGCTAGATTAGCATTGAAAGCAAGTACCTTAGAGCTCCCCGTTTTGGACTTGGGACAATCTTTGGAGTAATGCCCCACTTCATTACAATTGAAGCATCCTCCTTTGGGTTTCACCCCAAAATCTCCCTTGGGTTGGCTCCCTTTGAAAGGAGCCCCCTTCTTCAAAAATTTCCTTTTTGGTTTGAACCCCGAGCCTTGGAATTGTTTAGGCTTATCCTTGGTTGGGCTTCCTTGCCCCCGATTCCATTCCCCCTCATGCTTTGGTTTCTTGTGAAAGAACTTGTTGTCCTTCTTGAACCTGGATTTGTCATTTCGCCCCACATCCGAGAAGTTCTTCACTTTCGTGATGGCCTCAGATAATGAGGTAGGCCAACTCTCTTCTCCCATAACCTTTCAAGTAGGATTGAGTAAGCTCCACAGCGGAATGTCGTCCAACCTTGGCGGCATGTAAATAGTCATCCATCTCCGCAAGCCAAACATCCACAACCTTTCTGACGCACTCCCAAGTCCCGGGTTGAACCCACTTGAGGGTCCAACTATGTTGAGTTGCGGAAAGTTGGGACTTGAGGGGCGCTCTCGACTTCCAGCACTAAAGAGGGGTACAGGGCCGTGCTAGAAGTCCTGGGATTAGACTAGGAAGATGGACTAGAAGATCAAGCTTGAATCTGCATCCAAAACCAACCACGAGAGGGTTAGTTAGTATTCGGGAACACCCTTGGGTGTTGGGACAAGCCACGGGCAACTTGGACTACTTGACTCATCACGGCCCGGACTCGGGGGAAGCCACCACCTTTCCCCATATAGTATTCTCTGCGTCTCACCACGGAGGCTACATCCAAATGGCTCTTTTTCCCGGGACTCCCAAGTTGGAGTCCCGAAACTGTCCTTGGTTGGAGTCGTAGGACTTTGGACAGCCATAGCTCCTCGCCCCAATCTCGGATCGGGACGAGCTCTAAACCAAAGTTGTAGCTCTTGTTGAGAGCTTTACAACGCCATGTTGCACTCCTTGAGGCGACGTTGGGAAGAGGTCGATTCCCAACTTTTAGTGGTCGGGAGTCAAATTGGCAGTTTGACTTCCGACCCTTCTTTTGCCCATAACTTGGGCTGCAAATATCCAAATGGGCAATGCAAGGCCATTTTGGACATCTACGCTTCAAGAGCTTTACATTGATATAAAAAACGCGCCAAGGCGAGGAGATTTGAGCCCTCAAATTATCTTCTGAGTTTTCAGGAGTCCCGGAGGACTCCATTTTCCCACTTTTGGGAGTGTGAGTTGCATTCTCACACTTAGCCCCAAAGTGGGGTTGCGACACTTTCGGTCGTGGACACCATCAAAGTCCCAGGTTTGGTGGGTTGAAACCTTTCACCCTTGGAGGTCCCCGTTTTGAGGGCCGCCACCAACTCACCAAAGTCGGGCCTATTCATCTTGAAGAGGACTTCCAATTGTTCCGGGGTGAATAAGGGACCGAGTTCCTTTGTTCCTCCTCACTTTTGGGCTCATCTTGGTCTTCCCGGGAATTTGGTTCCTCCTCCCCAACTGATTCTAGCGAGGCTACTCTGTCGCAACCCCACATTGCCCAAGTGTGGGGGTGAAGCCCAACACTTGGAAAAGTTGGAGGTTTGGAGTCCTCCGGGACTCCCAAATGTTTAGAGCTCGATAGAAAGGCCCAAAACACCTTGCATTGAAGTTTTATTGGTGTCATTGGAAAGGTCTTGAAACGTAGATATCGAAAATGGCCTCGCATTGGCCATTCGGACATCTGCAGCCCAAGTTATGCGCAAAAGAAGGGCCGGGAGTCAAACTGGCAGTTTGACTCCCGACCACTAAAAGTCGAGAATCAACCTCTTTCCGACGTTGCTTTGAAGAGTGCGACACAGCCTTGGAAAGATCTCAACAAGAACTACAACTTTGATTCAGGACTCGTCCCGATCCGAGCTTGGGGCGAGGAGTTATGGCCGCTCAAAGTTCTGGGAGTCCAGCTAGGACACTTTCGAGACTCCATTTCGAGAGTCCCAACAAAATGTGCCATTTGGATGTAGCCTCGGCGACCAGCCGCAGAGAATACTATAAGGGGGAAGGTGGTGGCTTCCCCCGAGTCCGGGCCGTGGTGAGTCTTGTGTGTTCAAGTGCTCGTGGCAAGTCCCAACACCAAAGGGTGTCTCGAATGTTAAACTAACCTCTTGCGGTTGGTTTTTGGATGCAGATTCACACGAACTAAGTTAGTCCCTCTTCCTAGTCTAATTCCTGGGCTCCCAATTCAACCCTCTACCCCTTTTTAGAGTTGGAAGCCGGGAACGCGTCGCTAAGTCACAATTTCCGCAACTTGACTTTGGGAAACCCTCAAGTGGGTTTCACCCCGTGACTTGGGAGCGCGTCATACTCGGTCCTTGATGGGCTCCTCCAACAAGGAGTCTTGTGCTTGCTTACGGTTCTTCTTAGGTGCCATCCCAAACTCCCAAGAAGTGGATCGAGCTCACCGGAGCTCGCATACTAGGTGACGCACTCCTAAGTCCCTTGTTGAACCCACTTGAGGGTCCAACTATGTAGAGTTGCAGAAAGTTGGGACTTGGCCACTCTTGACTTCCAGCACTAAAAGGGGGTAGAAGGGTGTGCTAGAAGTCCTGGGATTAGACTAGAAAGAGGGATTAGATTATCAAGCTTGAATCTGTATCCAAGTTTGAACCACAAAAGGTTAGTTAGCATTCGGGAACACCCTTGGGTGTTGGGACAAACCACGGGCACTTTGACACACAAAACTCACCACGGCCCAGACTCGGGGGAAACCACCATCTTCCCCCATATAATATTCTTTACAACTCTCCACCGAGGCTACATCCAAATGACATTTTTTCCCGGGACTCCTAAGTTGGAGTCTCGAAACTGTTAACTCAGGACAGTTGGGATTCCAACTTGGGAGTCTTGGGACTATGAAGGCAAGGTAACTAAGAAGGCAAGAGTGGGAGTACTTAGTGAAGTGGAAAGGATACCATTCAATAGAGGCATCTTGGGTGAATGAATTCGACATGGAACATGCCCAAGAAGCCATAAAAGAATTCCACATTAAACCGGCAAAGAAGAGAAGTAGAACAGCATGAGGACATCACCTTTCTTTTAGTGGGGTAAGGAGTCACATAAAATGTACCGCATCAAGTTGCAATTGAAATAAAGACTTAAAAACTTCCATAAAAAATATCACGAGAATAATGTATGCGCAAATAGGGTTGTCAAGTTGGCATTAGACAAATGGAACTTTTTACATAGGCCCAAATCAAAATTGAACTCCCACTTTGGGGTTAAGAAAAATCTTGACCCCGAAAAAGGAGGCAAGTAAGGTGAACTTGCGAGGACATGCACAAGCCTTAAATGCATCCCAAAGGGTTGGTTGGTAGTGGCGGCCAACACGGGAAATCATGACCCCGTTCGCGTACTTTAATTGTGTAGTTTGGGACTTGGGTGTTGGCAAAACCCAAATGTCGCTTCTTGTACCTTGATAAGCAAACCTTTTAGTTAAGGCTTGATTGTCGTGATAAAGACGCAAGGTTGGGAAAGGAGTCATGTCAAGTAACTTAAGTCGAGATTAGACTTGACTTGAGGACCTCACGAGGGGAAGGTTGAAAGAATGGCCTCCCAAATGAAGGCTCCGTCAATTAGGCTAGTTTAGTCTTTTGACAGAGCAAGAGTTAAAGGTTTTTTATAAAAAACCCTTGGATTGACCAAGAAAGTGTTGGAAACTTGGGGATGCCTAAGTTAGCTTGAGGCAAGGTCTTGCCGCAAAAGTCGTCATTTGATGGCCAAGGATCCAAAGAAAACAATTACAATTATGAAAAGAAATTTCTAAATGTCAGTGAGGACATTGACCTTTTCTTCTAGTGGGGGAGAGTGTCGTAACCTCACTTTGAGGGAAATGTGTGGTCACCATTCACACTTCCGAAAATGCGACTTGGGAGTCCTTCGGGACTCCCAAAAACTCAGAACTTGATCGCAAAGGCCAAAACACCTTGCATTGAAATGTTCTTTATACTATTGAAAAGGTCTTGAAGTGTAAATGTCCAAAATGGCCTCGTATGAGCCATTTGGGCATCTACAGCACAAGTTATAGGCAAAAGAAGGGCCAGGGGTCAAATTGGTAGTTTGACTCTTAACCACTAAAAGTCGGGAATCGACCTGATCTCGGTGTGTGCAAGTGGAGTGCAACAAACCGTTGGAAAGCTCTCAAGGAGAGCTACGAGTTTGCTTCAAACCTTGTCCTAATCAGAGGTCGGAGCGAAAAGTTATGAACGCCCAAAGTCCCAGGAGTCCAAACCGGGACAATTTCGGGATTCCACTTTGTGAGTCCCGGGAAAAAGTGCCATTCAGATGCAAGTGCGGTGGAGAGACGCAAAGAATACTATATGGGGGAAGGTGGTGGCTTCCCCCGAGTCTGGCCCGTGGTGAGTCAAGTGAGTCTAAGGTTGCCCGTGGCTTGTCCCAACACCAAAAATGTGTAGAATGAGTTTTAACCAACTTGTTGGTTGGTTTTGGATGCAGGACCGAATAACTAAATAGCTTGTCCCTCTTCATAGTCTAATCTTGAAGCTTTCAGCACGCCCCTCTCACCCCCTTTAATGCTGGAAGCTAGGAGCAGCACCAAGTTCTAACTATTTCCGCTCTTTAATATAATTGGACCCTTTTTGGGTCTAACAAGGAACTTGGGGGCGTGTCATTTAAAGTTTCCTCGTCCACCTCCATGAGCTTGACCTTCATGTTGATGATGTCCACCATGCGAACTTTCATGTCGACCTCGAAATGAAGTTTTACCACCTCTACCTCTACCTCTACCTCTATTAGTATTTGAATAGAAAGCATTTTCTTGTGATCCTCCATTAGATGAAGTACTAACAATTCTCATCTTTTCACTTATAAATAATCTTATTAAGTCTTGGAAATCAAGGAATGTTTTTCGAACTGTAATTGAAATACAAAATCGGCTATAGTCTTTTCCAAGTCCATTCAAGGTGACGGCCACTAAATCTTCATCGTCTACAAGGGTTCCTATAGATGTAAGAACATTTGCAAGGTTTTTCACCTTTGTAGAATAGTCATTGATGTTCATCTTGTTTTTCTATAGATTATGCAACTCTTATTTGAGCTGCATTTTGTCGGCTTATGTATTGGTGTTATACATCTTCACCAATGTATCCCAAGCTTACTTGGGTGATTTTGCATCTTGAATATGCACAATCATGGAATCGGACACACTCATAGAAAGTCAATACAAGACTTTCCTTGCTTTTTCATGCTAAGTTTTATTGGCTTGAATTTGTTGTTGTGTGGGGTTTTCTAGGAGAGGAGGTTCTTTCTCATCACCAGTTATGAATTTCTAGTAACCTTTCCTCATCAAGAAATTCATAATCCTAAATTTCCACACTTGGAAATTGTTTTTGTCTAGTTTCTTAATTACAATTTGAGAAAGATTGTTTACCATCTTTCAAGGCAACATTCAATGTCTTCTTGAGGTTTCACAAATGATTTTAATTCCTTCCTTGAGTTTCTAGGATTAGGGTTTTCCTTCCTTAGGTTTATAGGATTAGGGTTAGGGTTAGGGTTGAACAAGATGGACCTTGCATATGTATGTATGTCTTGAATATTATACGAAATTTTATATTATACATAGGTTTTACGTATATGTACGTATCTCGTATAATATTTTCTATGGTACTAAGTACATGATTACATATCACACTTTTGTATGAAGGTCTTGATAATGTGTTTGCGCTTCCCAATCTTCAAACTCCTTCCTTCAAGTTCTCCCAAGTTGTATTTGCTCCACTTCAAAAAATTGTTTTAATATCTTTTCAAAACAAACTTCCGTCACAGCAACTTTGCAAAGTTACACCGCTCACATATGACCTTGGATCGATCTGAAATTTTGATGAAACATGAATAACTATGTCTACTACCTTCTTTCAAAATTTCAGCTCATTTAACTTCATAAAATGAGAGATCTTGCTACTTTCTTGAAGTCATTTCAAACTGGGACCTGAACACAAAATGACTTACAACTTGCTCTCAACAACTCCAAACTCCTTGAGATTTTGGGAGACACATTAGATATATGTCTTCAACATCTGCTCAAAATTTCAATTTTATTGATGATGAACACAAAGAGTTATCACTTTCAAAATGAATTGACTTCAAAACTAAAACTGAAACTTTAAATGTTTCAATCTCTTTTAATATAAATCCAAATGACATGAAATTTCTTTCACATATGTATTCCTTAATGATCTCTACAATTCCAAAGCTGCAAATCCAAAAAAGCTCAAACAAAGGAGATATGACCAAAAAACCAGATCTGGCACAAAGTCTTCAAAGGCTCATAACTTTCACAAAACATATCATTTTCTTCTGAAAATTTGAAAATTGAAGCATCTTATAATCTTTTATAATTTCTCTAAGTTTCACTCCAAGATCTTTTCACAATAGATTTAGATCTAGATTTAAGGATCTGACTTTCACAACTTTGATATGTTGATCTCCTCTCACCTCTTTTCTTTTCTTTTCTTTCTCTTCACATTCTTTCTTTTCCCTGTTTCTCTTTTGCACTTGAAAAATTCCTATGATATTATTAGAGACTCTCAAGCTCGAATTCTAAAAACTTTCTAGTTCTAGATCTCTTTCAACTTTCTCATTCAACAACTTAAATTCTGATACCATGTTAACAAATAGGAGATCTACTCAAGTGCAAACATAAATCTTTATTGAAAGGAAATTACAACATGATGCTCACAACACAAAACATAACATCAAGAACTCCTCAAGGTTCTTATCACATGAAATACACAAACTTGTGTAATGAAGAAAAGAAAACCAAACCATCAACACCACGGTATTTAACTAAAAAACCAAACCACAAATAACCAAACTAATATAAGTAAAAAAAGTAATTCAACCTTGTGAAAGTAACCTAATTACTTTCCTGCTCTAATAACTAATGAAACCTAACTAGTTGAGCTTGAATTTTCAACATGTAGTAATGTTAGGAGATTGTTTTTGTCAACACCTTCTTTTCATTATTGTTGTCAACTTATAGCGAAGTGCTTTCAAGGATCTTAACTTCCATCACAACTTCCAAGAGCCCAAATGTCAACATGTAATGCAACTTTGCCGCATGCTCACAACACGCACTATTTGAAATGGTAAAGATCTTGGGGCAGACACTTGTGTAATCTTGGAACGACAACAAAGGATATCCTTCATGCTTTCCACCTAACCATGGAGCATCTTTAAAAAAGAAGGTATTGTTCAAAGTGCCAAAGGTGGCTTGAGTAATAGAGATAACATGTTGGAAAATAACAAGTACTAAAACTTTGAAAATAAATACAAGTTGTCAAAAACGAACTCTGATGTTGGTCACCCAAGATATACATATTAATTGCTAATGACTCAAATCAAACTTATAAAATTGAAAATTTGCCAATAAGCACCAATAGAAGCAAATGTCATGATACATTTCTTTTGCATAATTTGTATATAGGGTGTTTGGTTAGCAACAACAACTATAAATTCCAACTTTTGGCCTTAGAGCATTGTTCAATATATTGGCATTTGTTTTCTTTTGGTGATTTCAATGTTTTTTCTTACAACTACCTTCTTCTATAGTTTGTTTGATTCAGAGCTCAATCCCATTCATTACCCTATCATTATGCATGTCTTGTTAACCATGTTGCTTACAAGGAAATTCAGGTCCAAAATACAAATTCACGAAAGATGACAAAGAGTTAATTCCATTTTGATGAAAAAAAATTTGTGGAAAAGGACCATGATAGCTCATTGTTAGTCTAGAATAAGTGATATGACATATACATTCTAGAGCTTTTGTTACCTTTTTCAAGTTCGAAATTACACCATAGCCAAAGCAAGACATCTAGGATTGCATTGCTCTATCACCATTTTGGTTGCCTTCAGCATTTGCTCAAACTGACTTTATCACATTCTGCCCCCGATAGCATGGCTCCCACATCATGTTCTAGAACCTCCCCTAATCGCAAGAAGCATATCAAATAATAAAGGGGAGGTAATGTCCTTTGTTGAGCGTTTTGCTTGCCTCAGTATCTTGAGTGAAAAGTCCAAGCCTACAAACATTTTGCTGAGCCAAAACGACATGGTTCACTTTTTTCAATTAATATTCACTATGCAGTGCCATATACCCAGCAGCTATTGGCATGCTCTTACATGGGATTTACACTTTATATATATGACTATTGACACTTACACATATAACACTAGTAACATACAGGTACAACACTAGTAAGGTTCAGCTTCTAGTGCCTTCATTTGTCTAAGCTTACCAGGAAGGAATTAGCAAGTTGGAAGATGAGGTCTTTATTGCCACGAGCCTTGGGAATTTTTATGAAATGTTAGATGGCTACTTGCAGAAGCTTGAAAAGATCAAGGTTACACCTAAGGTTCTATATGATGTGCAGGAGTACTTATTGTTCCCAATGCCCATACTTTTTGATAGGCAAAGCTTTCACTCTTAGTAGAGGCATGGTCATATGATTGGAGCCGGAGGGAAGAATGTTTTGCACAACTTAAGGCACCCCTTCAGTAGGTAAGCCTCCACCTTACAAAAGATGCATGATCGTGCAAAGTTTATGCAGAACTCCAACAGTAAGAAACCGCACACAGATTGATGGTCATAGGAACACCAACTTCAGGTAAGTTTGTGCATGTGCTTTGGTGGCTGTTACAGAAGGTGGAACTTCCAGTGGGGGAGTCCAAAAATATGACTTAGGTTCTATGGATTCAATGTGTAAAAGGTATAATTTGAGGTTTACTCAGCTTACACTCATGTGTGGTTTGTACAAAAATCAAGATTTTCAAATGGTTTTTAAAAATATAAAGTTAAAATTTAAAATAACTGGCTTTTTTATGTGTATTTGTGGCCTCTTAGGGTTGTCATTATATATATATGGCCTTGTAGTTCATGTCTGATTGTCTGGGGCATCTTGGGGTCACCACTAGTGTTTGGCTAGATATTGAATTTTGATCCATATAACAAGCTGAGTTTGGAGCCTAGTACCAATAACCTCTAAACTGGTTTTTTTCTTTTTTGAAAACTAATAAATAACCTATCAATTGGGTACTGGATTTTCAAATTTTAATAACCTACCTGGAAATGCTTACATGATTAGAATTTCATCCAACAAGTAGGTTCACAATCCTAAGACCCTAAACATGTTCATGATTGAAAACACAAAAACATAAAAATAAATAAATTTTAAACCTTATAACCTACCTTAACTAAGCAACATAATTGAAGGTTCTCAAGGCAAGTACTTGAGAACCAACCCTTATGCATAAGCAATGATTTTGAGCAAGAAATAACATTGTAACTTCATAGCTCACGAGTATTACTACAACAATGAAATTGAAAGGAGGTGGGTCTAAATTTTCAACCAAAAAAAGGATAACCAACCTAACTGATTATGAGAAAAAAAAAAATAGTCGACCAGCATTAGTTGCCACCATTCAAGTAAATAAAGAAAAATAAATAAAATAAAATCTTGCTTTAAAAGCATTTGGGGTACCTTTGGGTCACCAATACAAGAAGCTAATAATAAAATAAAATTAATTTTCCTTTCCTTGACGCCAGTATTGTGCGTCCATCATTTGAGGCCTTTTAGGGTCAATAGGAAGGAAAAAAAACCAATTTTGTTTTGGACTTGTATTGCAAGCACATGTAGGGTTTATTGGGTTCACCAGCAACCAGAAAAAAATGTAAGGCGAAAAAAGTTATATCTTTTCGAATACATATATTGGGTATACATATCAAGGGATACATATTGTGCATGTATATAATAAAGAATAATTTTGTCTAATGTTCTTGAATATTATATTAATGATTGCCAAATTTCCAAGAACCAGCATTGTGAGAACTGGTTCAATTTTCTAAAAAATTGATACCCTTGCCTGACATATAAAATTTAGGGGAAAAACAGTGAAAACCGCACCCTTTTGTAAATTATTTATTGAAACCAGATCCGGAGGGTATCATAATTTTATGATACCCATCCAACACTGAAAACTACCTCTTGGCTAAATCATACTGCATGCAGTAGCCATATCATTGATAATGAAAGTAGAAAAAAAACCAGAATCTTTCTTTATTCTTGGCAACCTACTGGAACTTATCATAGAAATTTGGCGATTTCTAATTTGTTTTCCTCAAAATCTGGCGAATTAGGGCCATTTTTTTCATGAAAATCCCTCTGTATAGGTCGAAATCATTATTTTCAAGTTGAAATTTGGCAAAAATTCGCCACTTAAAAACAACAGTGGCAAGTAGTAAAAACAGAAACAGAACCAAGCCAGGTCTCCAAACACAAATCGACTTTTATTTAAGTCTCTTGGGAGGTCTTAATGGGTGTCTTATGGGTACCAGGTCGGTAATTCCCTCCCCTGCTAGACTTTTGATGTGGCAGGTACTAGTGATGTCTTAGTATTTAGGGAGCAACTTGGGTATAATATAAGTTCTGGTATGTATTGCGGGTATGAAAAAACATACCAGTTTGGTATCAACTGAGGCAATACCAATATGATACCAATACCAGACTGGTAGGTCCTCTGAGTTAAAACCAACCTGATATCCACCAATCTTAATGCTAGGTTTATGCCTACCTCATACTAGGCATAAATCAGCCTTAGGCCGAGTCCAATACCAGGACCAAATTGGTACATGAAAAGGGACATACCAATCCAATACTAGTACCCACCTAGTATGAAAATTCGCAATACCAGTATCCGACTGGTATGTGAAAAGGTAGACAACAATACAATACAATACTGGTAGGTACCCATGGAAAGACCCACAATCTACGAGATCGAAAATCCAGACTATGTGCAATAAGATATGTATGAATAGCACCCACGCCACAAAAGCCATTTCTATTGTTTGAGGATATTCTTGGTCATATGTAGCAACATGTGCATCAGTATTCACCTCTTCCCAGATGCACCTCTACTGTATTTTCACATACCTTCTCTTCAAAATTTGTTGTTGAACAATTGCATGAAAACTCCAATCTAGCTAGCATCAACATAGATGTACAATTTTCAGAGACAATTCTGATGCCTTCTGCCCTTTGCTCATGTTTCACATGTCCCTAAGTTCATGGCACTCCAGTAATCACATCATGTGTAAGTATGCTGTTGAACACTTTCCAAATATCTCCCATACTCCTGCAGTTGGCATACACGTAAACTAAGTTGTTATTACTCAAATACACAATCAACTCAAACGAACAGTAATGATCTGTTCATGAACACACCTACCAACGTCATACAGTGTAACAATGCACATGCATACAAGAATCCCCCACAAAATTTTGAGTGTTTTGGTTCACCTTTTCCTGTTGGGTTTCTTGTGATAGTGCTAAGGCGTTCTGCCTTTTCTTAGATTGTCCTAAAATCATGGCATCCCCCGCAAGAATCACATTGCATGTGGGAATCCTTTTGAACAATCCTCTAATGCTCCCACTATTTGGGTTACATATGAAAAAGGCTACGACCCCAACATGCATGTGTGACTCAAAAGCTAATTCATATGATTTGTGTACATGGATGCATTCACGCTCTTCAAGGAGTCATAATCTTTAGCTATTCAATTGGGATCTTGACCGAAACTGAAACTGTTGTGCATTTGCTGTTGCAGTTGTTGGAAATTCTCTGTTGTGTTCTCACAATACTCCTCACCCTTAGCAAATTTTGGACACCACAAATCCATCAAAAGTTGTTCCACTGTTCAGTCTCTGTTACCTTTGCAGCCATCAATGCTTTCTACCCATGACCCGGATTCAAAATTTCCCATCAAGCCACATGACCATGAAGTTTTCTTTCCAGGTTTCAGTAGCCAAAAGTGCAAGAAAATTAGTAAAAACTCACCAGATTTCAACATTTGGTCAAAAATATAAAAGGATGATTAAATATTTTTGCTTTATATTTGATTTATCGCCAACTTTTGCTAAATTCTCCTAATAATGATAACCAAGTTCTCTGCATTTTCTTGTGGATGTTTGCCACTTTGGTTACATCCTTAATGTTGCATCCCTAATTTGAGAAAAGTGTGAGGATGAAACTCACAAATTGGGACTTGGGAGTCCTCCGGGACTCCCGAAACTTCAGAGTTCGATTATAGGGCTCAAAACACCTTGCATTGGGGTGTTTTTTATATCATTTTCTAACTTATTGCCCTTTTAAAATGAATTTTATAGCCTTCAAAAAATTTAATTGTATATTATGTAATCAAATGCATTATATGAACATTGCGAAACATAGATGTATGCATTACTTATCCATGAAAGAAAATTGAAATCAATTGCATTGTTTAATACATTTTTTAAAAATGTAAGGTAATTCGAATATATAATATTGTGTACAAGTACATTGGCAAATTGGGGATGATAATTAATTGTGTAAATGACATTCCAAACATAAGCACATGATGTAGAAAATGCTACAAAGAAAAAATAAATGAAGATAAAAATATACAATAATTTGGTAGTTTTGTACTAATTTGTTCAAGGAATTCCATAATG
>Ga0116231_10010883_pt1 | contig 14327 bp, 15 predicted proteins | sample S1TSphgellanicum_2_FD_89695 | JGI IMG/M metagenome (GOLD analysis project Ga0116231, IMG submission 89695) | Host-associated microbial communities from peat moss isolated from Minnesota, USA - S1T2_Fd - Sphagnum magellanicum MG | ecosystem: Host-associated > Plants > Peat moss > Unclassified... | reverse complement strand
TTTTTTTTTTCCCTTTCTGGGAAGGAAGGGGGCGGGAGTTTTTTTTTGCTTTTTTTCATCCCTTGTTCCCTTTATCTTCCCTATGTGTTCCAATGAGGTTCCCAAATGGTTCCCCAAGTTCCCAAAACGTTCCCAATAGCACCTCCCTTTTCATTTTTCCCATATGTGTTCCAAATGTGTTCTCACTATGTTACTTTCAAGGTTCCAATCTGTTCCCGAACATGTTCTCCATATCACCTCACTTTTATCCCATATGCTTTGGCAATTATTGTCCTCCTTTTCACCTCTCCTATTAATTAGATGAGGTGCCTCACAAGTTCACTTCTTCTTCTTCTTTTTTGGCAAGGGTTAATAATTCAAGTCAAAAATAGTGACAAATAGTCATGTTTCACCTTGTCATGTTTTGCACTCATAACCTCCCACTTTTTGAGTACCAATGGGGCACATAACATGTGAGGTAGCATGTACCAAGGGTCTTATAGTATGTTACATACTCGGTAGCACCCCATAACATGCCCAAAAAACATGTATGATATGGACCCAAAACATTCATAGAAATGTCAAGGTTAAAAAATACTCTTTTACTGACTCCATTAACAACTATGGGCATATGTAACATTAGGGTTTCAAGGAGGGTTCTTAGAGCATCTCCACCAGTGCTGAGCATGTGTGGCCTTGCAAATTAAAATTGGACGAAAGACAAGTCAATACGTGCCAGTTTGGCTAAGCAAAATGGTTTTGGCCCAACATTTTTCTTTTTCCCTTTTCCCTCAGTTTGCTGAGGCTGATCAAAGTTCCTCAAGTGAAAACATTTCGAGAATTTAGGTCTTGTGTTTGGCTGCAATTCGGGTTCTGCATTGTTGAGCACCCATTCATGCCAAGCCCTCAAAATCATAATGTCCCCACTCTCTCAGTCCTTACCCATACCAACTAGTGTAGCCTGTGAAGTTGGTCCCAGTGTTACCACGTCCTCAACTGATTTTTCCTTCCAAAACCTGGATTTTTTGGAATTTATTTGAATTTTCAGCAACAGAAATCACTTGAAAATCAATATCTCCCACACTCTGGATCCAAAATCTTACCAAATAAATTCCCATTAAATCCTGCTTGTCAAGATCTTTTCAAAAACACCAAAGGCACATTCCAATTCCTCCGAAATTTCCAGCTACAATTTAATTAATTTAATTTTCAGTGAAGCAATCATTCAATATTCCAGAAATTTTCAGCTACAATTTAATTTAATTTTCAGTGAAAAAATCATTCAATATTCAAGAACTTTTGCACCACAAGTCCAAACATCGTGGAACCAAGCCCATGCCACCCCTCCTAGTCAAGAGCTTTGCAAAGACACCAAGAACACACAATCTCGAGCATCCAAGTACAACATGGGTTCTTATGCTTTGTAACAAAACTCCCATTCTATGAGGTGGGCTCATCAATTCATACAATCCAATGATTTTACATCCGTCTTGTTTGATCTCATCCCTTGGCCTCTTTCTATACAACAGGTACTAAGACCTTCCAACAAGTACATTATAAAAATAGAGTTTGCACTTGGCTATTACCTTGTGCAAGCCCTTACTTTAATAATGCTCTCATCCTTTACGGCCTTACCCTACACCAAAAGAGAAAATAAACTTATCTACCACTTCACTCTTCACCCTTAGTTTTCACCTCCTAAAACCCCTAGCTGAATTCTCTTAGAATATGCCCAACTGCAAGAGTGAATAGACCTTTTACTCTACTTTTTGTATGAAAATTTACAATAAAACAATGTGATGATTATTTATTATTTATTTATTTATTTATTTATTTGTTGAAATTTGGCAACTTCTTTTTGAAAGAACAAGTGTTTTTTGCCAGAAATTTGGATGAATGTCATCTTTTGGGGATTTTTTGCCAAAAGAAAAAAGACTATTGAAGAAGATGTGGGAGAAACTAAACAGTGCACACTGGACGTGCTAAATGCTGATAGAGGCTGGCTACCACTGGGCATGCTCTTAGTATTAGACTAGAGCTTCCTTAGTGCCAAGGAGTCAAAGCCAACGTTAAACCAAAATTGAACAATCCTATTGGTGTAGCCAATGAAATCAGTCCCAAGGGCTTTTACATTGGGACTTAAAGGACAATTTTTATTAATAATATTTTAATCTATGACTTTTTGGCCCCCCATATTGGCTCAAAGGGGGAAGAGGAATGCATTAACTTGGGGCACAAAATTTGCAACTCTTGAGGACAATGGTATAACCTAACCATGGAGCCATTCCATTGAAGGTATGATTTTATTTTTTACAATTTCTTATTAAAATTTTCACTTTACACCATTTCATAACCCAAATCAGCTCATAGATTAACATTTGTGACTTCCATTCAATGTCGGGTTAACATCCCATGCTTGCATGGTTGCAACAATTCTTGGATTTGCTAGGACAATGAAAGCATGCAAGAATCCGAGTTTAATTTGTTATTCAAACAATACTATGGCTACAAATTCACAAATGGTGTATTAATGGAAAAAAAACAACATGAATTTCAACTCTATTGAATACTCAACATTCATGTCAATGATGACGATTCAATAAAGTTGAATCCTTCGAAAGTCCATCGATCAATGGTGGCATTAAGCAAGTATCGTAACAAAACATGTCACTACGTCTACCAATGACATATAATTTATTTTCATCTAAAGGCAACATCAAATTATTGTAAAAAAAAACAAATTTCAAAAACAATTTTACAATCTACAATCGAAAGTTGTAAGAAGAATTTTCAGAAGAAAGCAATTGGTATGTTATCTCAATGGATAATGCATAAGTTATGAAGGCAAATGCAAGCCACATTTAGTAAATTTTATATGGCATGTTAATTCTATTCAATGGAATCCTTTGTCTTCCTTTTTCCCAATGTTTTGTTCTTTGCGATCCATTTTTCTTGCCTTTGAATTGTGAATAAAATCATGGCTTCATATTAAATACCTTGCATCTGAACAATCAATTTGTATGACAACAAAACATTTTCATTGCTTTCTTACCAATGTTGGAGTTTTGGAAAAATGTCTAGTCATGGCAACAACCAACCCATCCAAGATTGTAATCCCAAAACTTACATAAGTACATCAACCACACCTCTAGTAATAAAAGTTGAAAAAAAACCTTTCCAACATCAATAGTAAGAAGTTAGATCTACGGTTGGTGCAATAATCAAAATGTACCACAAAAACCTAGCACAAAAAATATTCCTTGAAATTTGTCAAAATCATTCGTCACTATTTTATGTTATTTGCTATTAAAAAAATTTAATCCTCAAAGGTTTCAAGTGTTAAGTTGTTGCATATTACAATGGAGTTTTATAGAAATCACTTTAATACGTTTTTTTGGATTTGAAAAACATTGTTTGCATAAAATTCTATTTTTTTTTTTGGATATAATAGAAAGGGGACTTATTTATGTGTAGTTAAAACATGAAGTATTTCAATATTGAAAAAAACACAACAAAATCTAGTGACTACTTGTGTTTCAAGTAAATTGCATGATCTCATATGTGAATTTACCCTATCCAATGATGGAGTTAGAATACCACACAAGTAATAACAAGTTCATAGAATTGACAAGGTTGTTCACTATTTAAAAACCTTCACCAAATAGTTATTCAAATGTTGCCTTTAAATGAAGCCACTTCCCCACTCATGTATCCATTTCTTGGTGTTCCATTTGATTCCATAATGAGGGTAGCCATTGTCATCCCCTTGCACATAATGTTGATATAATGCAAGTTGTTGGAATGTTACAATTACAATAATAACATGCGAAACCACCATGTAAGCATAAGAAATATAACAATGTTGTGTGTTATGCTCATCCATGGTGGTTTGATATTTAAAACTCAACTTGAGAAAGGGAAGTGAAGGTGAAAAGAAGAATGATAACAAGAGAAAATGCATGAAAGCATATGAAGAATTGAAGCCCTTTGGTTGGACCTTGGTTTCAATGGCTCTACACATGAATTAGTTGGCCTTCAAAATTTCAATATTTTAATAATAACTCAAGGCCAAATAACCACTACAAAATATTTTATCATTAAAAAAATGTCACTTTGTAAATTCCAATTTGTGATTACAAAATAATTGCAACCAACATTTACAATTAAAATTCCATAAGTTGCATAAGTTTAGTTAAACACAACATGTAGTCAGAAATGTTTACCTTAAAATGATATTAACACACTTCACAAGGATGAAATATATAATTTCATGTGTTGACCATTGTATACCCCTTGCAACTATTTCCCATTATTTGTGATTAAATTGTAAGCCAATTATTAGCTAGCTACCATGTGGCAACATAAATGAATTTTTAAAAATAATAATGAAAAAATAAAAATTTAATCTTGGTCATCCATTTTTTATGGTTTTAGATTATTACATATGAAAAAATAAAAAATCACCACATGATCTATTAATTGAATATTGGTCAAAATAAATTAAAATTAAATGTCTAAGGAGGTAGGTAGGTAGGTGGTAGCACCTATCTACTTAGTCACCTAGGCAATATACTTACCTACCTAACTAGATATACTCCTAATATAACCTAGACAAATTAGTTACAACTTAATTTTGGTTACTAATGTGATTAATGGGATTAGTAGCCTAGTCTTGGCTGAAAATATATTTTAAAATCCTCCACATGGAAGGATGAAACCTTCAATTGTCACAAGATAATGAGAGCAAAGTCACAAGATAATTGCAAAATTCTCAAGGGTGGTTCATAGTACCAAAAATAGTTGCAATGTACACATAATTGCATGTAATCATAAAATGATTAATTACAAAATACAAGATTTCTTCTTATGAATATTTCTCACAATTGGCCCCAACTCTTAATTTAAAGTAGACCATAACTAGAGGGGGAGTTTCACCCTTCACCAAGTTGTAAAATCACTTTCATGTTTTGCTTATGTCCTTCCTTTCCAAGGGCAATTGTATGAGGGATTGGAATGATACGAAATGGAACTAGTAATGGAACAAAAACAAAAATGTGAATTTTCCAATGCAATAGATTTGCATTCAACCTAGCATTTGACTCCAACTTTGAGATCCAAGAGAAAACCAACCTAAAGTGGTTGAAGACAAGCAAAATTAATTGCTTGGACAATTTTATATTTTTCATATGGTATCCACACACATGTTTGTAAAGCAATTTGGAGTTGATGTGGGAGAAAATTGGGTGAAAACACAATTTGTTCAACCAAAATGGTCATCACAAGCACTATTTTTGCAAATGATGAAATGTAATCAAAGGCTATATCATAATTACATTGATTTTTTTAATTATTTGGACCCAAATATTTGTGGTAATGTATATGCATAAAGTGAAATGCATAAAACATTTTTGCTATTAGAAATTATTGTACATAGTGTATTTGAACTCTCAAATTTGAAGATATATCTTGAAACAAATTATGTGGACTTTGCATTCACTAAAAAAATAAAAAAATAAAATTTAAATCATATAAGTTGATGAAACATTTATATAACATTCAAAAATCAATATTTGAAAGAATAAAAAACTTCATGTGTGCTCTAAAGCTAAAGATCTTAAAAAATCCATAATGGAAATTAAAATGAAAAAGTAGATTTAGAAAAAAAAAGAAAAAAGAAAAAGAAAAAAAAAAGACACTTGTTTTATCAATATGAACAATGGCATGAAGCCAATGATTTCATTCAATAAAATTTAAGAAACAATGAACACATAACAATTCCTTTCCTTTGTTCAAACATAACTATGACTAGAAAAACAAATAACTGAAACAAAATGAAAACAAAAGTCCACATATTAACCATTTAATATACTTATATTTGAAAAAAAAAAAGTCATAGATAAAAGTGATTGAATCATTTTAGAGAAAGCTTTGTTTTTTCAAACACAAAGTAACGCTCGGAAACATTTAAGTGAGGACTTAAAAAAACAACACTTGAATGCTCATGATTCCATATCCAGCATCGATTTTGTGCATTGAATTGTGTAATGGGTTGGCTTCATGGATCCTATGCATACCAATGAGCGCATCTAAAGAATGACAATGTAGGCAATCTTTTCCGAGTTTAGCCCCAAAAATCCTAAGGCATGGCATCATTATATAAGGCAATGTACAATTTTGTGCATTCCAATTGCATGACCAAGCCTTTTCTTCACAATCATGACATCGATTGCGTATTCCATGAACTTGTGATACTACAAGCCACAAATGTCCGAAATTTGTATTCAACAAAAACTTAAGCCCCATCATCTCATCATCCACACACTTGAACAATGCATAAACTTCCCCAAAATAACATGGATAGTACATGCAGCACGGTGGAACAATATGTAGTAATATACAAACCTAAAATCTGAGCTAAAACCACATTACATGTAAGTTTTGCGTATTTGAGAACAGACCAGCAAGTAGACGAAAGAGAAGCAAAGTATTACAATAATTTTGTCTGTCGTGAATTGAGTGAGTGGTTTCCCCCCTCTTTGGCCCAAAGGGTTTTCAAGAATTCTTTACACTTAAGGACAACGGGATGATGCATGGTTAAATTCGATTTCCTAAAAATAACCACAAAGTAAACTTGTGAGAAAAGCTACAATAAAACCTACGCCATGCACACAAACCTGTCTCCATTGGTGCGAAAAAACTAACAAAGATACACCTACAAAAGTTATGATTCTTTTATGTCTTTAGAAAGGATGAGATCACCTGTGAATTCCTCTTTGTCTGCTCGTTGTATCCCACTATGCAGAGGTGACAGATTCTACACCAAAGCTTTTCTAAAAGCCCCAACTGTGGGGAGACATCCACCAGCCACACCGCAATTTTCCAAATCTGTTTGTTTTTTGTTGCCTCACAGCACAAAAAGGATATGTCATTGGCTACCCTGGTTGTATGTTACAGGCAAAAGGTACCCGCCAGACTCCATTTTCTCCTCAGATTTTCATTGCCCACTTCTACACAAATGGAAAAAAAATTGGTCATCTTACAGTGACACAAAGCATGCCTGGTTGTGTTTCTGTAAATGGCAAATGCTCCTCCTCTGCCAGGTACTGCTGGACTGCAATAGGTAACCTGGCTGGGGTTCGAGAGCCCTTGGTATGGTGCCCTGTTCCAACACAGATAAATATCTGTTCCCGCTGCCGGGTGCTTCTCACATTGAGTCGTAATTGAGCAATTTCACGCTTCAATGCTGGAATCGCCTCATTTACATGGAGGCCATGAAGATCTAGTAATCGAGCTTGCCCTGTTGTGTTGCTATTATTTCCATAAACGTTTGCATTCCTGCACAAGGAAAATCCCCGAAGGCAATCACATGCAAAATTCGCTCCAATGACATGCTGTGAATGTAGAAAAAGAACAGCCAAGTAGCCCTCTACAGTCAGAGATGACCTTTTTGAGCCTTCGTGATTTTGGATTACACAGGCTTTTGTCTGATCAGTAGTACAGCTGTGTTCTGAATGGAACTAGAAACTTGGGTCATATGAAGGGTCATATGAAGGGTGGTACCTTTGCCAAAAGATTGCTTCACCAGCCTTACTGTGGGCAGCTTTCATCTGTTCATTATGCCATTGTCCTTTGGCACTCAACTCCTTAGCAAGGGCTTTGTTGCCTGAGAGATATGCCTGTCTTGCCTGATTCAATCCCACCAAACTGTCAGACCTGTTTCTTTTTCCCAAAAACACTCTTTGAGCTGGCAATTTAAAAAGAACAAAAACCCCAATTTTGAAACATCTCTACTTGGTCATTCAACACTCTCAATCTGTTCACAGTATTTGAAAATTGTTTATGCAGTAATCCTTGGGAGAACCTGAGACCTTCATGACCACAACAACACTGTCTAGGATACAAGCACATACAAAGAGGAAGGGGAAAAGAGATTAGAGGAAAGTTGATTCTGTTGGCTTTGCCAGGGCATGCAGAATCTTTGGATGTGAAGCCCACGGTGTGGAATCTCAAGCTTGGGAAGAAGCTGCAAGTACTTCTACAACAAACAAGATTTTTACAGCAGACACTTCCAGTTAAAGTCTAACTTATCTTCTACATTGTGAGGCCATCATTTGACAATGAAGAGCAATGTCACAGTTAGATCCTAACCATGACCTCCAAACTTCAAGTCAGACTGAACCAAATGCACAGTGAGTAAAAATAATGGCACTTCCACAGGACTCTTCAGGAAGGAAAATGGGAACTAGCCAACTGGTAAGAAACTCTAGACAGCTACAAACTGCTATGCCATCACCATCTGAACACTAGCCAGAACCAACAGCCCACTGTAGATCAATTTATCACACTACTCATGTTCTCTGCATATTTTCCCCTGAGCACTAACCTGATCAAAATAAGCATTGCGAACACGAGCATGATCCCGAGCTTCTTCTCGCATGTCTGTGTACATGGTTGCTGCACCCGAATACACAAATGAGTGCCAGGCCTACTACCGAGCTCATCTTACCACCAATAACAACTTGAAACATACTCTGCAGCCAGTAGATCCACGCTTAACTCTTGAGCACCTAACCATACATCCATTCCAATTACAAAGTGTTTGGACTCACTAAGCAACCCATAACTTCAAATCCTCCATCATCTGGATGCAGAAAACCCACCAACAGAATCTCCAGTGTCAAGCCAGGTTGGTGGAGGAGGTGCTTGTGCCTCCCGCGCATGCAGCTGATATGCTTCCAACCTCTCTCCATGTGAACCTCGAGCATCCCGGAGAAACCCACCAACTCCCTGAGTTTGGGAAATACCCCCTCGTAAGGCTCCCAAAGAAGGATCAACCCCACCATTTCTCTCATATTGCAACTGTGCAGCCTGTTGAGCTGCTTGTTTTCGTACAGCAGCCACAAAATCTGGAGTCGTTCTTGACTCCCCCACAATTGCACCAGTTGCCCTGCTGGATAACAATGATGCATTCAAATTATCAAATGCAGGAAGTGCTGGAAAATCCCTTGGTGACAGTGGAGTTTGTGTTGGAGGTGACTGGAACTGCTTTGCCACTGAAACTCCTTCATTCTGAAGCTGCAAATGAGCAAAAGATTAGGGGAAGCCACAGTCAACTTGTCAAACATGTTTGCTATTGACTCTACTTGGAATAGGAATGCCCAATATGCAGTAATTGGTCATATCCAATGAAGTCCCCTTACACATGACAATAATGACTGCACAAATAAGCACTTTTGACTCAGACACATGTTGAGGTGAAGTTCAGTCACACAACAATACAACAACTGTGACTCATCATTTCACTGCTCTGACCAGGTTTCCCAAAATGGAGCACACCTCAAGCTCTGTGAGCATTTCCATTGTGAGGCTCAGATCACCACCATTGGCATAATAGATTTCTGCAAGACTCTCTGAAGCAAATCCTGGAAACTCAGCTGTGAGGAGATTGATAGGATCAATTTCTCCAAGGTCATCTGGAAATGCCTGCTCTCCCACTCCCCAATCACTGAAGGAACCTGCAGTCTCATTATTATCAGTCCACAGACCTGGGGCCTGTCTTTCCTGGTTGGCCAAAATCTGTTGCTGCAAAGATGATCGAAGCTCTGGAAGATAAGGCCTCACATAACTGGGGCCAGAAAACATGCTTCCCTGCCCATTGTTGTATCTTGACCCATTCCCTTGAGGTGGACTGAATGAAGTTGTCCGTAATGCAGTTTGCCGTATCCTATCTTCATAACTAATGCTTTCTGATTGTGAAGTAGTACTTCCACTGCCTGCTTCCCAACCCTTCTGACCAGCAATGTCCAAGTATGCAGATTCTTCATAATCTGAAACACCCTCGACAAAGTCTCTGACATCAAAATCAGGCATTAGGTCATCTGGAAGCTGAGCACGGAAGAGACGGCGGTACTCATCATCTGAAATGTTGGAATTGCTTGAGTCCGTTCTGTCCAGTTTTGATTGTCCAACATCTTTCTCAACAGCAGAACCAGCATTGGACTTGCTAGTGTCCCAAGCATTCCCAGATACTGAATTGCTCACAGGCTTAAAAGATTTTGGAACAAATTCTGCTGCATGTGGATTCAAAGATGTGCGCCCTAATGCTGCCAAAGAACCTGAAGAAGTGCCACCTGAGCTGGATTTCTTCAAAGGAGAGAGTGCTGGGGAGCCTTGATTGCTCAGAAAACTATAAGCCTCTCCACCACCTCCAGGATTGCTCTGACCACTCGAAGAAATTGACAAACCCGACATGCTGCCAGCAAGACCTTCACTTACTCCAGACAAAGGCCCATTGCTTGATGACCCCATTCTGTACATGCCTGCAATTCCACCAGGCTCTAAATATTCCCATCTATTCAATCCCATTGTAAGAAGTTGCAAACTCCTCAATCCCAAACGTTTCTTACCTTGCTAGTGCATTCAAAGTACCAGAACCTCTTTCTTTTGCAACTCCTGTAGCTCTTGCAAGTGACTGAAGATCAAAACCAGTGACCACCGCAAACTGCAGCAATCTGATCTCTGACTTGAAAGGTGAGAGTGATGATGCTCCAGTTGTGATTGTAGTCCTGCACCAGTGAATCAGAAGTGAATCTAACCTTCTTCCAAACACCTTGACCTCACAATATCTGCCATGCAAGTTCCTCAGGGTGAGAGATTGTGTCCAACTCAAAAAGAAGGGTAGTAGTGTAAATGGGTAGCAAAAACCAAAGAGGAGAAGAAGATGAAATGGCTTTGGTTTGCAGCGCCACCTCTACATGATTTGCATTGGGGATTTTTGAGAACAGAGATGAAAGCATCAGCAGTACACATAAAAAAACAAATACAGTCATCACAAGAAAGGACTACATGAAGAAATAAAGTCAAGAAACAGGATATAGGTCTATGAGACAAATATCTTGCACACCACAATTCATCAAGTTGTATCTTGTAGTGGAGACACGCAGACAATTTTGCAAAAGCTACAACACTGAAGATCCAGGATACTCAATATGTCTGGGATGAGTGGCTCTAATACAAGTGAACAACGACAATAGAAGACATGGAGACATTTTCTGGCTCTTTGTGACCCTAATTAGCAACTTCCGCTAAAGCCTTCCAAATTTTTTATTCCTCTCAAAAAAACTGCAAGGGATCCAGCTTCAAAGAAATAGAGACAAACCTGCCATCAAAATTTCTTCCCAAATTCCTTCCAGGAGGGTTCAGAGCTCTAACACAGCATTTTTCTCCCAAATTCTACAGATGCAAGCTCCCTCAACCTCAGGACATCAATATAGAAGAACACATTCAATGCCATATACTACACATCCCAATTTGCCATATTCTTCTTATCAATCTGATGCTCTAAACAAAGACATGCGCATCATCAAAGATTCTTAGTAGCAGAAGCTACCTTACTACATCACCTCTCCATTTCCCTATCACGCCACGTTGCATCCCTACATCATCATCATCTACTGAACCAGACAAGCAAAAGCCCACTAAATACTACTACTTACTACCAGCTTCTCCCTCTTCCAAGCATCATCATCATCATCATCAGTCAATTTTTTCAGTAGACAAACAAACAATCCACTTAACTTCTTCACGGTAACTCCTCCTAAACTCCATCTCTAGCCCTACACATAGTTCCTTTCTTGTGAATGACAAAAAGATCCATATCAAAACAAGCTCTGGAAAACAGACATCATCCTACAAGCACATTTGTAACAGAAAACAAAACCACCGCCACCGCCGGTCTTCTCTCCTCCCATTCTCACCTACTCTCTATCTACGCTCTTTCTGCACGCCTTCTTTACCTTACCGTCGTCCTCCCACCTCTTCCCCACTAGCTACTACGACATCCGTCTTCCATTCCCCTAAGAAAAGCTTCCCAAAAGAGGCCATGCTCATGAAATTCCTTTCCTCCCACTCCCTCTTCACTAACTTGCTCTCGCGTATCTCTTTTTTCTCTCCCTGCTCCTTCTTCTTCCCTCGCTCGTACCTACCTCCACCTGACGCCTTCCCTTAGCCGTGCCATCATCATTCCCCCAAGCCCCTCAGCAGTAGTAACCTTTTTTTCCTCGTTACACAAAGCCTTTTTTTCCGACACGCACAGTTCGATATCACTTCCAACAGCCGCGCAACAACAATAAATGCAAAAGAAAATACTTACCTTCCCCTTCATTGAACAAAACAGACAGACAGAAAACGAAAGTAGTGTTGGTTTGTTTGGTTGTTTGTTCTCACCTCGTCGTCTTCCTTCTTAAGCGGTGTGCCAAAAGAAAGAAAGAAAGAGCGGAAAAGCAGAACTTTTACCAAAGAAGAAGAAGAAGAAGAAGCTCGGAGAGAACTAAAAACTAGCTCCTCGTCGGAGGAGAAGAAGTAGAGAAGAAGAAGAAGAAGAGAAATTCAGCAGTTTCACCTGCGGTGGAACGCCCACCACCGCAGCAGCCGCTGCCTATAGCACAATTGGCGATGGTGCGGTCGCCAACAACAGAAGAGGAGAGTAGCGATGGCCGGATTGCTCTGCTGCGGCTATGGCGCATTTGACGAAGGAGCAGCAGCAGCAGCAGCGACAACGTCGAGAATGAACGCTAGAGAGAGAGAGAGAGAGACGAAGCGGGTGGGGGCAGACCGGGCCGGTGGGCCCGGCCCGTCCTTCCCTATTCTTCCGCGGGTGTTTATCTCCTGGTCTCACAGGGGTATGCGGAGTCCGGAGTCTTCAGCGTTTTTTTAAAATAATAATTATTTATTTATTTATTTATTTAGAAATTTCAATTCTTAGCCAGTTGGTTTTTTTTCTTTTTGAAATTGGCTAATAATATTTATTTTGTTGTTTTGGTTTTCCTAGTCTAGTCGCCAGATTTTATTTTTATTTTTATTTTTTGAAAAATCGCCGAATTTCTCTATTGGGTTCTTCTAGCCAAAAATGTAAGAAGGATGCTTCAACTGTTTTTTTTTTTTTTAAATTTCATATGCTGCTCATAGCCAAATTTGGATAAACTCTCTTGTGGATGATTTGCCACTTCAGCTACATCACAAAAATGGGAGAAAAACCCTGGCACATATAGCCCTTTTTTCTTTTTATTTTATTTATTTATTTATATTACCGGTTCTTTACTTGTATGAAGAACCCCCGGTTCCGGTTCTAAACGCACAAATGGAACTAGGAATCTGGTTTGGGTCCGGTTCCATACCGGTTCTTGGTAACCTGGACTAGACCTGGTGGTTAAATGCCGATTAACATCCGATTAACCACCAGTTCCAGCCCGGTTTCTGGTAACCTGGACTAGACCTGGTGGTTAAATGTCGATTAACATCTGATTAACCACGGGTTCCAGTCCCGTTCTTGGTAACCTGGACTGGGCCTGGTGGTTAAATGTCGATGGACATCCAATTAACCACCGGTTCCAATCCGGTTTTGGTTAACCTGGACTAGACCTGGTGGTTAAATGTCGATTAACATCTGATTAACCACCGGTTATAGTCACTTTTTTTTTCTCGAATTTTTTTCTTTCAAAAATCTCAATTCCGATTCCACTTCCTCAAATAAATGGAACCAGAAATTTGGTTCCTAATTTTATTTTATTTTAAATATAAATTCCAGCTCCGGTCCTCTTAACTGGTTCCAAAAATTAGACCTAGTTCCAGTTTGGTTTCTATTACACCGAGAAAGAACCGGCGGTTCTAATTTCTAACCCATGAGAGTGAAGGAGGAACCACTACTTAGTTGGTGGTACCTGCACTTTGTTGAGTGAGGCCTCTTTAGTGGGCCATATTAAGCCCCGGAAGAAGAGAAAAAATACTAAATAATAATAATAATAATAATAATAATAATAAAATAAAAAATTTGACTGGGAGACCCTGATTTAGTCTAAGTATGGGCTATTTGTAATATTTAGAAATAATTTAAATGGATTTTGGGATTTTTACCATGGTACCAAACGTGGGTGTCGGTTCAACCCAAGGGCAGGTTGAGTTGGGGGAGGAATGGGCGGGTACGAAATAGAGGGGAAATTTTACCCAAAAAAAACTCCACAAAATAGAAAGTTGGGGAGATAGGGGAAGAGGGGTTGAGGGGAATGGGTGGGTGTGAAATGGAGGGAGGAGAAAAAGAGTGGAAATTTTTTAATAACAAAATTCCCAAAAGAAAAAAAAGGTGCAATAATTTTATAAAAAATTTATTCGATTTAAGGAATCCACTGGGTATATATAAATTTTGGAGCAATAGTGAAAAAAAAAAATTATAACAAACTTCCCCCAAAAAAAAAAAAAAAAAAAAAAAGAAGGAAAAAAAGAAAGGAAATAAATTTTTTTAAAAAAAAAAATTAAAATTAAAAAAAAAATAAAAAAAAAAAAAAAAAAAAAGA
>Ga0116231_10010882_pt1 | contig 14327 bp, 12 predicted proteins | sample S1TSphgellanicum_2_FD_89695 | JGI IMG/M metagenome (GOLD analysis project Ga0116231, IMG submission 89695) | Host-associated microbial communities from peat moss isolated from Minnesota, USA - S1T2_Fd - Sphagnum magellanicum MG | ecosystem: Host-associated > Plants > Peat moss > Unclassified... | reverse complement strand
GAATGATGGTGGGATCGGGCTGACCGCTCGGGCCGAAGGGTCCGAAGAAGAACGCGCAGGCCATGACTGCGAACAGGATGGCGGCGGCGAAGACGGCGTCCTTCCATGCTGCGTCGGGCACAAAGGGAATGCCTGTCTTTGCCGTCAACTCGTGATATTCGCGCTCGTAGGTCGCCTTGGTGACGATGCGGCCGGGCATGGGCCAATCGCTGACCCCATGCTTCAACACCATGAAGACGTGCACGCCGACGCTTGCCAGCAGAAGCCCCGGAATCACGAAGACATGGAGGGTGAAAAAGCGCGACAGCGTTGCGCCGCCGATGATGGGTCCGCCCAGCACCAGATGCACCAGCGGAGCGCCAATGAGGGGAACGCGGCTGGAAATCGAAGCGCCAATGCCCAAGCCCCAATACGCGTCCTGATCGAAGCGCATGACCTGCCCGGTGAAGGCCATGCCCAGGGTCATCAACAGCAGTAAAACGCCGACCATCCAGGTCAGTTCGCGAGGAAACTTGTAGGCGCCGAAGAGAAACACCTGAACCATATGCAGGATCACGATGGCGATCATGAAGTCCGATCCCCAGCCGTGCAGCGCGCGCAGATACCAGCCCAGTGCGATGTTGTGATTGAGCAGATTCAGGCTTCCCCAGGCTTCGCTTGCGGAGGGACTGTAGACCAACGCGAGCAATATGCCGGTGACTACTTGCAGGATCAAGAGAACCGTCGCAGCGCTGCCGAAGACGTACATCCAGCTTGCGTTGTTGGCAGGGGTCGGATGCGCGGCCGCATCCATCATGGGCTTGATGAGGCCGAGGCGATGTTCGAGCCATGCGTAGCCCTTGAGTCCGACATCGATGAGGCGCTTCTTTGCGTCTGCCATTACGATGCCTCCGTTTCATGGGAATCAACGAGGCTTTGAATCTGAATCAGCGGCTTGGACTTTTCGGAACAGGATGCCTGGGTAGCTAAGGTTGGCATGCCGCCGGCGTGGATGGCGAGCGCGTTGCCGGAGATTTTGTACTGGTATTCGAAGAGTCCTCGTTCGGGTGGACCTGAGGCTCGCGAACCGTCCTCGTAATACGCTCCGCCATGGCATGGGCACATGAAGAGCTTGGATTGCGCGAACCAGCGCACCGGGCAGCCGAGATGCGCGCAGTTGATGGCGAAGACCTGGAATTGCTGCGCGGAAACGCGGCGCACCCAGCAGGCGACCTTGGCCGTTTCGCCGTCACCGAGTCGCGCCGCTGGACTCTTGAAATCGACGAGCCGCGTCTCGCCAACGGGGAAGTCGTCGACTGAACCTATCGTGATCCACGCACCGGCGCTGGTGGAGCGCTTCATGGTCGGCCCGAGCAGGTAGCCGGCCAACGGGACAGCCAGTACGGTTCCGACAGCGGCATTGAGCAGCACGGAAAGCTTGAAGAGAAAGCTCCGGCGCGAGTGCGCTGCGGCCTTTTCCTCTGGCGTAGCGTCTTCGTTGCCTGATTCACCGGGATGTGTAAGAAGTTCACTCATGCTTATTCCTCTTGCCGATTGCTTCTTGCCCTTCGCTTAGGGATGCTGCTGATACGGTTGACCGGGCGTGGTGACGCGATGCGAGGCGAGCCAGGCAACAACGTCGGTGATCTCCTGGTCGCTGAGCGCGTGCGCACCGGCTCCGGTCATCTGCGTACGCCAATCCGGCATGCCCTGCTCAGGCCTGCCGGCTATGACGATGCTGCGCAAGCCCTGGTCGCTGATGAGGGCGAGATATGCGGGGTCGACCAAAGAACCGGGATTCTTCTTGTCTCCAATACCTGCGCCGTCCTCGCCATGGCATCGCGCGCAGGATGCGATGAAAGTCTTCTGACCGCGCGTCGCGTCGCCGGGTGCGGTGGCCGCATACGCGGGGGGTGTTTGTCCGTTGAGTGCGGCGGGATTCCCCCATGTCTTGATCATGCCCTGCGCCAGGATGGCAATCTGTGCATCGGTCAACATGCCTCCCGCGGATTTGGCATAGCCGGGCATCATGGTTCCGGTTACGCCGGAGGAAATCACGCGCTGCAGATTGGCTTCTCCCGCGACGGCCAGATACACGGGATTGGCGAGCGAGATGGCCGCGCCGTTCTTGCCCTGGTTGCCATGGCAAGCGGCGCAGTTCTGGCCGTAAAGCGTCGCGAAATCCGAAACCTGCTCCGGACGCACGGTTTCGTCGCCGGTCCCGGGCTTGCCGGGCGCGTTCATGCATCCGGTGGCGCACCCCAGGGCCAGCAGACTCAGCGAACATATAGCGATCCCCAAGCTGAACTTGCGAAGACTCATGGTTTCGCGTCCCCTTCGGTTTCGTTGCTTGGTTTAGACGAAGGATCTTCGGGGTTTTGCGTCAACCGGTCCAGGTCGCCATGGATTCCGGCACGCACAGCAAAGGGCAACGCCTGATACTGCGGGTTGCGCACCCTGGCATGGAGATTGACCACAAAGCCGCAAACCAATCCGAAGACGATCTGCGATGGTACAAACCAGAACCAGTCGATACGTTGATTCAAGATTGGGCTCACAATGCCCAGCGCGGAGTAGAGTATGCCGGTGAAGATAAACGGCACCACGAAGCCCGCGGTCAGGATGGGATACTTGGGAAACATCTGGAGCATTGCTCCATAGAGCAGGCCAACCAGCAGGGAAGTGACGCCGTGAATGGCCGTTGCGGCCAACAGCCCTTGCAAATGAAAGGCGCTCAGGAAGGCGTCGCTGGCGTTGGCCCAACTCACAAAGCCGCCAGCCGCCAGCAGGTTCATGGCATACCACAGGCTGTGGTAACGCAGCAGGCTGAAGATTCCGGCGGGCACGGTCATTGCAAAGCCTCCGGCAATTCCGGCTTTCATGCCAGTTGAGATACGGAAGGTCTCGTAGGGCTGGACCTGACGTCGCGTGGAACTTGCGCCGGCTGCCCGCAATAGTGTGCGCTTACTCTCAATGGCGACGACCTCAGCGCTCACCGGCACGCCCTCATGCACCTCGTGGGGCAGCACCTGGCGAAACCACCCAACGCAGCTCATCACCGCGAGCAGCGCGCCCAGCAGCCCAACCGCGATGTTGGTCACCATGCCGGTGACCACCAGGGCGATGCCCAAGGCCAGCACCATAGGCCACGCGGTGGAGCGCGGAAGCTGGACTACGCCGGATTCGTTAGGATCGTCGTGCATTTCAGTACCTCAAGCGTTATCTGCCAAAAACGTATACGACCAGAAAAACTACGACCCACACCGCATCCACAAAGTGCCAGTAGAGCGACAACACCTCAAGCCGCTCTGAATGCCTCGCTGTCAACTGTCCGCGCAGAGAAAAGATCAGGGCCAGAGACAGCATGAGCAGTCCGACGATGACGTGCGAAGCGTGTAAGCCAACGAGTGAATAGAACGTAGTCCCGAAGAGATTGGTCTGGATGGTGAGTCCATCGCGATAAATGAGTTGGTACCATTCCTGCGCAGTACCGGCAAGGAAGATGCCTCCCAACAGGACGGTCAGCGCCAGCCAGATCGAACATAAACCGCGCTTGCCGCTGTGCAGCGCAGACCCTGCGAAATGCACCGTGATGCTGCTTGAAAGCAGGCATACGGTAGAGATGACCGGCAACTCCAGCACATCGTGAGGCTTCGGTCCAGAGATGCTCTTGCCGAGATAGTAGACGTACGCGACGACGAAGATGATGAAGATGGCCGCCTCGGCCACGATGAGGCAGGCCATGCCCACCACGCCGCGAGAAGGCAGCTTCCACTCTTCGGTCGTCGTGTGCGTCATTGCAGCAGTTTCGCTCATGGGCCTGATTGCTCCTTACATCTCGTAATTGCTGTCTGGATCTTCCGGATGTTTCAAGTCCCAGAGTGGACGGCGGCTCTCGACAGTTGGCGTCACCGCGAAGTTATACGCGGGCGGCGGCGATGTTGTGGACCACTCCAAAGTCCAAGCATCCCATGGATCGGGACCCGCGACTTTGCCTTTGAAGTAGGACCAGATGAGGTTGTAGACAAAGAGCAGGCTCGCCGCGGCCTGGAAGATTGCGCCGCTTGAGACGATCATGTTCCAGATAGCCCAGCCGCGATCGGCTTCATATGTGTAGACGCGGCGCGGCATACCGAGAATGCCCGGAATGTGCATGAAGTCGAAGGTAAGATGGAAGCCGATCAGGAAGAGCCAGAAATGCCACTTGCCCATCTTCTCGCTCAGCATCCGTCCCGACATCTTCGGATACCAGTAGTAGAAAGCGGCGAAAATCATGAAGAGAATTGCCCCGACCAGAACGTAGTGGAAATGGGCGACCACAAAATACGAGTTGCCGAGCTGCCAGTCGAAGGGTGACGCGGACAACATGATGCCCGTCAGTCCAGCGATAAGGAACTGGAACAAAAACCCGACGGAGAACATCATGGCGACAGTGAACTGAATCTTGCCACCCCACAGCGTCGCAAGCCAGTTGAAGATCTTGATACCTGTGGGCACCGCGATGATCATGGTTGCAAAGGTGAAGAAGGTGTTGCCGTAAGCGCCCAGGCCCACGGTGAACATATGATGCGCCCAAACACTGAGACTGATGAAGCCGATGCCGATGGTCGCGGCCACCATCGCCGGATACCCGAAGACGGCTTTGCGGGAAAACACGGGGATGATTTCATTGGCAAACGCGAAGGCCGGCAGCACCAAAATGTAGACTTCCGGATGGCCGAATATCCAGAAGAAGTGCATCCATAAAACCGCCGAACCGCCTGCCTGAGTATCGAAGAAATGCGCGCCCAGATAGCGGTCGAGCATCAGCATGATCTGCGCGGCGGTGAGAGGACTGACCGCGACGAAGACCATCGCGGAGGTGACAAGATAAAGCCAAACGAGCAGCGGCATGCGGTTGAGCTTCATACCGGGGCAGCGCATGCAAATCGTGGTCGTCACGATGTTCAGCGCGGTGCCGATCGAACCGATGCCGCTGAGCAACAGGGCCAGCGTCCAGTAGTCGGTGCTGTGGCCGGGAGAGAAGACGCGGGCCGTTAACGGTGCATACGCAAACCAGCCTACATCCGGAGCGCTGCCTGCTCCGTAAAGGCCGTCCCCGCCCAGGTAGCTGAAGTAAAGCAGGATGCCGCCGAAGGCTGAGATCCAGAAGCTGAAGGCGTTCAGCCGCGGAAAGGCCATGTCGCGCGCGCCGATCATCAGCGGCACCAGGTAGTTGCCAAATCCAAAGAGGATTGGCATGCCCACGAAGAAGACCATCGTGGAGCCGTGCATGGTAAAGAGGCGATTGAATGCCTGCGGCGAAACGAACGTATTGTTTGGGATCGCCAGTTGGATGCGCATCAGCAGAGCTTCGAAACCGCCGACCACCAGGAAGAACAGCGCATAGGCGATGTACATGATGCCGATCTTCTTGTGATCGACCGTGGTCAACCAATCGTGCAGCACATCGAAGAACAGCCGATGCGTTTTGGCGGCCTGGTCGGTGGTCATCGCTATCGGCGTTTGAGTTGCCATCGGCTGCCTTCCTCTCTTGCTTCTACTTCAGCGAAGTCAGGTACGCTGTCACCAGATCGAGATCGTGATCGTTCAAATGCATGGGCGGCATGAGTGCGCCGGGCTTGAAGTGTGCGGGGTTATCGACGAAGGCGCGAATGTTGGCGGCGGTATTGGGCACGGAGCCGGATGCGATGGTGTCGCGGCTGCCGACGTGGGTGAGGTCGGGACCAAATCGCCCAGTCGCCACGGTTCCGGCCACGGTATGGCAACTGATGCAGGCGTTATGTTGAAAGACCGCCTGACCGGCCGCGGCATTGGGGTCGGCGAATGCGGTGATCGCAGGCTTTTGCTGTTGCGCGATCCACGCCGCGTAGGCTGCGGGGCTGTCGGCGTATACCCGCAACAGCATCTTCGCATGCTGCGTTCCGCAATACTGCGCACATTGGCCCAGATAGAGTCCTGCAGCCTGGGGATCGATCCACATGGTGTTGACCTTATTCGGAATTAAATCCATCTTGCCTGCCAGCCGCGGGACCCAGAAGCTGTGGTCGGTATCCGCGGAAGACATGGTCAGGTAGGTCGGCGTGGGGTGATTCGGATCGCTCACCGGAACATGCAGCTCATTGGCCGTGACAATGCCTAGCTTCGGGTAGCGGTATTCCCACCAGAACTGATGCCCGATCACAGTGACGTCCAAGGCTTGCGCTGGTTTCGGCGCTTTTTCTGTAGAAAAGATGACGCGCGTTGTGGCCAGGAAGAGAATCACCACGATGAGCACCGGAACCACCGTCCATGAGAGCTCGATCTGGTTGCTGCCGTAAACCTGCGGGGGCTCCTGAGCCGCGTCCGCGCTGAATGGTCGCGACCGGAATCGCAGCAGCGCGTAGAGCAGAAGCCCGCCGACTACCACAAATATCCCCACCACGATAGCCATGACCAGCATGGAGAGACCGAAGATGGATTGCGCAGGCGTCCCCTGCGGCGCAAATATCGTGGTCGGTGCGTGACCTGGAACGGATTGGATGGCGCTGGCTATGCAGAGCCAAACCTGACAAGCCAACATATCTCTCCTGGAGAGCAATTGGTTGTTTACTACGATGCTTTGATGCGGCGGCGTGACATTCGTTCCGCCGGTCATCTCCCGATTCCTTCAACAAACCGGGTTTTTTCATCATTTGAAGCTGCGGGGACGCTTCTCGTACCGTTCCATCCTTACTTCCAGCATCGCACACGGCGTTAGAAGCGTCCCAATCTTCGATACAAAATCGGGTTCTGAGGTTTCCTCAAAAATTGTGCCCCTCCGCCGCGGCCGGAGATTTCCTGAGGAGGGCCATTTCTGTTACACTCAGTTTGTTGCCGGGTATCCACCGCTTGAAACGATGTCGTCCGTCCCGTGACCGGCTTCAGGCTGTCGAAGGCACAAAGGTAGAGTTCGACGGTGTACCAATCCTTCGGTTCTATGTGACTTAAAATCAAAGTATCCCCCCTGAGGGGACGTAGCTCAGTTGGTTAGAGCGCTGCCCTGTCACGGCAGAGGTCGCGGGTTCGAGCCCCGTCGTCCCCGCCATAAACCAAAGAAAATAAACGGTTTATGGCACAGTGACAAAAGAATTTGAGGCCCGCGAGGGTGCTGAAGGGTGCTGAACGATTTCAGCGCCTTTTTTGATGCCCGGACGTAAGGGCGTCCCCTGTCGCGAGGGTGCTGGCGAGGGTGCTGAGTTTTGGGCCTTTCCGGCCTCGAACACCATCTCCATGACTTTATTGTTGGCATCGCGCTTGTTCGCCGAGATCGCTCGCGTGTACACATCGAGCGTGATCCGGGAGTTGGCGTGACGCAGGAGTTCCTGGGCGGTTTTGAGGTCAACTCCTGCCGCTCTCAGGTTGGTCGCCAGAGAGTGACGGAAGCTGTGCCAGCCGATCACCTTGTCCGTGATTCCCGCTCGAACGAGAGCCGGACGGATAACCTTCTTAAGCACCATGTCGGGCGTGATGGGCTTCTTACCCTCCAGCCGAACGGACGGAAAGAGGAAGTCCTCGTCGCTGTTGTACGGCGAGACTCTTCTCCATTCGTCGAGGTACTCGATGACGGAGGCGTGGAGCGGAACTGGCTTGCGGCTGGCTTCGGTCTTCGTGTCTCCGAAGTGATTGCGGACGCAAGAGCGAACGACGTTGATCTGCACTAGGAACGGATCGATATTGCCCCATGTCAGCGCAACCAGCTCAGATCTCCTAAGCCCCGTGCTGCCGGCCAGCATGACCATGGTCTTTTCACGAAGGGGCAACTGGTCTAACAAAGCAGCGAATTCACCCGGCGATAGGACATCCGGCTCCCGCAGACGTTTCGCGGAAGCCCGAACCTTAGTGATGGGGTTCCGATTGATCCACTCATGCCGGATGGCATGGTTGAACAAGGCCGACATGATGTTGCGGATTTTGCTCTTGGTTGCAGGCGCGTACTCAAGAGAATGCAACCACTCCTCGACTTCCACGGTCCGAACGTCCGATAGGCGCTTGACTCCCCATTTGGGGCCGACATGACGTGCTAAATAGATCGTCGTCGCCTCTATGGTGGCGTATGCCTTCTTGTCCACTGTCAGCTCGTGCTTGAGGTAATGGGCTGTGAGATCTGAGACCGTCTCCGGCACCCTGACCTCGGCGTTGATGTTGGCGCGAAAGGAAGCCACGGCTTTTTCCGCATCCCGTTTTTGTGGCATCTCCGCCACAGTGCCGAGAGTGCGTTTCTTGTAGGTGCGCGTCCCGCTGGACTCGTCGTACCAGCGAAACACCCACACATCCGGGCCGCTTTTGCGCTTCAGCTTCAAGATACTTCCTTGTTGGAAACGGCTCATGCAGTTCTCCTTGCATGAGCGCTGATGGCTGTCTCTATTCTATTCGCGATCGGCTTCTTGAGGGGCGTTCCGCGCCCCTCAAGCCAGCAAATCAACTCGGTCTCGACGAACCGCCAGAGCCGCCGTTTTCCTTCGCCCAGAGGATGGGCGGGAACCTGACCCATCCGCGCCCACCGCACAAGTGTGCGGCTGTCCATGCGAAGAACCTGCGCGGCTTCCTCCGCGTTCAGAAAGTATTTACTGTTGTTGTTCCTGGACTCTGGCGAAGGTCTGTCTTTAGCGTTAGTGTTGTTTGTGCCGAGAGATTGTTGTTCCGCCAATGAAGTCCTTGAGTTGAATAGCACGTCGGCCATGAGACACCTCCGAGGTGAAAATCCGTCCCGTAGCCTCCAACTTCTCCCTGAGATTGGGAAGTGTCCAATGAAATTCCGGCGCGCAGCTATTCCACCCAGGAATAGTTATCCAATCGGGACCATAGAGTCTTGACTTTGGGGCAAATCAGAAGGATCCTAGCCGTGTATTTCAACTGTCAGACAACCGAACAATTAAGGGTTCGCATCCAAAAATCGACTGCAAGTTTTGTAGCGTTTTGTTGCCCTGGGCTTTTGGTGACAGACGATGCGCGACGTCGATACAAAACTTTTGCGTGCCGCAGTCGCTCTTGCGGAAGAGCTGAACTTTTCGCGCGCCGCAGAAATTCTACATATCGGCCAGTCCGCATTAAGCAAACAGATCAATACTCTTGAAGAGCTTCTAGGGTGCGAACTTTTCTCCCGAGACAGTCGTGGGGTAGTCCCGACAGCAGCGGGAGAGCGATTCGTCTATGAGGCGCGTCTGGCTCTGCTTCATCAGGAGCGAGCGATTCAATTCTCCCGCGAGGCGCATCGTAATCGTGAGATTCCGCTCCAAGTGGGCAAGTCTCCATACACAGATCCGTATCTCTTAAGTAATCTGCTTTCATTTCGTCTACCACTTTTCCCCAATCTCAAGGTGCAGTTGACGAGCAAGTTTGCCGTGGATCTCGAACACGATCTGCTGAATGGAACCCTCGATCTCGCGTTTCTAACCGCGCTTCCCCCTACACCACTGCTCAGTTCCGTCACAGTCGCCCGTCAGCCTATGTACGTCGCCATGCTCGAAAGCGACGACCTTGCTCGGTGCGCGGATGTGAGAGATGGCCAACTGGAAGGCACTTCTTGCATTCTGCCCGAACGGCATGTCCATCCGCCGTTGTACGAAATGCTGATTGCTGGAGCCAGACCTGCGACGAAACCGGGAACCTCGATTCACCACGTAATGACCGCCGAGGATGCTTCCCACTTTGTCCGCCGTGGGCTTGGTGTCGCAATTTTGAGTCAGGCGGGGGCCTGGAGAATTGCTCGCAACGGGATCACGATACGGCCACTGAATATTAACGGAATCGAATTGGAAACCCGCCTTGCTTGCAGGTCCGATAGTCAGGTGAGGGTTGTGAGCGAGTTTCTGCGTGGCTTTGTAAAGCGCCTCAATGAACAAGCAAGCGCCAAACAGTTTCAACTCCGACTGGCTGGGTAGCGAACGCCGACCGAGCTGTTAAAGAGATTGTCCTCCGCGGTGTTCAACTAGGATTCTGGGGCAATATCTGGATGCGGAGCGGCCCAATGTGCGAACAGACGGGGCATTCGATTACGCCTGTGGCGTTCACATCTTCATTGACTTGGCTTGGACGAAAGCTGGTTCCGCACTTCTCGCAGACATGGAATACTTCCAGCTTCCCAGACTGTTCAGGTTCCTGATCGCCCATCTTGCCCACCCTATCTCTCTGCTGTTCAATGGTTAGACCCCAAAAAACTGAGAAAGGGGCCGGGCAGCATGTGTCCCAGTCGCGATTGGCCCTCACCATGTCAAAATACTTGCAGATCAATTCGCACAATGATCGGTGCAACGGACGAACCGATAAGCAAGGGCCAGGTTGGAAGCGCCAAATCATTTCTTTGAAAAACCCGTACTCAAAGGTCCCTGCGACCAGCCTGCCCGTCATTGGGAGCTAGGCCCCTCAGGTCAGCCCACCCAGCGGATACTGCCCGCTCGACGGCGAGCCGAGTTCATCACGCCGATTCCCACGCCGCGAAAACGGAAGGGGCAGGGGCAGGGCGAGCAGGGGACGCTTGCCCTTCGGCAAGACGATGGCCTGTCCACCGCCGCCCAGCAATACGACCCGACTTCTATCATCAACGACCTTCGGGGGCAGGTTGATGCCTGGCGAACCTCGCCAAATCCGAACGATTGGCTGGCAAGGCCGGAGACGGCGCGCCTATTGCAGCATTGGCGTCACCACAAATTCAATGAGGTTAAGCCGATTTTCTGCCAAATGGAATCGGTTGAAACGGTGATCCAGCGGACTGACATTGCCTCGGAGAGGGGCAACGGCATGAGGCATTTCGGCGAACGTGTGGTCAGTAGAGATTAGGCCGCATTCTACTCCGACTCAAAGCCGCTGTTGCCTCCAAATTTCAGGGTTCGGCTATTCTCTGTCACTGTTCGCACGACGTTATCCGGTACGCCCGCTGAGATCTCGGCATCAATTTCCAATGTGATTTTCACGTTCGACCCCACCAAGCCGACAAGATGAGTAATCACCTCGTCACCGATTCTGCCGGCGTCGCGCCCTACCCTGGCAGGGTCTAGGATTACAGTTCCGTGATAGCGCTTGGGCTTGGGTGGCAGCGCCGGTTCACTTGGTGCCGCAGGCGACTGTATGGATTCGGGCCGATTTGCACTAGGGCTGCTGGAGGGTGCTGGCGGGAATGATGGCGGTGCTGTCTCATCGTCTATCTGTTTTCGTGCCACCTCGGGACGTACCAGCAGTCCCGTATCGTCTGCTGAAACAGTGAATTGTCCCCCCGAACGAAGACCGCGATACCTGGGGACAGATTCATCGAAGCTTTCGGCATACGCGAAAGCGTCTTTCTCCCAGGTCAAGAGTGCTAGTCCTGAGTGAATGGCGTTTACCAGAATTGCCGGAGTCTGGAGACGCGGCAGATACAGGTACCTGCCGAAGTCACCTACAAGCTGACGAACGGCAACATGATTGCCACGCCACAAGGGCACACGATCCATCTCCATGCGGAGTCGCGAAGAAGCAAAATTCACCACCAGCAATTCATCGTTTCTCAGCTTCTTGCTGGCACGCTCCGCAAGCGGGTCGCTACCACTGAGTCGAATGGTCTGCCAAGTGACTGGGGCTTGTGGGTTTTCCTGCGTTGGCACCAAAAGCCACTGATATGTTTCTGGCAGTCGGGCAGTAACGGCTCCTTCCGCAGCCGTTTTCTGCGTCTCAGCCTGTTTCACTTGATTCGGAGAAAGATCGAGTTTGTCTTTTTCATCGAGGACAGACTCCCAAGCAAGGAGCTTTCGCGCAGCCTCATCTAGGTCTTGCAATCGAGACTTGTCAGCTGCGAGGAAAATCAGAGTATTCCGATAAAGGCGCGGTGTTGTGCCGCGAGTCTCGAAGATCGCCTTCGCTGCGATTTCGGCAGCATTGCTTGGCTCTTTGGAGTAGGACTGATCCACACCTAGGACAACTAGCCGCGTATCCAGATCGTCTGGCACATCTGCACTTGAACCGGGAATGGGGTGGACTCGTTTGAAGTCGCCCATCCTGCGAAGGTTTTCCCGAACTCGCTTTTCCAGTTCATGCGCCACCTTGTCGGGATCGCGCTTCAGTTGCTCGGCACGGTCTTCAGCAAGTTTTGTAACTGTAGGCTGCGTGGAATACCAATAGCGCGGCCCGTCCTGATAAAGGTACGTTGCGGCCGCAGCCAGCCTGCGTAGCGCGTCACCAAATACAGCAGCAGATTCACCCGGCATGACGCAGCCCAGTTTCACCTGACGGTCTTCGACGCCTCGATTGGCGGCGCTTGCCGTGGGAGCTGATCCAAGATAGATCGTTCTGGCGACACGTCTACATGCAGAAAACTTCCCGAGGTTCGGAATGTCTCCGTCGAGTCGCAATGGCAATGAACTCGGACCGTCAACATCCTTCTCAATGATTGGAACCCAGTTGTCGGATAGGTAGCGCGTGAGTTCAAACTGCACGCGCGGATCGTCTATCGGGATGTTGGCCGGGAGAATCAGTGGGTTCTTGTCGCCCTTCTCCCACAGACTGTGAATCACTGCGGCCATAAGGCGCAGCACACCGCGCGTTCGCTGGAATTTAATGAGTGTCGACCAGTCGGTGTAGAGCCGATCAAATATTTCCGGATGGATCGGGTAGGCAGCCTTGATGCGTTTCTCGTAGTCTGCATCACGGCATTCAGGCGGAAACTCTTGGTGCTGGGTCCGATACAAATCTGCGAAAGCCCTGGCCACAACATCGCGGTCTTTGAAATGGGCTTGGTCAATTAGCGGCTCAAACAGCCGCCGCCGCACGATCTCAAATCCTTCTTCGGCGCTGGCTGGCCGCCAGGAGGACTCAACGCGCCCTACGACGTTCCGCAAGCGGTCCAGAGCCTCACGTCCACGCTGGCCGCCGACCTCAACATCATCGGCCTGAGTATGCGGCGATCCTGCCGTGTCTGAAGCGGGCAAACTAATGACCAGCAGGCAATTCTTGACGAGCTTTGCCGACTCGGTCAGAACCTGGGCAAAGGTGAATTGCGTCTCAAAACCGCCAGCGGGTAAGTCGCTTTGATCGTGGAGTTGGCGCGCATACGCTACCCATTCATCAATGAGAATGAGGCATGGGCCGTATTCAATGAAGAGTTCGCGCAACACGTCGCCGGGGCTGGTAGCCTTCTCATCGTCGGCACGAATCCGGTCGTATGCCTTCCTCCCTCCGAGCTGCCAGGCCAGTTCTCCCCACAGAGTGCGGACAATCGTACCATCTGACTTCTTGACGGGGTTGCCGGGAGAGATCTTGTTGCCCACCAATACAACCCGCTTCGCTACTGGCAGCTTGTCGGCTCCGGCTTCTTGCAGCACAGCGTCAATGCCGATCAATTCACTTGGTTTGACGCCGGAGAACAAGTGGTACAGCGCAAGCATCGAGTGCGTTTTGCCGCCGCCAAAGTTGGTCTGCAACTGCACGACCGGATCGCCGCCTTGCCCTGAGATGCGGCGTACTGCACCTATGAGCATTTGCTTCAGGCTTTCCGTGAGGTAGGTGCGGCGAAAGAACTCTGATGGCTTCTTGTACTCATCCGTGCCTTCCCCTAGATGCACCTGCCACAGATCGGCGGCGAACTCGGCCTGTTGGTAGCGACCACTGGCCACGTCCTTGTGGGGCGTGATGACTTCACGCCAGGGCTTCAGGTTAGCCGTAGCCGCGCCTTCAATTGCAGTGCCGGCAGACTTGCGCCGTTCAAATCTCGCCTGCTCATCGAAACGGACGCGCAACAGCTCTGTTTTGAGCTTCTCGATCTCGTCCACTTGCGGCGTGGCTGAGACGGCAGTTAGAAGGCGGCCCGCAGAGTCGAGCGCGCGGTAGGCATCGTCGCTTGAAATCGCCTTCTGGTGTGCCCAGTTGTTGCGAATTTCGTGCAGTTCGCTGATTAGCGATCGCTCGGCTCGTCCCAGGGTTTTGCGGAAGACTTTTTCCCACTGATTCCACATCACTGCGAGCAGGCTGGCCGAGTCCCACTCTGGCTCTGTCTTGCCGGTGAAGAGGTGTACCTGCGTATCAGCTACGGATTCACGCGCTTGCTGCAACCAGAGCTGGTTGTGCTGGGCCTTCATTTCTCGCTCAACGTAGGGTTGAAGGCCCGCCTTGAGTAGCTCCTGAACTTTGCCGACCCGTTCCGAGTTGGTAATTGCCATTGTCTCGTCCTAGCTGTAGAGTTCTGCCTGTTGTGGCATCGGAGTTGGGTTTGCGACGTCCTGCGCCAGTCGCGTAATTTCCGGCCAGCTTTGTACGAGGCCGTTATAGCTGAGAGCTTGTGGCGCGCGCTTCTTGCGCTCACAAACCGTGTAAAGCCTGTAGGCAAGTTCCCTCGCGGCCTCTGCCTTGTTGCCGAGTTTAGT
>Ga0116231_10010880_pt1 | contig 14331 bp, 8 predicted proteins | sample S1TSphgellanicum_2_FD_89695 | JGI IMG/M metagenome (GOLD analysis project Ga0116231, IMG submission 89695) | Host-associated microbial communities from peat moss isolated from Minnesota, USA - S1T2_Fd - Sphagnum magellanicum MG | ecosystem: Host-associated > Plants > Peat moss > Unclassified... | reverse complement strand
ATCTCACCCAATTCTTTTTTTATAAAATTTCAAAACCACAAAAAAAAAAAAAAAAAAAAACATAGTAGATTATTTTATTTTATTTTATTTTATTAGCGTTGTTGAAACATTATGCTACCATCAATCTAGTTGTAGTCTAAGTAGCTTTCATCCAAAAACAAATGACAATGTTTTTAGATTATAGTGGTAATTGGTACCAATGTGGGTGTGATTTAGCTTTTGCTCCTTTTTTTCTTCCTTTTATGACTTCTTTAATTTTTATGATTAGGTAGGTTTTTTTTTTTTCCAAGCTTCATTTTCTTTGTATTTTAATTAGTTGGATTTAAAATTTTTTAATGAAATTTCTTTTTATCTCTTTTCTCAATAGTTGGGTTTTTATTTTCTCCTTAAGTTTCCTTTCCTTTTTATTATAATTAATTGGATTTCTATTTTTTTCTCAAGTCTCTTATTTTCTCTTCTTATTAGTTAGGTTTTTATTTATTCTTGAATTAATATGCAATATGATTTTCCTACACCACATATTTAAAAAATATTTTTCAAGTAAGAAAATCTTGAAAATTTAAATATTGGTGATAAATTTATATGTCAAAAATTTTGTAATATATTTCATTAATTAAACTTTTACTTTAATTTTAAGCTTTTAAATCTTGGTAATCTACACCACAATGCACATATTTTAAATATATTATCCATATTCACCTTTGTTTCACCATAAATAGTCAATTTGAACTTAACATTTATACATTTGTGAATAAGAAACCTTTACTTTTTTGAATGAGGCATTCATGCTTGTGGTCGGTCCATATTGATTTGATCAAAGAAATGTGAAATTTTAATTCAATAAACCCCAATTTAATCTTTTATTATTTTGGGATGGGATTTGCTAATCATTTATATAATTTTTTTGTGCAATTAAAAACATGTTGGGGTTTTAAATTGTGTTTATACACCAACAACAATTATGTACTTGGGATAGTCAAAATGCCCCCACCCCAAAGCCTAAAATGAAAATAAAAAATAAAACCCACGAAAACTTTTCATTAGTTGTATGAAATTTTAATTTTTGGAATGGGTCACCACCATTTAAAACATGGACAAATAACCTCATGAATAAATTTAAGGGTACTTATTGATAAAATTTCATGAAAGCTGCCCTTGTAGTTGCCAAACCTTGAATGAAATTCATTCATGAAAATCATTAAACCTTATTTTTTTTTACCAACACAAAATGTGAACATTGAATGTCTAATCATATGGTTTTAACACTAGCAAAACATGCATAAAGTTGTCGGATCTACACCATTTCATGCTTTTAATAATTGAGAAAAAATCAAAACCCATAAATTACTTTTAATTTTAGTGAATTATAAAAAATGGCGAAATTCATTAAACCCTAGATAAGGTGGTACCTGCTTGTTATTACAAAGTTTTATGGGTTCTCTATTTGATGGGTGAAGTTGTATGTTAGTATTTTTTAACCAAAAATTATACTATTGTATTACTTGGGCCAATTTGATGTTAATTATATTTTTTTGATTTTGTTAAATTTTTTGAAAAATGGTACATAATTAGGTCAAAAGTTATAAAAACCCTTACCGCCATCTATTGAATATTCACAAAATTTAGTTTTTTGTTAAATTGCGAAACATCCCTTTATCAAATGTTAAAGAATTTTTTTTTCATTGTTTCAATATCTGAGCCAATGTAATAAACCTATAAGCTAATACAATAATGTGTGACCATCAATTGAGGCTTCTAAATTGTTTGAATAAAATAAAATGTTATGCTCCAATGGCTTTTAACCTTTATTTTTTTGTGCAAATTGTTGCATTTGTTTGATTTAATGTAATACATTATTTTGTTTCATTAAATAAGGCCCTTTAAGTTATGTTTAAAGTTTGCAACCTTTAAAACTCTTTAAGGTGGGATCTCTTATTAATCTCCACGTTATTTTCATTCCAAAATAAAAAAGGCCCTATTTCCCAAAACATGGGTGACGTAATATGTAAGATTTTTGAAAGGATTTGTTGGGTGATAACATGATATGAAAATAAAAATATGAATGTCCCATGTTTCTTTTCCATGCACAATCTTGTGATAAAAAAATAAAATTAATCACATAACTATCTACTTGACAAATTTAATTTATATTGTGTGATTAAACAATTAAAAAATAAAACACATTTTTTAAAATATAAAGAGGAGTTGAACACACATATAATATCAACAAACAAAGTTTTGTTAAGAGCATGAATTGTGTGACAATACAATATATTCAAATTAGTGTAATGCAATGACCTTAACGACTATTAAAGAGAGGTGCAAATCATATGAATGTTTAATACTATGATCATGGACTCCCATTTATAGATTATGATGTTACGAACAAACAATGATTGGTAAAATTCAAATTTTGTATGTTATTTGTAAAGTTTGTGTGCTTCCCCATGATAGATAATGTTTGTATATTAAGTTTCATATTTTGTTCAATAAGCTTTTAGTTTCATACAAAATATTTGATTTGGAATAACTTTTGATGGGTTGTTATATATTATGAAGTAAACAATTTGCATGCTATGATTGATTATATTCAAAATAATTTTAAATTTGTGTAATTTAATTTACATATGTAAAAATAAATTTTGTTGTGAAAAAGGTGTAATTCATGGTGGTCTTCATAATGAAATCCACCATTGTCATGTGAAATTAATGTTGATATGCATATATTGATTAATAATTGGTGTACTATTTTTTTTTCCCCTTGCTTTTGTGACATTATGGGGATAAAAAATGACCAAGAAATATTTGTTCTTGTGGGAATTTTTTAATGGAATTTTTAAAATATACAAATGCCTTGTGTTATAATTAGATACGATTATAATTATTTAATTTCAATTTAAATTAATTAATTATTAGTATTGTTAATTATCATCATCACGTGTATTTGTAAGTTAAAATGGATCACTTTTGTCAAAACTTTGAATCCTTCGTAATATGTTTTCACTTTGTTTTTGTTATAAATCAAAAATTTAAAATTTATGAATTTAAAAAAATATTCATATTTTTGTAAAGTAATGACACCTGACCGTGCAATACAAATTAGGTTATGCCCTTCATGATTATCATTGTTAGTGTGATTTAAAGTTGGCAAAATATTCATATGATGTTGAAAAACTATAGAAAAATTATAGAAAAGTTCATTTTTAATTGCAAATCAATGCAATAAAATTTGAATAGTCCATTGAAATTATTCCAAGATGAAGCATGATATTAGTGAATTCATATCCATATATATAAATATTGTTACACTTTTATTTATTTGCAATACCCTATTTGTTTGATGTAATATTTTCAAATCAAATTATCTCCCTTTTGTACCAGATTAAACTTTGTATATATATATATATATATATATATATATATATAATATGATTGAACCTCTTTTCATAAAATTAAAAACACATTTGACATGAGACATATTTTAATCATGAGGGTGTCAAGAAGATGATGTTATAACAATAAATGATGAACACTTTAAATTGTAAACATTCATCATCATCATAATAATGATTATTAAATTTTTAGGGTCAAATACAAATGTCATATAACTTAAATTGATATTTTAAGTAGCCAAGGGCATTTTTAATATATGATTAATTAATCTATCCTAAAAAAATTTATATTTATAATTTAATTACAAATGTATTAATTATTAACGTAAAAAAATAGTTAATACTAAAAAAAATTAATTTCTTAATGATATAATAACATTGGCTAGGTTATAAATTGGCTTAGCCAAACTTGAGTTTAAAAGTGATGCATTGGGGAAAATTTAAATATTTTTAAAAACAAGTTACAAAAAACTTCATTTAAAAATTCATTTGTATGTAAAAGTTATTTTTGAAAAAAATGACTTGTAATCCTTTTCCAAAGTAATCCTTTTGGTTCCTAGTTATAAGTTTTGACCCAACTATTTATACCTAGATGATATTCATAAGCATATCAATTATTCATATCAACAATGATAATTAATAGCAAACAATAAATAACTATTTAATAATATTTCTATCTTTGGGTACATCGCCTTGGCCAAGCTTAACTTGAACTAGTATTAATTAACCCAGGATATTATTAACTAATTATAATAACAATATGATTGTTGTTATCTTCTTGGGCTAGATGAAAGCTTGACTTAAAAACAAATTATTAGAAATTGACTTTGGGTATATTAGGGTTAAACAATAACAATACTAAGGTTATTAATTAATATTGGTATCCTACAACCTATACCTACAATATTTATAAATATATTAATTTTAAGCATGAAAAATAATAGTAATCAGTAAATAATAATTAATTTACTATTATTACTAGACACCTTGATTGGGCTACCATAACTTAGCCTAGCTTGAAATACAATTTGTTAACTGTACTAATAAATTTATAATTATTTTTATCTCGTTAGGTTACACATAGGACTAATAATTATAATTTCAATTAATTATCGGATAAATATTAGTAATTGATAATTTACCAAGCAGGAACTAGATTAGAACACAGTGGATGATAGCAATTCAAGCCAAGGGATAGGAGGATGGTTTGATGGATGAGGGAGGAGGGGGGTGAAAAGAATATCACATGGCCAAGGTTACACTCCCAAGTCAATGCACAGCTGAAGAAGCTACATCCTCATCCATGCCTCAAGAAAAACAGAGTTCATTCATGTATTTATAACACCCATACCTGCAAAATGTATCTGTAAATCAGAAAGCTCCCTGAGCATCTTTGAACATCTCTGGTGTGGTGCAAGCTCTTCCAACCTCCCAGATCTTCTAAGTACAACAATCTGTTGAGACAAGATGGGAAACTGGTGAGTACTGTAGACAAGCTGCAGACATGCAGTGAGACCAAACTTGGCAGTGTTGTGCTGTAGTACCAAAAGTCTGATTCATAGAGCATACTGCCAACAAGTAAAACAAAGCAGGTTCAGCAATTTCAACAAACCCTTTGCTAGCAGTTTTATTCAGCTTGTGGAAGACATGAAATCAAAGGGCATGCCTAACAGCTAAACAACAAGCTATGAATAAATAACGTAGTGGTTAACAAGTAAACCAAAGAGATGAAGAAACACTTAACAAGAGCTGAACAGAATAGGATGTCTGCTACAGACTTTATGCTTACACAAAAGCGAAAGCAATATCAGGTTATAGAACAAAAGCACTGAGCTCTTGCGTTTGCATTATTTTTGAAAACTAGTTAACCACAATTGAGGAATAAGGAACTCTGTAAATTGAGGGAAACATTTAACTGGAAGCTCACTGCTTACCCATTCAGATGAAGCCTCACTATATCCTCACTGGAACAAGCATTCTTACTTCGCCCCACTAAACTTAGCTTCCCTACATTACAATACTACTACACTGTTTAGGATGCCTTTGATATCCAATAACCATGTAAGTCTTCAGGTTTCACCACTTTAGCTCCATATGGAAATCAGTGGAAGACTGAATCAGGACACATGGATTACTTGCAGGTGTCCCTATACATGTGGAGAACTTGGTTGTCCAATGGAAGAAAGCATTCTTCTGGGAAAACATGGAACTGTCATATTGTTGGACAGCCTTCTTTGGCCTTGTTGAGAAAGCCTGAGTACCATTTTGCAGATAATTTAACATACCGCTTCTTATCATTTTCATAATCCACATAAATGAGTCCAAACCGTTTTGTGTATCCAACGGCCCATTCAAAGTTGTCCAATAAAGACCATGCAAAGTAGCCCTGAACATTTGCTCCTTCTCTGTGTCATGAAACCTCTGTTATTAACTCCAAAACTTCATTGTTCATGTCATGTTATGATCATCTTGGACAGCCCAGCTGTAGCATAGTGGAAGACCAAAAACAGTTCAGTGACTGAAGAAAACTGCTAACATGAGCATTGGGATCATACCGCATGGCTTGAAGAACAGCTGTCAGATACTCTTGATAGTATCTGATCCGTTTTGTATCCTGAAGCATTTCCTCTAGAGGTTTTTCACCACTCTCATCATCCATCCCTGCTCATTGGAACATGTAATGACAAGCCAATGTGTCCACACACACACACACACTCTCTCTCTCTCAGCTGAACATCAGAAAAGTGGGATTTTGAGGATCTGTAAGAGATAATACCAGAAATTCTCAGATTCTGCCACTCTGCTTTAAGAATTTGGACTAAACTAATTTCCATATCTTGGTTGGTAAGCCCTTCATGCTGTAAGGGTCAGTATGTTCAGAAAAAAGCTTTTGAGGTTTTTATGGTCAAATTTAGGTGCATGCTCATCAAAAGGGAAAACAGCAGGGAAAGTGAAGAGAGACAAGGAAGAACATTGACAAATGTCCCTGAGCTGCATGGTTTTGAGAAAGAGAGAATGATAGCTGAAACTACAAAGAGTAAGATAGTTGAACTCCTCAGCAACAGAAGACCATAAGAAACCCAACTATCAATAAACTGTTAAGAAATTGGGAACATTCTACAATATTGAGAGTGGAACTGTGTGAGTTTGTGTCATTACCATTCTCTGTTACATATAAGGGAGGCCGATTGTAGCGCTCTGTTGTCCAAGTCAATAGCTTCTGAAGCCCCCATGGTACTATGTACAGCCATTCTGATGCTGCCTGCGAAGCCCCCAATGCTTCCCATTATCAGTGATGACAGGACAATCTCAGGACTATTGAAAGCACTCCAAACCATGATGGTGTTTTGTCCTGGTTGTCAGAGGTGGGTGGATTGTCTGCTCTTTTCAGTAAACATACTGGTCAGACCAATGCTCTTGTGCTTTTTGTACTTCAAGGATATAGGAGAGGTACATCAAGTGAGAGGATCTGGAAAGATTGCATACCCTATCCCCAATAGGCTTACAATTCCGCATTTCTGCAGCTCAACACCAACACAAAAAAGTCCAATCAAAAGGCAGCAAGTTGATTTTCATTTTGAGATGTTTTTCTCAACAGGACATCACCAGGTACTTTAAAGTTCATAAAAGAACAGCTCACATCACTACAGCACTTTATCTAATGGAGTTATGTTTTCAAAAATTGTGACCAAAAGGAAGAGAATCTTCTGAAGTTCTGTATAGAGACTTTTACTGATTTCTGAGAATGTCCTCTAAGTTTACACGAGACAAAAGTCTACAAATTGCTGAGCAATATGCATCAAGGATGGATCCTGCACACAATTGTTAAAGTCCAAGTTCCATTCAAACAGAAATTTGATGCAAATGTGGAATCACTAGAGCCCATGGAGCCTTATGTGTCACTTAGTAGTAAAATACTTAATTAATGCTAGGTGAGTAAGAGATAAAGAACCTGAGACAATGACACATTGATCTAGCAAATGGTGGCTTTGCTGTGGATCTAGTGGGGTAGGTCCACTTGTTATGTATCGACTAGTGTAGTGATTGATGCCAATGAAATCCAAGCATCCACGTAGCAACAAAATTTCATCATCAGAGAAGCGAGGTAGGCGGTTGCCCACATTCTCCCTCATAATTGCTGGGTAATCCCCAAAATAGATTGGGTCCAAAAACCTGTTGGAATGGAAATATTGTCAAGAACAAGAAGTTCAGAGTGCATCTAACTGTGTAGTGTCCATGCCAGGGTTTTCTAATGTCAGATCACTTCGACAGCCTCACCATGGTTTCAGGTACATGAGTGTCCTGCTATGAGGGATCAGGTGCAGGGTGCAAGGCTTCATAGGATAGTTGTACCTACTTTATTTGCCATGTACTTTCAAGATGATACCCATCATCCTAACAGAGGCAGGGATGCATGATCACCTGGTTCACCATCCTAAAAATCAGGGGGGTGGACATGATCCAGAGAAGGCTCTAACAGAATACAGTGGGATGAGAATCTTACCAGCCAAGTTGGAACAGAACATGTCTCTCAGCTGCTGCTTGATCTTCTGGGGAGTTTGTCAAAGGCTCCCCCCATTGGCAGTCCAGTGCAATTCCCAGCACACCCCCCTGCTTAGCCTGACCAAAATACCAACAGACATAATACTGTGCTTAGTCTCAACAGTGTCCAATAATGCTGTCTGTCCCAGAATGCTACATGAAGCAGAATAATGAAAGATATGAGCACAACTCAATTAGCACTGAATTGCCTTGCATCTTCTCAGAAGTTAAGCTGTGGTGTAAATCCTGAAATTGTTCATATGATCTGTGAAATTGAAGTAGACAGATTTCTGTCTTTAACTTATGACCCAAGAGAATCACAGAGATGGTCGGCCATATAGGCTGATCAGTAAGGTTCAGCCTCAATGACTCATATTGGCCGAGCTGCTGTTTCTTGAGTTATTTCATCTGCTGGTGACCAAATCTGCAAGTGCATGTGCATAGTGCATTTCAACCTTAATGGAACATATCAGTGTGATTAAAGAAAATACTCAACAAACAGGAAGGTAGAAAAAAAAGTTGTGACCAAACAATATTGTGTGAGTTCTGGGCAAACCAGAGCAAACAGAACAAGAATGATGTAGTCATAACCTTGTGAGTATCATTCACAAAGTACCAGACAATCAGCCCCTTCATGAAGAATGACAGTGACTAGCTTGAATTACTCCCCACTGACTTCAACAGCTCCCAAGAGTGGTTGCACATAAGTACATAATAATCTGTGCAAACAAATTAGGGAACATTCTACAGAAAAATCTGTGACCTGAGTTTCTCACATTTCCAGAAGCACCATGAGGACTCAATCATGACAGCAGCTACCACTGAAAAGGCATAGCTAATAATAACAGTTAGTAGTATCCTCAATTACCACAGGAACCCCACAGGAAGGTTGCTGTGTCATTCCCCAGCTCATCTGTACAGAAAAGAAACACTGGCCCACCTCACTTTGCAAACTTCTCAATCTTGCCCAAGGGTGCTCTTGTCACATGTGGAGAGCCTCAGCAATCATCCTGTGGGCAAGGCGAGAAAATTTCTGTCGGTTCCCAGTTATATGCTACTTCACCTTCCACCATTGGCTCATATACTTCTCCAAAAAATAAAAGTTGGAGGGACCTTGGATTACTTTAGGATCTAGGGAGCACATCACAAACAATGGCTAAACTTTTTACAACCTAGTTGGACTGGTGGATCTGACACAGACTTCTAAGGTTAAAGCCTCATGGGTAGGTCAGACAAGCCATTCCATCTGCAGGATGTACCTTGTTGATTTCAACTATGTCCTTTGATTGATTATAAAGCACAGATCCTATGAATTACCTTAAAAAATTTCCTGAAGAGGTCCATTGTTGCAGCATGAGCGAGAAGCACATGGTGAGCAGCGAGGTAAGGCTCAACTGCTGAGTTACCTTCAGGGCACATTTCTCTGTTTGAGCATCTCCCTGGGGCATGGATGCCAGTCCCATAGCCAAGGTACGAAAACTGGACAGGCTCATTGAATGTCATCCAGTGCTTTACTCGGTCACCAAATGCAGCAAAACATGCTTCAGCATAGTCCACATATGCTTTCCTGGAAATCAATAAAACACTCTTAATTAGCATACTCTAGATTCAGTTTTAACCCTGGAACTGTCACAACTAGAGACATTGCAGAGACAATGGCAGAAGTAAAGCTTATCACACAAATGGAAGAAAATCTGATCAGGCTTGTGTGATGAGAAAAGGTAATAGCCCATTTTGGTGTTGCTCTTAGATTCTCAAAACTCATCAAGATGGATGCCTTCAAGTCAATTTAAGGAATATTTCAGTGTTACTTTTGGTTCTGGGGATCTCAAAATGGAGACCAGCTGTCATGATCTACATTGCCTCTCAAATTTAGGAAACATGAGCAGGAACTGAGTCCTTACACAATCTTTCGATCAGTCCAGCCCCCAAATGAATCCTGAAGCACTTGAGGTAGATCCCAATGGTATAGAGTAACATATGGTGTTATTCCTGAACACAGCACAGCTTGCAAATTCACTCAGCAATACTTTGTGAAAGATAAGGATAATCACAGTAGTACAACATCAGAGAGTGAAAGAACCAGCGCATTACAGCAGATGTGCATGGTTTCATCAACACTTCAACGAATTTCCTCTCTCCTAAACAATTTCAATATAGCTCGAAGGAATGGATATACAATCAAGACAACTCTGAGAAAGCTGAAATGCTACCTTTCTGGAGAAGGCCATCAATCACTTTGTTATAGTAGGCAATGCCCTCCTTGTTTGGCTCAGAGCCTGTTCCTTCTGCATTTTTATCACAAGTAGGTTCTCAGTTGTCAAAAGGCTGCAGCATGCGCAAACCAACTGTCCCCACAGGAAGCAGGCGCTAAATTGTATCCAAACATTTGTCATCAAGAGGACAGATTTCAATAAGACATATTCAATGGAGAACATATGAACAATCATACAAGAACTACAATTGGCAAGCTCCAAACATGTTTCATGGAGTCCTGAATAAGACTTTCACCATGTTACTGCAATCCTTAATTATGCAGATCAATCTCCTGACAATTCTGTTCTGATGACAATGGGATATCTATCTCAGGTGGTCCAAACAGTAGAGGTCACAACAGTTTGAAAAAGTAAGTCCATTACTGAATTCTCAACAGAGTGCTCTGTCAAAACAACCTCGTACCAGGAAAAATGCGTGACCAGGAAATGGAGAATCTGTATGCATTCAGGTTCAATCGAGCCATCAAGTCAATGTCCTCCTGTTCATAAGAAAAAAAAACCAAAAGACTCACAAGATAGGACAATGCAAGATTGTAGGTCTTACCTTAAACAACTGAAACAACCTGAAACAATGTCAAACTGCTCATTCATAACCCAAAACTTGATAACTGTTGCTTCATGGATTTACAGGGTCATAACTGTGATTGGTCGTACAAAATGCTAATATGTCCATTATCATAACTGCAAGCAAGGATGTGTTAACTGGAAACCCTTTGGTGAATTGTTTCCATTTAAGGTGATGACTCAGTAATGTGAAAATTTCATTCGTGGAAAAGGAGGGCACAAGCCTGATATTTGTGATACTGGTCACAAGCAACATCACCATTGGTTCCATCTGATATCTTCCCTGTCATAGAGCAACACATGTCAACTTCTAGGTTCAAGATGATCTAAAGAGAATTGAGAGAAAAGGAAGACAAATTGCAACATCACAGATGACATGGCTAAGGAAACTTTGTCATGGCACAGGCACAGGGTTTCATGAGAAGAAGTCGCCAAACTTTTGCTATACTTCTTGACACAGAAACATTTAAGAGCCAAACAAAATGAATTGAACATACTGCTGTAATGACAGTGCATTATCACTGTACCCTGGAGAAACAGAAAAGAGAGATATTGGCACCTGGAGTGTGGGAAAAAGTGTCCCAGATGGATGGCTTGCGGCCCCCTTCACTGGCTGCACCCTCAACCTGTAAAACCCTTCCACTGCTGTTATGGGAAGTACAGCAGGAGTACTAGAAAATACCCCTGCTGTTGAGTAAACATTTCTCCAAAGAACAGGTGATATGTCCAATGGGGATAACTGTGAAAAAGCATTAATTGTTGCAGTCAACACTTTTCTAGATTTCCAATTTCTTCTGTGTGAACTCAAAAGCTCCTAGGTACAAAAACTTTGGATGACCGGTTGACCAGGCAACTGGTTGATGTCGATGGGTCAACTGACATGATAAAACACCAAGCATGCAACTAAGCAAGAGTCAAACCCACAACCACTTGGCAATGTGATCATGAATCCCACCACTTATTCTAGTGGCTTGATTTTCATAGTCATTGAGGAGACCCATCTTGAAATTGGAAGGCTTTCCAAATCCACATGACCAGTCTTAACCAGCAAGCTTAACCTGATTGATTAGAACATATGCACAGGTAGAGTGTCACTATAGTTTGGAAGTAGATCTAAATGTAGCTTCTTCTCCTTGATAATAAACAAAACCTGTTTAAAACAAATATGAGACAGAAAATGATTGACACTGAGACCTATTAATCAATTGCAAGAATGAATCCTGTTGCTCTTTGTGAGGACAAAAGAGCAGATTGTGAATGAGGCAAGAAGACAGAGTAATAATGCTACTATTGTGAGGAGAATTTTCTGCCAAATATGAGATGATCAATTAGAATCTGCCTGTGCTGACCAGGTATATGATCTGAAGCCTTGATGTGTACAAACAAGTTCAGGAAACCAAAGGGGGGAAAAGCAAGGGACAAAAACTCTTTTAACTGGGATGGCTCATGGTGCTATTATTATGTAGACAATGCTCTCAGTTCAAATGCGAAATGAAAATATGATTTTGGCAGGTGGATGATGGAATGCCCACCATTCTTTCTCTCTGATCCTGGAACTCAATACTCCAAATCGGGTGAAGGGGATTTGAAAAAAAGAAAGGCCGATCACAAGAAGGGAGGAAGACAGTTAAAGAACAAAAAAAACACAAATGGATCAATGTAGATTGATAACCGAGGGGAGGAGCGATATCCAAGAAGACTCCTCGGCCTCAGTGAACGAACAGTTATCGCATAGGTTTTGGAATTGTAAGAGAAGCGAAGGAGTCACACACAAAAAAAAAATTCGAAGGAAACAGGCAGCCGCACAAGTTCAAACACAAGTTTTAAAAAAAATCAAAATTGCAGATCGTCGTTGCAAGAAACAACCAACATTCTGCAGGATATAGAACTTTCCCGCCTCTATCTATCTACAAGGAGCTCCTGGCAACCGGCAACTAATATACAATGGTCATGCACGGCAAAACCGGTAAAAACAAATGGCTGCAAGTCGCAGATCGATGCTGAAAACAGACAACAATCGAAAGAAAGCTCATTACATCTTCATTACAGGAAAGAAAAACTAAGCAGTTAGTCCGATGGACTCTTAAACATCCAGATAGCAGAAGAAACAAGCCCCAAATTCACTCACGTTTCTCTCAAGACAAAAAAAAATCAAATCAAAACACACAGTCTAACTCTCCACGATTGATCCCCCATGGCATTTGCGCTTTCATCACAAGAAATACAAGACGGAAGAAAACACTAAAAATCTCACGTCCAAAAAACGATTCAGAAACCAAAACAAAACAAAACAAAACAAAACAGAATTTAAAAAAAGAAAAAAAAAGCTTCTTCCGGCGATACAAAATAGCATTCAGCACAACTTACAAAAGAAAAGAAAATGGCGATCACACATGATCGCTATTCCAGGAGCAAGACTTTAAACTCACCTGGTAAGCGGCCGTGGCAGCACCAAAGACGAAGGAGTCAGGGAAGTGAGAGCGATGGAGGGAGAGAGGAGCAACAACGGGGTCATTGTAGCACCGGGACATCATCGTAGGGCCCATGGCGCTGCGAGAGAGAGAGGGAGAGAGAGAGAGAGGAGAGAAAAGTGCGTAATGCGCTGTGTGAGGAAAGGAAGGAAGGAGGAGGAAAGGGGGAGGGCGAGAAGACAACATATGGACCAATGACGTGAAATTTAAGAAATGAGGACCAATGAGTGGGCCAGGATTTCTGGCACGGAGAGGGCTGCCACCCCCAATCAGTTTTTGACAGATTCCGTCGACTCTTCTTCCACCAGTAGGTAACTGAGTGATGAGTTTGGATGTACAAGTTTTCCGTGTCTAAGTTACCTCTGACGTAAAAGTACCGACAGAATTGTTTTTAGTGCATATGGAGGCCATGTTATCAAGCGGAATCTGTCCTCAGCAATTGGCAGTGGCATTTCGCAATGGACTGCCTCTTTTATATTATCTTTATTTATTTATTTATTCATTCATTTATTTTCCTTATGATTCTGTATCTATCCTCACTGCTCAGATATATCATGGGAAAAAGTTTTAAATAAAATTAAAAAAATAAAAATCTGTCAGTGCTTTTTACACAGGGTGCCAACTAGACTTGGGCGGTTCTCACTGGGGGACTCGGTTCTCCGACCGGTTCTCACATTGAGAACCACTTGTTCTTGTTTTGGGTGACAACTGGTTTTAAGGTTCTCACGCATGTGAGAACCGATTAGGAGAGTCGGAATTGAAAAAAAAAGGAAAGAAGAGAGAACCGGATGGGGTTTCACATGAAAACCCAGATCCAGTTTCCAGAGTTTGGGGTCTGGGAGGGAAGAGGGAAACCACGTTAGGTTTAGGGTGGTACCTCTCCTAAGGGAGACCACTAATATACAAAAGTCAAAGGCTTTCTAGCCTCTTCATTTGAGCGTTTTTTTTTTTTTTTTGCTTTGCTTTTGTATGTTGTTTTTCTCCTCACTTTGTGTTGTTGTTTGTTGTTTTTTGTGTTTTTGTCATTTGTTGTTTTCCTTTTGTTTTTGGTTTTTGTTCTCTTTGTTTTTTTTTTTTTCTCTTTTT
>Ga0116231_10010879_pt1 | contig 14333 bp, 19 predicted proteins | sample S1TSphgellanicum_2_FD_89695 | JGI IMG/M metagenome (GOLD analysis project Ga0116231, IMG submission 89695) | Host-associated microbial communities from peat moss isolated from Minnesota, USA - S1T2_Fd - Sphagnum magellanicum MG | ecosystem: Host-associated > Plants > Peat moss > Unclassified... | reverse complement strand
TTTCCAACTATTGAGCCCTCATTTGAGAGGGGGGAATCTAATGGGAGTCTAAACTATTGGGCCCTCATTTGCGAAGAGTCTAATGGAGCCTCAACTTCAAACTATTGGGCACTCATTTGGGGGTGAATCTACTATAGGGCCAAGCTATTGGACCCTCATTTGGGAAAGTGTAATGGGAGTCCAAACTATTGGGCACTCATTTGGGGGTGAATCTACCATAGGGTCCAAGCTATTAGACCCTCATTTGGGAGAGTGTAGTGGGAGTCCAAACTATTGGGCTCTCATTTGGGGTGAATCTACCATAGGGTTCAAGCTATTGGGCACTCATTTGGGGGTGAATCTACCATAGGGTTCAAGCTATCGGACCCTCATTTGGAAGAGTGTAATGGGAGTCCAAACTATTGGGCCTCATTTGGGAGAGTGTAATGGGAGTCCAAACTATTGGGCCTTCATTTGGGGGAAGACAAAAGGGGTGTCCAAAGTTCAAACTATTGGGCCCTCAAACTAGGTATTGGTGGGAAGTTTGGATGCTATAGTGGAAGAGGGGGGGGAGGGGGAGAGAGGGGGGTCCACATGTCCCACCCAGATCCCAAGATGACATCCCCAAAGACATCAGGACCTGAGATAGGTGCAAAGTTTGTAATTCCAACAACAACAAGAAACACATGTCCCACCCAGATCCCAAGATGACATCCCCAAAAAATCAGGACCTGAGATGGGGTGTAGCAGTATCAGCAGAGGTATGTGGTGAACAAGAAGAGTTCCTTCCACACTTTCTTGTTGTGTTCAAATTGTTTGTTTGTTTGTTTGTTTGTTTGTTGTTTTGATTTTATTTTGATTTTATTTTGATTTTGCATTTAGATATATCATGTGTAGTGTATAGGCCTATTGCAGTAGAAAAAAAGGGGTTTTTTCAAGCAAAAAAAAAAAAAGAAAAAATTATGGTGATTATGATGATGATCAGTGTACTTGGGTTGTATCTGTGTGATCATCATCAATGGTCATGTGAAGTGGATTCATAGTAGAAAGAAGTTTTTTTGTTTTGTTTGTGGATTTGTTTTGTGTTGGGTTTTGTTTTTTTTTGGTGGGTTTTGGTTTGTTGGGTTGTTTTTTGGAGGGGTGTAGTAGAATGGTTTCATGGAGTCATGTAGTTCCCATGGCTACCTTTATTTCTTCTAGTGTTGTTGTTGGTGTTGAAGCTCCTTGTTGTTTCCAGCTCTCTACAGCCTCTCATCAACTTCTCATCAAGAGGAGGAGGAGGAGAAGAAGAAGATCACCCATCAAAGGAAATTGCCATTCCTTTCACTTCCAAGCTTTGAGAGTTGAGGCCAATTGTGAAGCAGGAGAAGCAGCAGCAGGAGCAAGAGGAGGAGGAGGAGCAGCAGCAGCAGGAGGAGGACTAGGAGGAGGGGATTGGGGGGAGAGGAAGGAGTTGGGTGTTGTTAGGAATAGGCCATGGGTATGGCGTTGTGTGGCCACGACTGGAGCAGTTTTGGTGGTGCAGGCAATAGCAGGAGACCAGGATGTTGCGAATGCAATTGTCACGAACTATGGGATTCCCGCAGCACAGCCTATGGAGTTTGGGGTATCTTTGCTTCCGGAGAATGAAGGCTTTTCTTCTTGTCTTCGAGCTTCCTCTGCCCCCGAATTGTTGCATTCTTCTGCTGCTGGTGGAGTAAGGAGAATTGGCCCCGGGAAGCTGAGCCATGGGAAGCAGCAGCAGCAGCAGCAGTTGACACCTGTTGTAGTAGGGACGTCCAGACGAGTGGTATCGAGAAAACAGGTTTTGTTTTTTGGGATGGCTGGGGGGATCTAGGTCTCCTCCTCCTCTTCCTCCTCTTCCTCTGTTTGTGGCATTAGAGCAGCTCCACCGGTACTCAATATGTGGCCCTGCAAAAGAAAAATGGAAAACATGCTGGTTTGGTTCAGCAAAATGGTTTTGGCCCAGCATTTTTGGTAAAAGGGTGTGCAGCAAAGCCTAACACCTGCTGTTGATTGGCTGGATAGCTTGATTGGTCCAGACCAGATGGGTTGCTATTAGTAGTCTCCCACTTATTTGCAGCCCTAGTTTTAGTTTTATCGGCGGGGTTGGAAAAAGGTAAATAACTAAACTTGGAAGTGAGCAATTATTTACGCAGGGTCACATACTGAGCACCACTGGAGATGCTCTTACTTTGATTGCAGGGACAGAAATTGATTTGGGATTTTGTTATGGGAATTGAACTCTTATTGAACAAGAATCATAGGTCTAAAATTGCAAGGTTTTTTCTTTTTGGGGGGGGTTTCCTGCAGGTGTTTGGTGGTTATCACATAGTCAAGGGAGGGGTTGGTGGTGGTGGTGGTGCTCCACTATTGCTAAACAGTAATGGGTTGGGTGGATGCAATTCCATGTCCAGCTTCCCACTCGCATCTGTGTCTGCTTCACTGATGAGCTCCATGACCAGAATTGTGAAAGCTGGGTCTCATCTCAACTTGAATGTGCTAGGCGCCTCATTGGGCTCTTCAATCAAAATCATCAGCCTTTGCAGTAAGAGATTTCTTCCTCTTGAAGAAGATTATGTGCAAAATTGAAGTATCTGAAAAACCCACTCTGGATTGGAGCTCTCTCGGTCTGTCCTGTGTTTCAGCAGCCAGGCAGGTTCTTCTTGCATGGGTCGTCCTTGTCCTCATGAGGTTTTTTAGGGTTTTTGGTAAGAAAGGGAAGCTTTATAGATGGGTTGGAAAAGAAAAAGCTCATGAGCATTTGAATGGCAGCATTTGTGGTGTGGATGCAGAGAACTGGGCAGCTCCCAGCTGATACTCCTGTGGTTCTCAGCCAGGTTGCGTTCCGTGTACTCATCCCCTGTTTTTTGATGTCCAAGGTACATACTACATACTTGCCCCTCTTCCATTTTTCAAATCATAGTTTTGTAATGTGCTCATCAGAGACTACTTTCCTTGAGTTTTCCTTGTGAGTCTCTGAGTTGCAAAAAACATTTCTTTCAAGAGTGTGAACGTTTTCGAGTTACTGATTTTGGAGTTGGGAATTGTGTTATGGGGCAGGTCGCATTGACACTTGCCTCACATCCTTCTGCAAGTCTGCTTGCCCTCCCCCTCATTGCTATTGCTCAGGTATATAGAATTTCTTGCAAGAGAACCACACACTTTGGTGCAAGATGCACACATTTGAGCAACACTGCAAAGAGATTGTTTAGTTGATTTATGTTGAACTGCAGAAAGAAGGTTCCCTATAGTGTAATGTTTTTAATATGGGGAACAGATTCAGTGATGACACACTTGGCACTGTTTGATGCGTCAAGAGTTCCCTACATGGTGCTGATGGAGAGAACTTCATGAAATTGCTCAAGGAGCAAAAGTCTTGTTCCACTCACTCAAATGCTCCTGCATTGGGTCATGTGAGTGTTGTTTGAGCCATCTGCAAAGAGTCTATTGCAAAAAAAATAGTTTTGTTGTTCTTGCTGATAGGTGTTTGTGGGGGCACTCCTTGGAAAAGTCGCATGTCGAATTGTCTTTGGGAAACCAAGTTCACCACGCCCATTGTCTGTTGAGACTGCACTTCCAGCTGCACCAGCGCCAGCAGCCTTGATAACAACAACTGCAATCAAAGGAGGGGGCTTGAAGAGTCTCCCAGAAACACCTCCTCCTTCTCCTCCTCTTCACATGGTTCTTCCGACAAGCACCAGTTGGATTGCAGCAGAGCAGCACAAAGCCACCAAGAAGAAGGAGGCCATCATTACGGCTGCTTGTGCTTTTGGGAACTCTCTGACACTGCCTTTGGTAACTTTCTCTCTATGTGGCTACCTGTCTGCCTCCATCTTTCCTTACCCTTTTGAAATAGTTTTGGGGGTTCTTTTTGCAGCTCAGCAGTAGTTGTGCTTGCTAGTGGTTGCATATCATGCTGTTCTGGTTAAGTCTGGAAGTTCAGCACTTGCAGTTGAATTTCACAGAGCTGTGGTCTGTCCCATCTCCCTACCCACAAGCTTATCTCATCTTTGTTCTTTCGACTTGTGAGTAGGTATTCATGACTGGCGTTTTGGCAGCTGACGAAGTGAACCAAGCAGCAGGGTGAGTGAATAGATCCAAAACTTTCAATTGCTCACATTGCACTGGTCAGCAAACTTTGCTCATGCATTGTCAGGAGTTCTGTATGAGTTGTGTCAATTCTCCATGTTTTTCCATGCATGCTCTTGTCAGATATTATGGTCGTTTGTGTAAGCTTATTAAAGCAGAGATTTTTATGGTTTCTTTGTGCAAATACCTCTCTCCTCCATCCAGGTATCTGGCATTGTTCATGGTTGGCTGGACACCGGCTCTTTGGACAGTGGGCTACCGAATCATTTCATCTGGAGATGCAGATGAAGATTCAAGAGGTAATGCAACCAGGCAGGGCCTCTCATGGCTGACACTGGCTGATTGGTTTGAGTCCATCATGAACCCTCCCCTGTATGGAGTAAGTTCTTGACACCCCACTTGATACACCTAATAATCCATTGAAGTTGCTCACTATAATTGCTTTGTATAATTCTTGTTGATATCTCTTGTGCATCCTAGTCCTAACACAATAGGATTGTTGGGACAGGTGTTGGTAGGTGTGCTTGTAGGTGGTACCCCATTGTCGCAATTCTGCTTGCCTGTTGTAGCTGAAAGTGCAGTGGGAGTGGAAGCAACAACAGGTGCTGTGATGATGCTGCACTCTTTGGCAGCAGGCATATTACGTCCTATCTTTGATGTATGCCTCTCTGTTACTCATCATGTAAAACTCGATTGAATCTGCATGAATATTGTAGTGGCAGTAGTATGTATGATTTTCTAGAGTTCAGAACATGCAAGAAATAGGGCATCATGAGAGAGGGTGGGCTGACAGGCTGCAACACTGCTGGGAACAGCAACCATGGCAGTGCAGACAGTGGTGCTTGCCAGTTCACTGGCAGCATCCATGCCATCACTCAAGGCCAAAGGTAGCAGCAGCTCAAACAAAACCTCAACTACTAGTGGGGTTGTTGGAAATCCTCTCAAGGATGCTCTAAGAACAACTGATGCTTCTGCTGGTGCAAGACCAGAACCACTCCTTGATAGACGTGCATTTTGGGTCATTTCTTCGGTTCGCCTCATTGCTATGCCTGTCGTTGGCATCATTATGACAACAGTATGTACTCTTTCTTGGACCTTTCAGACACCCAAGTTCTTTACTGTTCTGTACACAGTTCTCCTTGTCTCATCTTTGAGCTGACAAAAGGGGTCATGAGAGGATCCATCATTAGTGGGTTAAGTAACCAACTGTGCCAGTGTTGCTGCTATGCCCCAACATGCATGATGATGAGTTGGATCAGCCAAGCAGCTCAAGCTTTTTATGCTGATTCTGACAATGGGCACCTGCAGGCTCTTCAGTGTGCACGTGTTGTACCTGTTGACCCCATCTTCAATCTCACAGTGCTGGTTCGTTCCTGTTTTCTTTGCTATGCTCAGTTTGAAACTTTGCACTTCAGTTCCTATATACAAATTGCAAGAACAAAAATTTGTTCATGCTGCTGCAGGTTCTCAAGCATTTAATTTTTTTTTTGCAGATGATGTACTTGAGGCTGAAGGCAATTTTCATCAGCCCTTTCACATGATACTAATGATAATGGGTAATGGGCGGGTTACTTTTCAGGCAGAAGCAGCAATGCCATCAGCACAGAATCTTGTTCTATTGTCACAGGTAAGAACTCCACGTCACGACAACCTGTATATAACTGTGGTCAATGGAAAAAGGTGTTGGTTTTTCTGCTTTATACCAGGAAGGACTTCTCCATTTTCAGTTCACCCATATGCTTAACTTATGAACAATATCTATGTGTGTATTGAACTCGTTACTTGGGTGTGCTTCAGCTGCGAGCAAGTACACAGCCACTGGCAGGCATGCTTGCCAATCTTCTGCTGTCTCAGGTACTCTTTCCTTTTTTCCAAGTATAAGGTATTTATGCAGCTCTCAAAATATCTGAGCACTTGCTCAAATTTGGCTCTACTGCTGACCGACACCTTGAAAAATAGTCATCTGTTTTAAACTGATGATAGACAATGTGGGTCTGTTGCAGTATGCACTGTCAGTGGTACCAATCACACTCTGGATGGCAGTATTCTTAACCCTAGTGCGGGGTTCTTAAAATTCATCTCTTCCAGCCTCATTGGAGTTGGAAATTCAAAATTCTTTTGGGTGCTTTTGAAGCAAGGTTTATGCCAGTTTGTTCCTTACTTAGCTTCCCTTTTGCTTTTCTTTATTGGAATGTACATATTATTCAAAATGATTGGTATGTAGATGAGCAAAATTTACCAATCCTTGAAAATTCCTTTAGATGGAGGAGGTGTTCAGAAAAATTGTTCATTTTCCTTCTGAATTTGGTTTCTTCTTTCATGTGCTTTGTGTCTACACTCGCGTGTATCCATTGATCCATGTGTAGTGAAGCAGAAAGGAGTAAATTTTGGCATCAAGTTGGGAGGTAGTGCACATGCATATTCATGCACCTTCTATCACTCCAAAGTGGAGACTATTGATAGCTGCTTTTTTCTAATCTTATTCTCATTCAATGGGGAGTTGTATTCATACCTTCAATTCATGTATTTTTGAATAAAAGATGTCTGCTAGAATATCAAAATCTCCTTGATGATGATAAATACATATAACACACACACACACACACACGTGTATCTTGACCTCCTTTGAACCTTTTGTCACGAATGGGAGTGGATTCTTCGTATGAAAATGGTAAGATTTCTCGAAAGCATCATCAAGATTAGGTCCAAGTTTATTTGCAATAGTCAAGAGCTATTTGGACTTGCACTATTTTGTCAAAGATTTGAAGGTTTTGAGTTTGTCATGCTTTCATATGTTTATGCATGATATGGATCAATGGGATGGCAATTCATTCCAATTGATGGCACTTGCTAGATGTATGTCACATTTGCAACTAAGGTTTTCCATCTTCTTTGTGAAATAGTTTTTATGACTTTATTATGTTAAGAATAGATCAACCCACACCTCATAGGTCCGCTTGGAACATCAAAATGAGTTCATAAAAGGAGAATTGTAAGTAAGATTTGTTACGATCTATGGGTAGAAATTTGAGTAAATTTGAGACATAAATAATGATCTTTAGGTGCCTTATGCATGAGGATCTTTTGATTAGGGACTTACTTTGGACTTGGGTATGAATTAACAAAGTATTTTAGGTTAGGCATAAATAATAGTTGATTAGTTTGATCTCAGTTGGGACAAAAAATTGAAATTCTTGAGAAGGAGATGCCAAATAGAATTGAAAAAAAAAATTGTTTGCTTAGAGTTAAACAAAAGGGGGTGGATGATTCATCCATTTTTCGTTTGGGTTGAGTTTTGGGCTCATTGTTCTTTTCATATTTTTATGTTGTTAATTTATCATCAAGTCTTGTAAGAGCACATTTTATGTAATGAACTTATGATGTAATAAACTCATGTATCCTTGCAATTGTGAAGGCATCCACAAGGGCATACACAAGGGAAAGCTTTTGTGAGTTTGGTGAATAATCCTCATAATGCAAGGTTAATGCAAGGTTTTTAGGTGTGTATGACGAGCTTCTATTTGGGTGCAACCCAAATAAAGACCAAAATTTAGGCATGTGGTAAATTCCTCAAAACTTATTAGAATGAAACATTCCAAGGCTCTATCTTATTGTCCTTAAAAAGATCTTTTGGATATTACAAGAAGCTTCCCGATCAAATATTATTTGGTCCTTCACACAATGCTACAAGAAAATGGGTAGTGGATTTTCCATTCCCATCAAGATTCTTCAAATGACCATAACTTCAAGCCATGAAATCTATTTTGGCAATGTAAGCTCACCATGTCATGATGGTTTGCATTAAACCTTTCCAACAATTCAGTTATTGTGCCATTCAAAGATGTTTTGGTTTTCAAAATGAGATTCTCATGATTTCAAATCCTTAGAATGACTTAACTCTCAATTGGAAGTTCAATGTGGTGGTCATGGGGTGGCCTCCCTTTGACTCAAACATAGTTCTCATCTTGTGTGAAAGTGTGTTTCATGTCATTGAACTTATGTCACATTTTAAACTTCTTCATTTTGGGAATGACATTTTTGTATAATCCATGAAGTTGGTCATGCACCTAAGTTAAGGTTGTGATAATATTAACATCATTTTTCATAAATTGATTATTAAATGATTTTTATAAAAATGAAAAATAAATTAATGTGACTTTGTGCACCAAATAGATATAAACATGCAAATGGTCCCAACATTACCTAGCTTTTGGTTTCATCCATTTTGTAATTGTTGGTAGTAATCAGAATTTATTTTTATTCTATTTTTTAATATATGAAACATTTTTCTTGAATCTTCATAAATTTTTTACCTTAGATCTAGGTTGTTTATTAATTTGAATTTGGTAAATTCTTCACTTGGGTATTAGTTTGATTTTTATTTAAATGTTAAGCTTTACTCATTTAGATTATAATTGACATTTGATGTCAAGAACATCATTTTTTCCCTACACATTTGTTATTTTCAACTATTAATTATTCCATCTAATTAACATTGCATATATTTTTTTAAAATTCCATATATATTATAATAATTTCTTTTTATTCTTCTAATTTTCTTGGTAAATTTCCATTTTTTTTTTTGCTTCTTAATTCTTTCCACATTTTGTTATTTTCTTGCCTCCATAAAACTTAGATTTTTTTTTCTCAAGGTTATCATGGTTGGTTCATACTCTTTCACTTTGTTCATGCTTTTCATTACTTGTTTCATGTTAAGTATTTTTTTGATGGTATCCTCCCTATAAGCCACTTGTTCATCTTTCTATTTGTTCATTTAAATTTTTTCTAAGCTTGCCCAATGAAGTTAGGGTTTTACCAAGTTTTAAATTGTGGTTTGTGTTCATTTGATTAGTAAGGGAGGATTGGGGAATTAATGATTGTGGAACTAAGTGATAAGGTGTAAGAAGAAAAATAAATATATGAAAGTTGAAAATGTTTTATTACATATTTGAAGCTTTTACACAAATTGGCAACTTTTCTCTTCTAGTTGAAGTTAGGGTTTGAAATTATCAGTTTGAATTTGTTTTTCATTTTGTCTAGATCAAACTTTTAAAAATTAGATTAAAAATTTGGACTTTTCTACCAAAACAACAATAATTGATTCCAATGTCCACCCCAATTGTACAAAGGTTACAAGTGGTCAATTTGAGGGAAAGCATGGCCAAGGGTGAACTTTGGTCCACGGAATGTAACTAAAGCTTCATTAGAGTGCTTCAATAGAATTGAATACAATTTAGCAACTAGGCTTGATAGGGCCATTCAAATTTTCCAATAATTAGAATAAAATAAACCAATTTTTAAATTTTTCTTAAGGGGCATCTATTATGGAAAAGTTGAATTAATTTGCAAGCTCTTCCATTTATATCAAAGTGATAATATTGTTGAATAAATTGTGAAAATTTCAAACTTCCTCTACCTTAAGCAATTAAAGTGTTGCCAAACATGATCAATTGCAAACAAGGAGTTCAATGTATCAAAGATAACTAAATGTGAAACTTTATTTCATTTGTGAGGTAGAAAGCTTTTTGGGAGAAATGTTAAAACATGAAAAATTAAGCCCAAACAAATGCTCAACAAAATTATAAGCATTTTCATGAAGCTAGAATTTGCCAAATATTTACCCTATAAATCACAAGTGTTTTACCTACTTGGATATGTGGAGGTGCTTCAAAAATCTTGTCACTATTGATGAACATGGATGTGATATTGGGGGGCAATGAGACTTGATCACTCCACCAATAATCTTGGAATTTTTTCATTTCATATTTTGGTTGTGTGATACAATCCCCTTAATATGCAATGGAACTCTATCAATATGCATTTATGGATTGTAATACACTTGCATGCTAGTGGATGGGTTATGGGTAAAGGATTAACCTTGGCAATAGGGCATTATAGCCTAGAAATGAAGGGTGGAGCTTGAGGTTTAAGGTGTAATACCTTGTTATTAAGGTATTATTTGACACAATATTGAAGTGGGCTTGTACAATGAGACCTCCTACTTGCACATTGATTTTTTTAAAAATAATTTCTTGCCTATTTAAGGTATGCCCTTCCTTGTGCAAGGGCATTTCACAAAATAAAATGGTTTTTATTGAGGTTATTACTAATGTTAATTGGCTCTTCTTGCTTTAGAGAACCTTTGGTCTCAATTTTGACACTATGTTTTTTTTTTCCAGATTCTCCAAGCACAAGTTTGAACCCAAATTTTCAATTTTATAAACTATTTTATTCTAGTTTTGGCACATTTTTTTTATATTCAAGAACCTCCAAGCCCACTTCAAAAACCAAGTCTAGTTCTATGTACACATTACAAACTCCTCGAGATTGAGTATTGTATAAGTATGAAATTTTACCCCCAAAAAAATTAAAACAAGAGATTATATAAATATAGAGTTCAACAATCAATTAAGACCAATCAATTATCTATGGAGTTTAGTCTACTTGTCAACTTTTTTTTTTAAAATCAGATTTTTTTACCAAAAGAACATGAACTTTGTGTTCAAGATTTATTTTCAAGTTTTTGGTTTTGGTTCCAATTTTAGCATAATCCTAGTTCCATGGTCCGATACTTGTGCTAGTTCTACCAAAAGGATCTTGGTTCAGGTCCAAGTCACAAGAACCTAAACCTCTTGGGTTTAAGATTCCAAATTGGGGAACTTGCCACTCTAGTTATATTATGCTCTATTAACAAACATCCTTCCTTTTTCAAAAAAATCTCAAAATGTTGTATGAAAGGTAAGGGACCCATGGATATAGCTTCATAGGTTCTTCCTCAAGCTATTCACAATTTCGAGCCTAGTGAACAAGGGCAATCGGGGCTATTTATTGTTCATTGGGCTCAAACTTGCGAAGCCCTATGCATGGGATGCCTTACCCTTTAGGTAAAGCACTCCAAGGTTTTTTCCACTTTTGTATTTGAATGCACCTCTCCACACAAAAGATTTGTTGGTCAATTGAAAGTGCCTTCCACTAATCACATGCAAACCTTGTGCCACTTGAATTGAAAAACCTTTCTTGTTTTATGCTTGGAAATGCCTACTCCCAAGGGCCTCCCTAATTTTGGGGCCTACACTCTTGGACCCTCGACTATGAGCCCTCAAACTAAGGGAGGTACCAGGGAGTATAGGCGTTCCCTAAAATATATTCACCACACTCACCTTCACTCCAATTTTTTCTCATTCATTCCTAGGATGAAATACAACATCCTTCGTAGGAGGTTTTCATTTTCTTTCCCCCAAAGATGCTATGTGGAAACACTTGAGGGTGAATGAAGCCCTAGGGTGAAGGGCATTCTCAAAATAAGGGGCTTAGCATGATGAGGCAATAGCTGAGTTGAGTTTGGCCCCGCATTTGGGGAATATTCCTCACTCATGGTGGGCTTTACTTATCATAAAGCATGAGGCAAAATTTATCATGAACCAAATCTACATAGATCACGATGAGGGGTATGAATGATACATGGGAGGGTTATTACGCCTACTCCTCAATAGTGGGAGGGTTCTTACATCTATAATAAGTAGGCATAATAGGGTTTAGGGTTTAGGGTTCAATTTCTAGGAGGGAAATGAATGGATATAGTAAGGTGCCCTTCACATACACTACAAATTTTCTCCGAAGAGGTGGTTTTGCATCCGTGGAACTCTATGTGTTTGCAAGTTGAATGTCCTTTGGGGTGAATAGTTCAGTTGGGTTGGTTGATTAGTTGGTTCTCCATGGTTTTTGCCTTTTTCCTTTGGGTGAAGTGCAACATTTGTTTTGTCCATAGGTGGACTTGTAAGCAAAGTACATTGTTTCGGGGTTTAGGGTTCACGGTTGACATCAGCGGTAGAAAGAAAGCTGGTGGATTCGATTTCCTTTTGAGTGAGTGCTACTTTTTTTGTGTTGGGTTCCCGAGGTGGATTTTTAAGGAGGATTGTTGATGAAACCTTTTGCCAAACACTCTAATTAATTAATGAAGGTACCAACCAGTCCGGAGAGGGAGAGAGGGAGAGGGAGTGGAAGGCAGGATGACAAATCAGCCAAGGGTCCCATCTCAATTGCATACACAACAAAAGTACTTGTTGCTGCTGCTGCCAGATCTTTTCTTTTCCGTGCTTTGCTCAGTTGCCCAATCAAGATGTGTATGGTGAATGAAGCCCCCGACGACGACTTTTTTTTGCTGCTCAGATACAAATTGGGCCCATGAGTTGTGCATCATTTGATCATGTAATGAACACTAGGAAACATATAGCCCAACACGTGCATGACCATGGGCGCCCGATCGAAATGTGTCGTCTGTCTGTGTGTGCATCACCAACAATTCTTTGGAAAGATATGAATCAGGCTAAAGGTAGAGAGAGAGACAAGGCAAAATGAAAACGCAGTGGTACTTTTTGTATTTGCCTGAATTTAGGACCCGTGGTTGATTTAAGGTGGTCTTCCATTAAACAAACTTTGAGGGTGTCAGTATGATGCTCACATGATTCTCTTGCAAGTTCTAGGTTGGTCTATATTAACATGGTTGTATTGCAAGTTCTAGGTTGGTCTACATTAACATGGTTCTTATTGCAAGTTCTAGGTTGGTCTAATGTTGATGGGAAAAAAATGGTAGCTAAATTCAAACTAAGATAATCTTGATTGAAACCAGTTTGAACTGGGCTGCTACTTTGCTTCTTCCCCGTCTGTGGTCATGGGTTCAAAATTTGGCTGGCAAGGAGCATGACCTGCAAAAATTCAACAGTTCTTTTGTTTGTAAGCAGAGATGTACATGTCTCAGGTTCATCATGTAGAACAGGCATGCATAGAAGCAACCACACAGGATTGCGCATTGAAACCCACAAACTTTTGTAAGGGGGGGTTGTGTGTATGCATGCATGCAATGCTCTATTCATCATGAAGAACAGACATGTGCACAAAAGCTCACAGGAGTCAGCAGGACTCTCGCACTGACAGACAGCCCCCACCACCCGCCACCCACAAACTTAACTTTGTAAGGCACTAGTGTTCTAAAGTTCTAAGCCTTCCCTTCCCTTCCCTTCCGTTCTGTTCCGTTCCGTTCCCTTCCCTTAAACGGAAAGTACAAAGATGAGAGGACCTCCTTCCTCCTCCCTCCTTCTCGGTCCAAGTGAAATTGTTTTACACCTTCACAACAACAGTGAAAAAAGTGTTGAGAGATTATTGAAGTAGTTGTCAATGGGTCCTTCATTAATGGTGAGACCCACTTCTGGAAGTACCTAATGAAGGGGTTTCCACAAGCTCTTTTGGCAGATGTCTGTCCTTTCATCATCATACTTTCTGCATGCATTACATTGTCCCAGTGTGTGTGTATGAATGTAGACCACCTCTCTTGAAGAAAAAAAATCTGGCAGCAGGCGCCAAGTACAAGTTGTTTCTGAAGTGCTTAGCCCAACTGTGAACTTGTCATGTAGCAACCAGAGTTCATTCTGGCGCCCTTGGGCCAATTAACAAACCACATTGGGGGGAGTTGTTACATCCTATCTGGAGTGGATGAAGGTCCTCATCCATCCGATCTGGTTCCAAAAGAGCCTCCTTGGTTCACTGTATTCCTAATGGCTGTTCCCTGGCAGTGAACCAAAAAGCCTCCAATTGATGGAATCTCTCTCTCTCTATATATATATATACTAGTTTGAACCCCGTGCCTAATGCCCAGGTGTGTGTGTATTTGACGGTACATATAACAAAATTACAATTCCAAACTACATTTCCAAAACCTCTTTATATACGACATTCTGCATGTATTCATTGGGACCCTGGCCGCTGAAAATCTTGATGTTTGCACTGCTTGTGACCCGTGAGATAGCAACATACAGCTGACCATGGGAATAGACCGGAAACAGCAAATATACCCCAACGTTGTTCCACTTGTAAGTAAGTAGTAAGTTACTTATTTAGTAGGTACCAACTGTTTGAAAATTATTTCTTTGTTTTTGTATGTTGATAAGTTCCAGTATCTAGACCCCCTCCCTGTTCATAATGGTTAGGGTTTCTGGTGCAGCCAATTTTCACATGCATCATAATAATACCTTTGGAATCCAGCATATTATTATTATTATTGGCAAAATTGTTTTTCTGGGCAATCTGATCATTGCAATTACCAATATATCTATTAGGTTTGTGTGCTAAAATGGCAACTGACATCCATTGTCATTATTATTATGGCAAATGCAAGCCTTGAAATTGCCAATATCTAATAAAAGTGTGCTTAACGGCTGCTTGCTCTGGCATCCATTGAACTATAATAAAAAATTATGGCAATGTAA
>Ga0116231_10010877_pt1 | contig 14334 bp, 8 predicted proteins | sample S1TSphgellanicum_2_FD_89695 | JGI IMG/M metagenome (GOLD analysis project Ga0116231, IMG submission 89695) | Host-associated microbial communities from peat moss isolated from Minnesota, USA - S1T2_Fd - Sphagnum magellanicum MG | ecosystem: Host-associated > Plants > Peat moss > Unclassified... | reverse complement strand
TTTTTTTTTTTTTTTTTTTTTTTTTTTTTTTTTTTTTTTTTTTTTTTTTTTTTTTTTTTTTTTTTTTTTTTTTTTTTTGTGTGGTGAGAACACCTACTTCCAGTTCTCACATAACATTTTAAGAATTAAATCATTTTTTAATAAAAATCTCCATAAAAAAGATTGATGGTGATTATTAGACTTTTGAACAAAAAAATCAACTAATTTTTAAAATGTTAGCTTTCACAAATTTTTAACTAGTCAATTTTCAAAGGTGGTTTTGAAAAATCAGTAATCAAAAGTCAATTATTTTCGGCAAAATATTTCTTAATTACAAAAAACTAACCAATCTTTTTATAAAAAATAATGAAAAAAATATAAGAAATCATTTTTCTTCCATGATTTCATAGGCTCACAATTTCATCATGTTCAAAGGAACCTTCAAATTGTTTTAACTTTTTTTTCTAATTATAGGTTCTTTTCAATCAACTCCACCAAACCAAAAGGTGATTGTAACCAACTTTTGTATCATTAGGTAAATTCATCATTTGTAAACAACATTTCCTTAAATTTGTTAATGTGTCATCAAAAGACAAAATCCTCTTTGTTTCAATTTAAAATCGTATAATGCTTAATATTTGGCAAATCAAAAATTCAACCATGGGAAACATTGATTCATGCTTCTTCCACCATTAAAGAGGACATTTGATATCATTGATGTCCACTTGGTATCTTTTGAAAATATGCAACTCTCTATCCATAAACTCTTTCATTAACTCATTGATGTTAGTAGTTTGTTCAAAGATATCTAAACTACAATTTTTTTCAATCACTTGATCTACACAACCAACTTCATATTCTAGCATTGGATAAAAATGATTATGTTATTTGATAAACATGGCATATAAGGATCTTTCATTATAATCCTCAACAATAGCCACACCTTTTTATGGCCATTACAAAATGGCATTAAGCAAATATTTTTAAACCTAAGGTCGAGCATCAAAGACAATGTGTTATGGGTTTTTTTTGGCATCCTTAAAAAGGACTTGAAAGATTCCAACACCCCCAAAACCTCCTCTTCTATATTAGAAGCCAACAAAAACAACCCCAAAATCATCATCTAACAAATTGATTAAGGTTGGTGGGATTTTGGCTTCTTTCTTCAATTTCAAACACATTTTTATTGCAAAATGTGATGCATCATTAAACAACCAGTGGTTTTGAAATTAATTCAAAACATAAGCACACATAATTGAGGAAAAATTTATTTGAAAAATATGCCATGTAAGAGAAGGACACACTTTTTCACTAATTTTGACAAAAATATGTTTGTTGTAGCAAAATTCGAAGATTACAAAGCTTCTTGGAACATAATCACTTTGGAAACAAACCTTCAAACAAAGTTTAACATTCAATGTTAATATTTTCAAACTATAGTTCAAATCAAAGACCTAAAATTAAAAATTTTAAAATTTAAATGATTTATGTTCCCAAAAAAATCTAAGATGATTATAAAAATAGTTTTAAAGAAAAAAATGACCTTGTTTCAATTGGAATGTTTAGTTTTTAAAAACAAATATTAGAATTCTCGCAGTTTTGTTAAATTCTTCTTTGACTTCTCTAGACTTCTTAGGCCAAGTTATACATTTCTACAAACTTGATCAAAATACTTAATAGAAACATACTTGAAATTTTAACACACTTTCTCACATAGTATCATATTTTGTTAATTTTTGGTAAAATATATTTTTGTTTTGTTTTCTCCACTAGGTTAGGCAAGACCTCTTGAAAAAATTGTTTTCTTGAAGGAAAGACCATTTGAAGACATAAATGCAAGGCCAAACGCTTCATCCAAATATTTTCCACAAATTGTATTAGCAAGTATTTTTTACAATCAAAAGGCCTAAGTCTTGCAAAATCTTATTTTGTTGCACATCATCCTTTTTGAAACGATTTTTTGCAAAAAGAAAATCTGAAAATTTTCTACCAAAAATATTAGGCCTTTTCTTTGTTGTTTGCATGTAAACAATTTTTTTAGACTATTGACCTCTTCAAAAAAAATTACAATAATGGCATGGTTTGTATTCACATGTTTATTGAAAATTGTTATACCATTTGTTTTGTAATATGAAATTAAATCTTTTTTTGCTTGAGTTATGGCATTAGATGCATTGATAGGATTGTTGTAACAATAATACAACACATCATTTGAAGATTATTATGATCAGCCTTTTTGTTATCATTAACATAGAAAAAAATCCATCAAAATGCATTTATGCAATAAATTCTCCATTTAATTTTCTAAGCATGCAATTTATGAAAGTTCATTTTCAGTTTTATTTTATTTTAAAGGAACTTTGATGTTTTATATTTGCAAATTGGAATAATCTTCAGATATTTCTTCCATGGGAACATTGTTGAACACAAATTCACATTTTCATTTTTGGTTGAAATTATGTTTTCATTTTCATTAAACTACTCCATTTTTCAACAAATTTTCAAGAATTTTATTCAATGAAAATGAAAAAATCAAAAGAAGAGATTGTTTTACCAAAGTGTGGTTTTAATTTTTTACTTGCAAATTGATTTAACTATCTAAAGTCTATAATACAATTCAAAACATTTACCAACATTTACAATGTCTAGGATAGGACGAAGATATGTTTTTCAAGTGAAGTTTTCAATAATGAATATCAAATTGCACAAACCAAAGAAAGAGAACATTAAAAACATTTGTAATTGAATTGGTGCATAAACGAACTATGGGCTAATACAAACTCACAAGACTCATCATGACCCAAATTTGGGGAGAGTGACCATTGATGAGTCTTGTTCCTTTAATATACTATGTAGCTCCCCATGGAGGTCATAGTGAAATGACAAAAAAATAATGACATTTGAATGTTTAAGAATTCATAACTTCTTCAAAACACATGTCTAAGTTTGATAATTTAAAAATATATCTTGTAGCCCTTAGAATGAACTTTCCGACAAATTTTTTAACATTGTATATGAAAATTCTCAATTAGAGTTCATTTGACTTCTCATATTACTATTTACATGGTCAAAAATAATTTTGATGTTTGATTTTCAACCCTTCAAATGGCCATAATTTATGTTATAAATCTTTGTAATTGGAAATGCAAAACCTTTCAATGGATAAGGTTGCACAAAGCTTTGCAAAGCCCATGAAAATTAATGTAACAAAACTTTCATTATAAAAGCAAAACAAACTCAATGAGATGGCAATTACATATTAGCCTTTCTTTTCATTACCAACAATTGTAAGTCCCATCATGGACTTGCAGAAACTTCATCATAACTTGGATTGTTACGAAGCACCACATTCCTTATAACATACTTTGTATTTCAAAATGTGGATTACATTGAAATTCAATGACAAAAATTCCCAAAACTTCCAAATTTCATTTCCAATATTATCAACTTTGGAGCTTCATAATTCCAAGGGAACTTAACCAATTGGGACACGAGAGACCATTTTTTTATAATATTCATCAATAGTCTTCCAACACTACATCAAGTTTTTTAATCAAACATGATTTCATGCCTTCCAAGTCAAGGTTAAATTTTCTTGGCAAATTGTGTTTTGGCCTTTCAAACTAGGTTATAATCATTATCAAACAAGAATATTTCAATAATTTAACTTACCTTCCTAGGACCTAATAAATCTAAAAACTATTTAGTCAAAATCTAATCCGATAGTTATTATCAACTAATAATAATAATAATAATAAAGAATATGTGGCATGCCACTTGCACACACATAAATCAAAGCGATTCCCGACTTTTAATGGTCGAAAGTCAAATTTACACTTTGACTCCCAACCCTTCTTTCGACCATAACTTGTGTTATAAGTATTCAAATGGATTATATGAACCCATTTTAGACATTTACATTTCAAGAGTTTTCCAATGTAAAGAAGTTCTCAATCCAATGATTTTTGACCCTTGAAATCATTCTCTGAAAATTCAAGACTCCATAAGAACTCTAACTCTCAAAGTGGGAATCCACTTAGAGGTGTGTGGGTTCAATCCTTCACATTTTTTTGCACTCTAAGAGTATAAATGTGACTCCCATCTTGCACTTGGCCTGCACCTTTCCATGCCTTCGCCTTGGTCGCAAGCCCAAGGTTAAGGTCGTCACAACTTTAAATTTTGAAATAATGAAAAAATCATGATACTCACCAATTAATTATTCTATGTCTGTAAAGTTTAATCATGTTAACTATAAAATCATTTCATAGTGATGAGCTTGTAATCAAATGGGTAAATGATAGAGCACTTCAAGGAAAAAAAAGTTCCAAAATTTGAAGATTCCTAACATAAAGTTCATGTGATTTTTTTCATTTGGTTTGCATGGGTAAGTTAAAAGACTTTGGGCAAAGAACATGAGATTAAAAAATGATGTTATTAAAGAAACAAGGCAAAGGGCATATGAGAATTATGGAACAACATAGGTAACATTTGGCAAAACATATGGTACCCAAAAAAAAATACAAAACATTTTGAGGGTCCAAACACACACCCATGGCCCCCTTTGCACCCTAGATTATCATCGAATTGTTGACATGCTTATTTCCTTCCTTGACATATGAACTTGGTTGTTCTTCATTTGGTTATTTTTGGTTATTTTAATAAAAATTACCAATAATTAATATTATTGGGCTCTTGTGCTATCGACCCAAGTTATTCAACCTCATGGCAAGTCACCCATTGAAATACTATTATAGTCAAAATGAGTTTAATTTCAAAGTTCTTATGGAAAAACTAATTTTAAGAATTTGAATTAATTTCCACATACAATAATCACTTTAGGTTCAATCACTTTTGCTCAATTGGTCCAACAAATGTGCACATTGCTTTGTTAAAGGCTTTTTAATGATACAACATGTGGAGTTAAGGGGCTTTGTGGTTTGGGATAAATATAATGTGGTTATATCCAAACAAACACCTATATTAATATATGGATATGAAAACTTAGTAAATTATTCAAAATAGGTATGACAAGCTGAATATGGCATTAGGCTTAATGTCATGGTCTGCCAAATGACAAATTCCTAATAAAAAATATTAAAAAATTTATAATGTATTCAACTTTATGATCACATGTTTTTCATTATGTTTAAAGTTGAATGCAATTCAATGAACAACATGTTATGTCCTCCATTAAAGTCCTTATTTTGAATCGAAAGAATGAAGGTTTGAGCTTAATGTAGGGCATTTGATCACTTATTCATCGTTCTCCACTATTTTTAAATGTCAACTTTCTCTTGGCATTTAGGAAAACAATGAATGAAATGCAATTATGAAGAAATAGGATCCAAAAATGTTACACACCTATTTAATGACAAATGGAAATTTGGAAATGTTATTAATCGTGAAAAACAATGGATGTAGTGAAATTTGATAAAAGTGAATAATTCAAAAAATTTGAAATCTGGTCAAGATGGAAAATCAAGTTATAAAAGTGTTCAAATAATTTGAAAAGGTTGAATTGTGATCTTGCAACTTATATCCATGGCTATTACACATTTGTGTTTAATTTCAAAAATATATAAAAGATGAATAAGGAGATGGTTGTTCTTTTTAATTTTAAGTTTGTTGGTTTATTATGAGACAACAAAGAGACATCCTATATAACAATCTTTTGCATTTCAGTTTTAAGTTTAAACAATGAAACATCCAAGTTAGAAAAATAAGTTTTTCATTTTCACTTAAATAACATGAAGTGAAGAATTTTTTTGTCATTCATTTTTTTGTTCAAACAATTTTTAAAAATTTTCTAAAGATGGATTGAAACCATCATAGTTTCATTTTTGATGATTGTGCGAAATTACAAGAGTTTTTTAATTTCTAGGTGTAATGAGGAAATTATTAAAATTCAACACCCTTGGTGTTTTGTGCATTTACAATATCATTCATTATTCCTACACATAAAAAATAATGTTGCTAAGTATTATTTTTTACACAATTAAAATGAAATATTGATAATGAACTTGAGTGCAGATCCTAAGGCATCCAAGTTCAATAGACTTTTGTGTTAAAACAACAAATGTGAAAGCAAGTTTACATTTACATGTGAAAAAAATTCAAAAGCACTGTATTTCAATTTTTTTAATAACATTTTATTTTGAATGGTTGTCTGTAAATGAGATTGAAGTAATGTCACTACTTGAATTCATGGTTTTTTTAACTGGGTTTTTTAATTTAAAAAATACCCAAAAGTGACAGGTGTAAAAAAACCACCATGTCAATTTGGACAAGTTGTTTTGTACATGTCCAATTGGACCTTGTCATTTTGATTTGTGGAGTGATTAACAAAATGACTAACTATTTGACCAACTATTTGATCAGTGGATAGTGGACCATTTGATTAGGTCAATTTTATACCTAAATTAAAATCATTTTTGGATTATTGTATTTAACATTAATAGGTAGGTAGGTAGGTAGGTAGTAAATAGGTCTAGGTAGGTTTTTTAAAAAAAATTTAAATAAGTAAGTGCTAGCCTAACCAACCTGATTTAACCTATTGTAACTTAACTAATTTAATTTAATCTACCTATCCCTAGCTTTTTCAACATGCATATTTGTTGTAAATATAAAGAATTGAACCCCAAACCTTCCCAATGATGAACCAAGTCCTTACCAATGGACTACACCATCAAAAGTATTCAACTTTTATTAAATGTTTTATTTCATATGTTCATTTTTATATCATTAAGCATAATGATTAAACCTAGGTGACAACTAGTGACTAAACTTAGTGATTTAAAATAATGGCTAACCTAATGGCTAAACTCAATGACTTCAAATAATAACTAAACCTAATGGCTAAATTTAAACATTTAAAAATAATGGTTAAACTTAATGGCTAAACTCATTGACTTATACTATTGGCTAATCTTAATGACTACATTTAATGACTTTAAATAATGGCTAAATTGAATGGCTAAACTCAACGATTTAAATTATTAACTAAACCTAATGGTTAAATTTAATGACTTAAACTATTGGTTAAACCTAATGGTTAAACTCAATGATTTAAACTAATGGCTAAATTCAATGCCATAAAGTAACCTTTAAACTTAGTGGTTAAATTTAGTGGTTCAAAATAATGGTTAAACTTAATGGCTAAATTTAGTGATTTAAATTATTGGCTAAACCTAATGCTAAATTTAGTGGCCTAAAGTAATGGCTAAACCTAATGACTAAATTTAATAGTTTAAATTATTGGCTAAACTTAATGGGTAAACTCAGTGGTTTAAAATAATGTGTAAACTTAATGGCTTGAATTATTGGCTAAACTCAATGGCTTAAAGTAATAATTAAATCTATTAGTTAAATTCAATGATTTAAACTATTGGTTAAACTTAATGGTTAAATTTAGTGACTAAAAATAATGGTTAAATTTAGTGGCTAAACTTAGTGATTTAAAGTAATGGCTAAACTCAGTGATTTAAAATAATGGTTAAATTTAGTGGCTAACCTTAGTGATTTAAATTAATGGCTAAACTTAGTGACTTAAAGTAATGACAATTAATGTACAATTAACTTTCAACTACCCACACAATTATCAAATATTCCTATGCAAGAGAATATAATTTTATTATGGTTTTAATTTTTATATAATTAAAATGAATTATAGATTATAAATTTGGATAGTGTAGGTTTCAAGACATTTAAGTTCAATAAAATTTATGCTAAAACAATGATGATGAAGGTAAGTTTACACATTTACATGCAATTGTTTTTTCAAAACCAATATATTTCATTTTTTATGACATTTTATTCTAAATTTAAAAAGTTGTTTGTAAATGTAAAACTTGTAATTAATCATTGTATTGTTATGATGAGTTGTTTATAATGCATTTCAATGATAAGTCGATGATAACATTATGTAATTTGTTAGTTGCATTATAGTTGCAAATTATATCTACATTATTTATCAATTGCATTACAATTGCATGTACATTGCTTATTAGTTAGATTATAATTGCAAAAGACTTTTGTTTAGATTTAGAATATGAACATTAAATTGTTTTTTCATATTGCAATAAAGTTATTTTTACATTGATGTGAAAACATCGTTACACATTTGGTAGCTATCAAAATATAGCTCAACTTTTGAATAAAGACAAGGTATCCCCTTTTAGCATGATATAATTGTAGATAATAGATTGGATATTTGATAACAATAATTCATCAAATTTTACCTTAACATTAGAAATGAAAATAAATACATACCATTGAAAGGGACCATGGATAACCAAAAATGTTCATATGAGTTATATTTTTCAATATTTTTCAATATTGAATATTAATACATATAATTATATTATTGAAACAAATGTTTATCATTATTTATGCAATGGACTTATGTAATGTGTTTCACAATGCACAATTATAATTACCAATTGTGATAGGCACAAAATAATACTATCCATTAATGGACATTAATTGCAAAATAATTTCATCAATCAATTGTAATCTGCAATTTAAAATTACATTAGTTGAATTCAAATTGTAACACAATACCATCAACAAAATCCAATAATTCTGAAATAATAAAATTTAGTAAGTGCATTAATTGTAAGTTAGTTGCAATAACCATGAACATATTTCATTCATCAATGGATGAATGAAATTTTTTGCAATATTACATTTGTCCACAACATTTGAACAAAAAATTGATATGAATAACTAGTGGTATAGTAGTTGTAAATAAGTTGCAAAGGACACAAACAAAGTCATCCATCGATGAATGAATGAAAAGCCATATTGGATTCCATTCATTTGTGGGCATTTGCATAAAAAAACTAATGTGAATAATTAATTGCATTTGAGTTGCACATATATTTACTAACATATGGTACTATATACAACTTTAGGTGTTTGATGCAACTATTGCAACTTGTCGAATAAGATTCATGCCATAAAAATACCATGAGTTGCAAATGTATGCTACAATTTAAAAAGTTAATTGTAAGTCCAAATGTGAAATCCCCAATTTCTAATAATGCAAGTTCCCTTTACACAAGGTTGAAGGATTAAGGATTAGGAAATTATAAATGGATGAAAAATTAACATTAAATGCACTACAATTAATGTTTCATGGTTTAATGGGCTTGTTGCTAGGTCCCTTCAATGGGTATGAGGAGAAGCCCATCTTTGAAGTGGGCATGGGAGCAAACTTGTTAGACCATGAACTAAAAGAAAAAAACCATGATTGGTTAGATTTTGATGTTCCAAACTTAGATTTTTTTAAGAACTTTTTAAAGAGGTGGGTTGATCATTTGTTAGACCATGAACCCAAAAAGTCATGATTCATCTTCAAACTTTTTGTCACGATTATTTTCTCAAAAATTGATTATTCTATTTGAAGATGGGCACAAAGTTTGTTAGTCCATGGTCCAAAAAATTGTCTTTGGTCAATTTTTTTACATATATTTTTTGTATTTTATGATTCATCGTGATCCTACTTGCTAAAATGAAAAGAATGGAAAAAGAGTAAATGGAAGGAAAGTGATAAAGAAAAAGGAAGGAAAAATTCGAAACTGGTAATAAAAAAAATTACATAAAATATCAAGTTAAAAATCATTATTTACATAAAATATTTAATTATGTTTTTTTGGCTCCATTATAATATATGTTGGTACCTGAATAAAGTCTATTTTCATTTTATATTACACTCAACAACCTAAGCCCACACATAAATGATTTCTAAATTTCCACGGGAAGGCCTTTGGATGTGTTTTGAGGGCTCTCAACATTTCCATAGTCACAATCCCTCACCATAGTGTAAAGGGGGCCTTAGTGCACCCAAGAGGAGATGCTCTAAATTCACCATCCATATGAACAAACAACCAATCAAGTTTTGAGATATTGCAATAAATGAACTATATACTACCCAAGTTTTTTACAAATCCAAATACTTATATTTTTGAAAAAAAATTTAAAAATAAATAAATATATATACATATATATATACACACAACTTATGAACAAGGAAATAGTGTATAGTTCATAGAGAAAAGGGGAAGGAAAAGGAAAAGAAAAGAATTTTTATTTTTGTAAAATTATAGTTGGCCCTCTATGTTGGATATGGTCATCAACAATAGCAATCCAAATAGGGGGTGTGGATGGAGGTGCTCTTAATTATGCACAAAGCTAAGATGAGGTCCCCCCACAAAGATTGGATGCATGACCTTAGTCTATCTTCAAAGGAAGAGGTTAACCCTATTACAACCAACATGAAAGGTTAATAGGGGGAATAGGGTTAACCTCTGATGTGAGTTTTTAAAAAAGCTTTAAAAATTAAAGAACCTTCATTTCAGAATCACACAAAAACTCTTATTTTCCAATTTATTGAGAAATATTTCACAATAATAAGCAACCTTGGATTCAGTTTTTTTGAAAATTTTCAAAGAAGTGATAAGTTTCCATGAAAGAATCACACAACACTATAAGAAGAGAAAGTGGTTCTTTTATCACACAAAAAAGCCAAGGAAATGACTTTTTATCACACAGTATGTGCCATTAATTAGTGTCAAATTGCCATTTTTGTGTACCATATGTCACATTAATAGTCACATATTATAAATTGTAATGGATGAAACTACTCAGTTCACATTACACAAGTGCCATAAGCCACAACTTTTTTGACAAAATTGTTCAAACAAAACAAACAAACAAACAACCTTCGAAACAAACAAACCTTCGAATCTTTCCACCTTCCTTAATAGATAAATGTTGTCATCACCATCACTAAGAATTCATCTAATCCCTTGGTGTTGTCATTCTAAAAAGCACTTGCATGTGAAAGACTTTTGCTTTTCACAACCTTTAGAAGAAGTTTAGGTGGCTACTATTTTTGAGCATGAACCCTCCTCCCCCACTTGCTACTTAACTTACTCAAAGACATTGTTGAGAGTTGGATGAAAATGAAGGGGTGGATCTTGGATGAAAATAAAAGGGTGTATATTGGATGAAAGCAAATGGGTGAATATTGGATGAAAATAAAGGGGTGGATAGTGGATGAAAGCAAATGAGTGGCTTTTGGATGAAAATAAAGGGGTGGATATTGGATGAAAGCAAGTGGGTGGATATTGGATGAAAATAAAGGGTGGATAGTGGGTGAAAGCAAATGAGTGGCTTTTGGATGAAAATAAAAGGGTGGATATTGGATGAAAATAAAGGGTGAATATTGGATGAAAGAAAATGGGTGAATTTTGGATGAAATAAAAGGATGGATATTGGATGAAAGAAAATGTGTGGTTTAAGGGAGAAAATAAAGGGGTGGATATTGGCTGTGTCGGCCATTTTGAAGTTATGCAAAAACAAAGTTTTAATTTATTAGGTTTCAATAGAAAGGGTTCACTCTTTCACAATAATATAATTTGCAACACATTTCGTGCTACAATTTGCAAACATTCAATGCGTGTGATGGGGAGCAAGTTTTTTAGATTTCGAGATATATTTCATGCTTTGAGTGAGTGTCCATCACTTGGTCTATCTTGGGTCCATGGGTGGTTACTCATTTGATGTAAATATACACTACCTACCTAATTCATGTGTTAAGAATGCACATTGGAATGGATTGTATCACCCACTAAGAAGAAGCCCGTCTTTGTTAGTTGCTTAATGAATTTCTACATTATTGGCCTTAGTTGTTGTGTAGATGGATGAGATTTTGGGGTGGGGACATTCTCGTTCTTATCATCATAACGACCTTCTCTCATCAGCCACAACCATACATACAACACACTAAGTTGATCATCATTCGTTTTCCACATCAAGATCGATATTCGAGTGTGGCTGCAATGGATGATATCTTATGACAATTTACTTACCGACAACAACACATAATGAGGTATTGTAAAATCATCATCATCATCATCCGCATTGAGTGTCCTTGCAATACTCTGCAAAAAGGAAACCAAATGAATGTCATTAATTAGAGAGTCTGAAAAGAATTTCCAAGAGGTTTTCATGCAATGGAGTTTTGTTTTCTTTCTAGGGTTTTTTGTAGGGTTTTTTTGTAGGATTTGTTAAAGGGTTTTTTTAGGGTTTTTTTTTCCCTCCTTCTCAATAGGTTGATTAAAACCCTTGAAGCTCTATGCCCACCACTGATCACACAACAATCAAAGTCTGATTTCATGTGTATGTAAGGAAATAAATCTCTTCAGGTTGTGTAAGTAAAGTGGAGAGAGAGAAGTCTTGGGAGTGAGTAATCTTTTTGTACAACAATAAATTGACAGAAAGCCATGTACTTAGTGTTCACAATGTTACTATGAACAATGGGTTTAGGGTTTTTATATATATAAACCCTAAATGATGATGAGCATTGTTTTATAAAAACCCTAAACCCTAAATCCCTTTTTTTTTCTTTTTTCTCTCTCTCTCTCTCTTAGGCTTTCATGTTTTTTTGCTCACATGGGTTACAAAAATCATCTATCATAGGATGTAACAACAAACAACATGTGAACATTTTGGAAGAAAATGTGGAACAAAAAATTATGGGGTTTTTCACCGAAAAAATATAATTATTTGTCAAAAAAATTCATTTTTTTTCTAATTTGTGAGGGGGGGGGTGACTTAGCACCAATCTCTTATTCATAGATGATCATTTGCCAAATGCTTGTGAGCAAATTTTATTTCTAGAAACATAAACTATCATACCAATTTTCCCTTATGTTTCCACTACGAGTTGATCCATAGTGCATAGGTGGACAATAGACCAAAAAAAATAGATTGAAATTTTGTTTGTTGCTTGCCCCAAGTAAGTAGGCTATAATTCATGGAGAGAGCGAGCTTTTTGTTCCACCTTTTTCATCATTTCCCAATGCAATGCACCATTGGATTCCATGGAAAAAGCTTCCCACACATATGGTTCCGCCCCATCCCCTCCCCCCTCGCCCACCCACAACAAAGTCTTTAGGTTACAATATGTTCCCATTGGCATCTATGTTCCCATTGGCTATGTTTGATGTTTGATCTCAAACATGTGCAACGAAGTCTTTAGGTTGCAATATGTTTGTTTTTATTGGCTACATTTGATGTTTGATGATCTCAAACATATGCAACAAAGTTTTTTTAGGTTACAATAAGTTCCCATTGGCTATGTGCAACAAAGTCTTTAAGGTTACAATAAGTTCCCATGGGCTATGTGCAACAAAGTCTTTAAGGTTACAATATGTTCCCATCGGCTACGTGCAACAAAGTCTTTAAGGTTACAATAAGTTCCCATGGGCTATGTGCAACAAAGTCTTTAAGGTTACAATAAGTTCCCATGGGCTATGGGCAACAAAGTCTTTAAGGTTACAATAAGTTCCCACCGGCTATGTGCAACAAAGTCTTTAGGTTACAATAAGTTCCCGTTGACGGACTATGGATGGACGGATGGATGGAGGGATGGAAGTTAGCAAACCATATCACGTGGTAATAATGGAGGCCCATAGTTCCATGCAAAAACACTTCCACCCAAAAAAATTCATAACTAAATTTAAAAAAAAAAAAAAGGGTCTATTATTTCAACCCGAAAACACAAATGTCTTTAAATTTTTTATTTTTGTTGTTGTTTCATTTGTGGCATTTTTGCTCGAATCTTTCTCACTATTTGTAACCGTAAACCCAACCATACGCTTGGGGTGGTGGGGAAGTCCCGTGGGGGAGGGGGGGAAGTCCCGCGGGATATTACCTAACCCCAAATGTGTGGTCGTCATGGGTGAACACCTCGATCACCCGGCTCTTCTACCCACCTACCCACCCCCCCCCCAACGAGTCAACCCTATAATGATCTCGAAATATGGTAGAAGTGTTTTTTTTCCAAATTTTTTTTTTTTTTCTCCACCGGCTGACGATTACCATATACATTAACATTATATACAACACGGTGTTGGCCACCACCAACACACACGTGAATCGAATCTCTGAAATTGTAATGAGTTTGTGGCAGTCATCGCATTGCAGGCCCTGCCGATGACGGACAAACTTGCAAAGCCCTGCTCGATCAAGTCTTGTATCGAATCGCATCGCATCCTTTCTCATTTCAAGTGCAACCAAATCCGAACATACTACCCCCCTCCATTCGTCTGTCCGTACCTCCCCCCCCACCCCCCCCTTTTCATCTTGTCTCATCTCCTCGATAGTATCTTGTCTAAATCACCAATTCGTTTTTTCTGCGCCCATTCGGGCCCCCACAATTTCCCCACCCCCACTCACCTGCAAGCTGACGGGTGGTCCATAACACACCCTACGGATTTCCCTATCCCTAGCAAAGGGCCCCCCAAAGAAAAAAGTTTCCGAAGCCCCCACCATCACCATCTCCCCCCC
>Ga0116231_10010875_pt1 | contig 14335 bp, 13 predicted proteins | sample S1TSphgellanicum_2_FD_89695 | JGI IMG/M metagenome (GOLD analysis project Ga0116231, IMG submission 89695) | Host-associated microbial communities from peat moss isolated from Minnesota, USA - S1T2_Fd - Sphagnum magellanicum MG | ecosystem: Host-associated > Plants > Peat moss > Unclassified... | reverse complement strand
CCCCCCACCTTCCCTCAACACCTCCCCCCCCTTCCTTCCCTTTCTCCTTATTTTTTCCCCCCAAACCCAAAAAAAAAAAAAAATTAAAAAACCCCCCCCAACAAAAAAAAAAAAAAAAAAACAACAACAAGTCTAGTACAAGAGTACGCAGCAGATCAGAGCAGAGCGCAAGAATGTTGCGACCGACCCAAACAACACCAGAATTTCTTTAGCTCCAAACGCACGAAGAGAACGTTAAAAGACGTCGCACCGTTGTCCTCGGTATCGCGTCTTTTGCGCTCGGGCATCTCTCGTCGCTCTCTCCATTTCGTTAGCGCAGCAGCAACACAAACACAAAGGGGGGTGAAACCCTAAAACCACGAAACCCTAAAACCTCTGTCTGATGGGTCACAATCAAAGGGGTCCATTTTTCAGCCCAATTTCAAATACGAAGTTTTATCCTAATTTTTATTTTATTTTCTTCATTTTTACTTTTTTCCACTTTTTGTAAAGCACTGCTGATTTTATTTTGTTCTCCGCTTTGTATTTAGGGTAGGGTTTAGGGTTTTAGGGTAATTTTAAGGGTTTAAGGGCTTAGGGCTAATTACCCTAAAACCCTAAACCCTACCCTCACTGGCCCTAAGATTGCCAGTTTAGGTCCTGGCCTCTTAGGGTAATTTCCACCTGTCAAAAAGTTACTCAACCAGCATGTTGGGATAACTTCGAACCGGTGGAATTTACCCACCCACCAACCTATCCATCTTTTTCTTTTTCTTTTTTAATTAGTTTTTTATTAGTAAAAAATAGGTTGTACTTTACGGATGGGGAACATTTGGTTCCCAATATAAGGCCTTCCAAATTTTTGACCCCCTCCCTTTGGCCTACTGGCCTCGGGACAGGACCTCAAATCCAAGAAGGCCCTATATCCAAAACCTTGTCTTGTACCTAAGAGACCCTACAAAAAAACACATTTAATGTTGGATTAGGAGATGTTATATAATGTAATTGTTCCTTTGCTAAAGGATGGCCAATGTTGCATTTTTCAATGGGTTCTTCCATTCTTGGACAGGTCTATACAAAAAAAAATTCTCATGTTTATCCATTGCAAGCTTTAATATATGATTTTGAAGTTAATTTTGCGATCAAAAAAATTAAAATTTGTATTTCTAATAGTGATGGCCTCTTTAGGGATCACAATCCTTAACTTTGGAAATTTTCAAATTTTTGATTTTTATTTAATCAATTAATTTTTAATATATTTATAAAAATATTTGAAATTTATCTTAGGACAAAAATTTCAAAAAAAAGCTTCACAAATCATGTTTCAAATTTGTGTTCTTAATCAAAAAGTTTTGAAAAAAGAATCAATTTAAAACTTTTTTAAATGCAATGATTAGGAACATCAGAATACACAATATTTTTAATATTGTTGAAATTTAAAATCTTTGGAACCTAACATATATATATATATATATATATATATATATATATCTTATAATTTTTGTAAGTTGAATGGGTCTTGTAAAATTAAGATGTGACATTTTTAGTGGTACCACCCAAATATGGGTTTGCTTTGGACTATTGAATTTTTCTAACTTAAATTTGTTTTGTGTAAACTTTAATTGTAAAAAGTAACCTTTAAAAAATCTTGGAATTTTTTTTCCTTTTTTTTGGAACCCCAACCAAAAATTAACCTTTTTACAATTAACATGGGCAGCCAACATGACTACCCATTGGGATGTTAAACTTTAGTATATAGTCTCATTATAAAAGTCATGGCCCTGTCACATTTTGCAAGTAATTGAAGTGTGCAATGTAATTTCAAACTTGTCTTTCTTATATGATTCATTGATGCATATCTAAATAAAAAATCTTAACAAAACTGCAAGACTCTAATAAGATTTTAGAACCTAGGTGATGTTCTATGTAATAATTTTGATGTTTGAATGGTAATTTTGAATGGTAGGTGGGGGTTTATCATGGGTGCTATTTGAATCATGTCTCAATTATGTTGTGTTTTTTTAATGAGTCATGTGAAGACCAAGTAGGCTAGATCACATGTTGTATAACTTAGCTTAAATTGAACATATCGCCTAAAGTTTGGGTCTCTAATTTGAATTGTAGCACAAATATGCCAAAAATAGTTGGGGATGACAAATTTGCTGCAATCCAATGTATGAAAGTAGCAAGTGTTTGATGGTTATGACTTTGTGAAGAAAATCTCTTTTAAAGGATTGTTTAGAACTCAAAATGAAGCATAATATGAAGGAAATTCATTTCTCGTGGTAGAGAATTTGTATCTTGAAGAAGACATTGATGTTGAATAGTGGAACACCAAATAGATGTAAGGTTCATAGCAATAATGAACATGGATTCAGAGGATTGGAACCAAATTTGAGATATTCATGTGTTTTAATCTTTTAGCAAGCAAAACAAAAAAACCAAAATTAAGCAATAAGAAGACACAATTTCTCTAAAAATTAGATATAACTCAACTTCTTTTTTGGCTTTTCCACCACTCTAACTAATTTATCAAACGAACTTTCAAGACATCCCCACAATCAAAAGTTTCACCAAAACCATAACAAATGTCATGTGGATGGGGAAGAAGGGTAAAACTAAGAAGCAAGCAAACACAACATGTATGTTCTACAACATAAGAGAAAAGAAAATACATACATATATGTTTGATTTTATATGTCTACTTCCTTGAAAAAATAGATTTTTACTCAAAGTACAAAAGTTTGGAAAGATAAGGACTCATGATTTAATGAAGCCAAAAAGAAAATCAAACCAACTAAACACGATGAAAATGTATACACAATTTGATGTCAATCATTCTAACAACTTTCTATGCACAAATTAAGTTCATAAATAATTGCCAATTAGGTTCAATACTTATGACTTATGATATTAATCTCCCCAAATTTAGCCTAATGTTTATGACCTTAATCACCAATTTGTTTGAAATTTTATATCCTTAGTCTCACTAATTTGGATCAATGTTTATATGCTTAATCACTAACTATGTTCAATGTTTAAACCAATGTTATCCCAATCCTACCTTTTTGAAAAAACCTCTAGTCCCAATTTTGACACTCTAAAAAGTTTTCACCAATTATTTGGGTGCATTTTTAAACCCAATTTTTTTAATTTCTAAACTTGTAATTCCAATTTTGGCATTTTTTTCAACTTCAAAAACATTTGGGCCCAATTCAAAAACAAAATATGGTTCCATGTAACATTAAACAATCCCCGAGGATTGAAATTTTATAGGTATAGAATTTTACAACAAGTTAGAATTGAAAATTGTGAAGGTGTGAAGTTTTACAACAAATTAAAACTAAAATTTGTAAAGGACTAAGTTTTACAATAAATTAAAAACAATCCTACTTTAAAAGTGCAATTTACTTGTTGACATTTCAATGCGCATGCCTACTTTAAAGTTTACTCTACTTGTTGACTTTTTAAAAAATTCAATGTGCCTACCTTAAGAACCTAAACCTTATGTATTCAAAAGTTTATTTTTAACAATAGGTTAGTTCCAAGATTTAGTGTTTAGTCTATGTGTCAATTCCACCAAAAGGGTGTTGGATCAACTCTAGATTGCAAGAACATGAACCCAAATCCTAGGTTAATTAACACCCCAAATTAAAAAACTTACCAACATCGGTTTAAACCTAGATCAAACCAATTAGTGTCAATATCTATGAATTTAATACACACCAAATAACTACACTCACCATGTTGTATTTGTAATTTCATTTTAGTTGCAAGCAAATGTTGGTTTGACATTGATTTTTGAACACACTAACCAACTAGTCCTAGTACTAATTTTTTTAAATTTTTTTCCTAACAACCTTGTCCTAGTATTGTGCCTCTTTTTCTTTAAAAAAATCATACTAGCCTATACCTAATGTTAGGTCTAATACCATTTTTTGGCTTGTATGAATTTATGGTATATGTTTGGTATTGTAAAAGATTTTGAAGGCATATTATGCCAATTTTTAAGGTTCCTTAAATTGTAAAAACTTCATGCAAGTTAACCTTGTTATCATAATTAATTATGTCACCTTGTCATTATCCATAATTTAACAAATCATCAACTATCATTTTCAATGACAATAATTCAACATAATTATCAATATTCAAAAACCTAACATACAAGGTAATTAGTGAGAGCTTGCCAACTATCAATAAAAAATAATTGAGATGTGGGAGCATTGAAGGTATTTCCAATAGCATATGACCTTGAGTTGATTATCCATATAATGTATAGTTTAGAAGTTCAAGAGCAACAACATCCCCCACTTGGTGATGAATTAAAAATCACACAATCCTCTTGTCCATGGATGCAAAGTTGTGTACAACCCACTTCTCAATGGGCAAAAACTAATATTTAATGTCATGTTTGGATGATGCATAAAAAAAGGAAGGGTGAAAAGTTATTCTTGGTGGATGAATAAAAAGCTTGAGAACCTTTGGAGTGTAGGTTTTGGTTCAAAATCCTTTATGTATATAAATGGGTGCGACCTTTTATTCTTCTACAAAATAATCAAAGGAAGACATTATATACCCCCTAACAAGTTATGTCCAAGCGTCCTTGTAATGCCTTGCATGATTTTTCGCAAGGTTTAACTAATATATTGCAATAATATATAAACATAATAAACGATTTATTATTGAAAATGCAATGTTATGAAGTAGGCAATGGTAGGTATACATTAACCCTTCCCTAATGGAGTGGGTTCAAATTTTGAAAATAACCATTCAATTTTTCTTTATATTATTAATCAAAACAAGTATTGATGATGAAGGACAAGAATTGTGTAATGTGCATAACCATGCAAGAAATATGTATTATGCAAAATCATGCATCAACTTAGTCAATACAAGTATTGATGATGGTGGACCAAAATTGTGCAATGTGCAAAACCATGCAAGAATTATGTAATATGCACAGTCATGCATCAACTTAGTCAAAACAAGTATTGATGGTGGAGGACAAGAATTGTGGAATGTGCAAAACCATGCAAGAACTATGTAATATGCAAAATCATGCATCAACTCACAAGAAGGCTCCGAAACATAGCTTGTTAATAGGTATTTAACATTTTTGAATAATCATGGATGTTTAACACACGATGTTATGTTGTTGGATTTTCTAGCCATCTTTTGTGATCTTAACAATTGAACCAAAAGGAGAGAAAGGTAATTTAATAAGGAATTTAACTATATGACAAGAAGATAGTCCAATGAAAGCGTGCACACTTCTTTGGATAAAGAAGGGAAACACATGGATTAAATAGGAAAAGAGAAAGGGGAGAAGGAAAGATTAGAAACCTTCTAGGAACAAAAGCAAAAATGATAGGAGATAGAAAATAGATTATTAAAAGAATAAAAATTGAATTTAACCTTAAAATGTCATGACCCTAACCTTGGGCTTGCAACCAATGCAAGGGCTTACAAAGGTGCAGGTCGAAAGTGAAGCTCAGGATTCACATTTCATGCTCCCGTGAGTGTAAGAGAGTGTGAAGGAATGAACCCACACATTCCCAAATGGGCTCCCATTTTAAGAATTGGAGTCTCAATTTTAGAAAGCAATTTCAAAGGTCAAAATTCATTGGATTAAAAAAGTTTTTATACCATTGGAAATCTCTTGAAACGTAAATGTCTAAAATGGGCTCGCATGACCCATTTAAGTATTTAAAACACAAGTTATGGTTAAAAGAAAGGCTGGGAATCAAAGTTCCAATTTAACTCTTGCCCACTAAAAGTCAAGAATCGCCCTAATTTAGTTGCATGCAAATGACGTGCGACATATCATTGGAAATCTTTCAACAAGGGTTATAACTTTGCTTCAGACCTCAGCACAATTAAAGGTTTGCATAAGAAGTTATGGGCCTCCAAAGTCGCGAGAGTCCTAATTTCACGACTCCCAAGTTGGGAGTCTCGAAAAAAAATGACATTTGGACGTAACCCCTATGGCTAATCACAAAAAATGTTATAAGGGGGAAAGTGGTGGCTTCCCCCAAGTCCGGGCCGTGTTGAGTCTTGTGAGTTTGTGTGTGTCGGTGGCTCATCTGTGCACCAAAAGTGCTCCAATTACGCACTAACCAACTTGTTGTTTGGTTTGTGCAAGTTAGTGTGAATAATTGACCCACTTGTCACTCATCTTGATCCCCATCCCGGAGCTCCAACACACCCTTTACCCCCAAAGTGTTACGAACTAGGGATCGTACCCCAATTCCTTCTCTTTTCGTTGTTTTCACCTTTGGACTTGCAATTGAATCTATCAAGGAGTTTGGGGGTGTGTCATAAAGTCTAACACACCCCCTCAACCTTTAACATGATAGGTCACAAATAAAAAACTAATAGATTTTGGCCTTTAAATCGTGGGTCTAAAAGAATTTTGACAAAAAAGTTAGTTTTTTATTCTTTAAACAAGAGTAATTACAAGGAATTGCTAATATACATGTCCAAATTGGAGGTTTAGATATGAAACCAACTGGAATGAAACAAATATAATGGTTCTAGAATATAGAAGTTATGTTTTTAATAGGTTATTCCTTGTTGATCCTATTTTTCTTGGACTACTAGATGAATTAATGCTCTAAAGTCTTTATACTAGAATGTTCGAAATGGGGTCCTTCAAGGACTTAAAAACTTTGAAATTGGTCTGTAGATGATGGAGAAAACAAGTTGATGCCTTGACATAGTGACAAACAAGGCAAACGAATTAGAGGAGTTCTATTGGTGTTATGAACAATGGTTGGATAACATCATTGAAGAGTGAGGAGCAAACTTGGAGTGTTATTCTCCTCATTGAACATGACATGACAAAATTTTCTTTCTTATGTCACCATCCCCATTAGGTTTCTACATTGTAAACATTTTTCTTTTCATAATGCTTTTGTGAATAGATCAATTATTGTTTTGCAAATGGGATGTAAGTGACTTTAATTTGCCCATTCTTTTTGTAAATTGTTGTATGTATTTAAGGTGAATGGTGGGGTGAAAACATGGTAAAATATACATAAAAAGTTTTTTTTTTTAAAAATTTAAAATGATCCATTTTTTGACACAAGTAGAAGAAAGTAGATTTTAAATAATTTAAAATAACATACTAAAAACATGGTGTTTTTTTTAAAAAATTTAATGAGGTGATTAAAAAAATTGAAAAACTATGGCACAATAAATGTAGATAACAAGTATATTTAAAAATGACCAATCAAATTGAATTTAAACATACTTTTCCATTAGAAGTTTGATGTATTTTACTATAGTATTTAAACATTGAAAACTTACACATACATTTTAAAGTTATATCATGTTGAAAATGGAGAGTATTCAATAATTCATTTATTTTCACCTATTTGTACAAGTTTGGACAACCTAAAAAGTAAGAAAAAAAGTATGGTTTTAAAAAATATATACTTGAATGCATATTAAACATGTGCTTAATTGTTGTGATAAAATTAAAGATTATCCTCATGTTGATCATTAAAAATTATAAAAATTTACTTTCAATACATTAAAATTTATTTATGGCTTTTTTTTTTTTTTGGTGACAAGGAGTAGTGATTATATTCTTTACCTTATTAATATTAGGCTAAGTGTCTTGTCTTTGAAATTGGAAGATTCGTCTTTTTCCTTACCTTGGATATCTTGATGGGGTCTTTGAGCTTGGTCATTGTTAATTCCATCCGTTTGATTTCAACATTATACTTCTTCATCCTAATTCTTTCAAAATAACTAACTCTTAAAATAATTTACTGGTAGTAATAAATTAACATCCTTGAGTTCCCATTTGACTAAATCAACTTAATAACATTAATGACATTCCCATATACTACACTAAGTCCTTAGCAATCTTGATGCAAATTTCATTCTCGCAATGTATCGATATAGTTGTTACATTGTTCACGCCAAGTTTAGTTAATAGATCTAAAAGCCATTTTCCTTCCTTTAATTATAGTTTCCATTGAACATGAGGGCTCTAAACTTAAATTTTATAAACAATAAAACTACATTATTTTGTTTTTTGTTGTCTTAGGTGATTGGGGTTCCTCTTAGTGTGGAAAAATATCTTATGGTTGATTTTTTAAAGTTTACATCTCTTCCCCAATTTGCATTAGTCAACTTCTTGCATGGTTTTCTTCCACTTTCCATTTGTTGTCAAAGACATAGAAAACCATAAGAATAAAGGCTAAAGGAAATGTTTAACTTAACTTTCAAACAAGGAATAAAACAAGATTATGTGTGTGATTAAAAAATAAAACACAATAACTAAAAACCAAAACACGAGATGTGCAAGACCAATGTGAAAACAAATTTTTATTATACTAACATATGTAAACATGAACATGAAAAGAACATGACAAGACTATGGTGTAAGATCATGCTTAAGAGTGGTGTGGAATAAACTAAAGGAAATGAAAAAAATTATTTCTATTTACACCCCTTTGGGGACCTTGCTTAAGGAAGTTTCTAAATAGGCTTTTATGTGTGCATCAAGTAAAGAAGTTTTTTAATAACCTTTCTAACAAAAAGTCAACTATAGGATTTAACTAAAAGTCGACTAGGAATTAATTAGAGTTAATTAAAACTTAACCAAAACTTGATTAAGAGATAATTAAGAGTTAACTAGGTTATCTCAGACTTAGCTAGAAGTGAAATAAAATTTAATTAAAATCTAACTACAAGTCAATTGGAAGTGAATTATGAGTTAAGTGAAAGTGATTTAAAACTTAATTGGAAATTAACTAAACGTGAATTAAAATTAAATTAAACGTTAAGTATAAGTTTATTACAACTCATGGATGATCATTCAAATGAATGAACTCCATAACATTGGCATCCATGACATCTATCACCCCATTAGAAAATGTGATGTCTGTGTTGGTTTCTTTCAATTTCACAAGTTTGAATCGTGCTCTAGTGGATCTTTTAAATTCTTACCCTAGACATTTTTTTTTTTCCCTTGGTACACTTGGATGGTATTGTTTGAAGGTTCATTGTCTATTTGTTGTAAATCTTAGTTATTTTCAAATCCAGGTTTTTATGTCTCAACTCCAGTTGGGTTTTTGTTATCAAGGAACACAATGCTAAGGTTATTGTCAATTTTTTGTTGTTCTTCTTGGCAATTTGTGTTCCAATATGAAGAAGGAATATATCCCTATTCTTGCATGACTTTCATTAGCCACATCTTCATGTCTACCCACATTTACATGGTGTAAGAGGTTTTTTTCTTCATTTATGGTCACATCCCTAAAAGTGACCACCTTTTTACATTCAAATATCAAGCACTTGTAGCCCTTCTTATTCTCATATATATCAACTAAGGTTCCCTTCATAGATTTTTCATTGAGTTTATCCCTCTTAGTTTTGGGAATATGTATATATGTTTATGTTCCAAAGACAATGAGATTCCTCAAATTTAGTTTTTTTCATGAGTAGGTTTCTAAGGGTGTCTTCTAGTCAAATGTTTTTGATTAGCAAATAACATGTTGAATGTACCAATTCAACTAATAGAACATTTGGCAAATTTCCTTCTATTGTTATACACCTTGTAATTTCCAAAATTGCGCGGTTTTGACATTCAACAACTCCATTTTGATAAGGTAAATAAAATTGTGTCAATTCCCTTCCTCTTCCTTATTGCAAAATTTAGTTAATTTTTAAAAATTGAATATATTCTCCTCTGTTATTAGATTTGATGATTCTTATTTTCTTTCGAATTTTCAATTTGGCAAAATTCCTCAAACTCTTGGATGCTTTCAATGCTTGATCTTTGGTCCTTCAATGGTTTCGATACACATGACTATCTTGCTCTTATCATCTATAAAGGTTATGAAGTATTTGGCTCCTCCAATGGATTTGATATTGAAAGGCCCACACATGTCAATGTGCACAAGATCAATGGTTCCATCTATTCCTTATTCATTTATTTTAGGGAATTTTTTTTCTTGATTGTTTCCCTCTAAGGCATATTTCATAGGTGAGATGAATTCTAAAAAATGTGGGTATGTCTAAAGCATTATATTTGTTTGACAAATTGTGTAAGGTTTCAAAGTTCAAGTGTTTAATAATTTATAATGCCAAAAAATGGTCTTGTTTATGGTTGGATCAGATGATGTGCTAAGGTTTCCAGATATGATGTTTACTTCAAAATTCAAGTATGGTCCTGCCTCTAGCTTGTACAAACCTCTCCCATTTACTTTTGTGCCTTTTCAAACAATGGTTTGTGTATTATGTTTCTAACAAAACATTTGTTTGGAAGAAATTATTTAGAATTTGCAATGGCTTTTATAGACAATAGGTTGTTTTTTATGCTTGGTACATAGACAATTTTAAATATGTGTTTTAATTCCCCAGTTTTGAATTTTGCAATCATGTTTCCTTCTCCAATTACATGGTGGTTTTTTCTTGTTCCAATAATAATGGTGTTTTTATAAGGAAATTTTTTCAAAAAAACCAAAAGATCAATATTGCCTGTTACATGCCCGATTCCTCTAAAATCAAAACACCATAAAAAATCCATTGACGACTTAGTTAGGTTTCCTTTTAGACCTTATGAGTTTTCTAGTTCATTTATTGAATTAGGTGATTATTTGTTACCTTCTTCAAATGGTAGGTTAGATGTCATACAATTTGTTTGTTGTATCTTACCTAGGTTGTGAAATTGTCTAATAAAATTTTTGATTTTCTCCACCAACTACTGGGTTTCACATTTACACTCTTAATGTCCCTTAGCTCCACAATAATGGCATTTCTTAGGCTTAGAGGTGCTTGGTTTGTACGAAAGGTCCCATGGTCTTCTATTGAAAACTTCATTTTTCCAACAAGTTTTTTATTCAACTGAATTTTTTGCATTATTACAAATCATGGTTTTTCAAAAGGTTCAACTTGACTAAAATGTTCACATTGACCAAAATGATGTTCGTTTTGATTAAAGGCATGGGCAATGAAAAACACATGGTTTTTTTAGTTGGTTTTTTTACTAAAATGATCATTTGGATTAAGTGTTAAATTGTACATCTAGTCAAGAAGAACAATTTTTAAAAATGATCCATCAAAATGCCCATGGCTTAGTCAAATTAGTCATAATAAATGGCCATGCATAGTCAAATCAGCCATATTAATTTAGTTAGTTAGCCTATTTGCTATGCTTATTAAGTTACCTACTTACTTACTTAGCATATACTTACCTACATCCTTCCTACCTACTTATCAAAATATGTCCTACTTACCTACCTCCTTAACTATGTCCTATCTACCTATTTACTTATCATCTACCTACCTAAGTACTACTTATTTACTTATTATCTATCTCCCTACTTATTATCCATGTACTTATTTACCTATTTATTTACCTACATACCTATGTATACCTACCTACCTACTATTTACCTACATACCTATCTATATTCTACATAAGCAAGTATGTACATTTAAAAACATAGGTAGATATGCACGTGTACCACCTACCCATTTACCTAGTCAGGTATCTACTTATGAAAAAGTTGAAGTTCAAATGTTGTTATACACATTGACAAAAAAATTTATTGAAGTTCAAGGAATTATGTTAAATCCATTTGGTATCATATTGATTTATAAAGTGATATGGTTGTTTGATAGCCAAGACATTGCTATGGAACCAAAAAGACCAAGGTTCAATCCGCCTTATCAACATATGTTATGTGAAGTATGTATATTCGTATATATACTTTCTACATGTGTGTAAATGTATAATATTTAGGTGGGTTGTGGATAGGTAGGTAGGAGGCCATGGTGGGTGGGTGAGTAAATACTTATTGTTTATTTATTTATTACATTTTTATATTTAAAAATTGAGTTATGTTTTAATTGCATTTTTTTGACTACCCAATTTTTTGTCCAATTTAACTAATCAAAAATACCATCTTATGGTTAGTAAAAAAAACCACTAGTAAAATTGAACATGTTCAAATCGACTTGTATAGTATGACTAAATGGTCAAATTGACCAAATGTCAAAATGACTAATTTTTGGTCTAATCTTCTAATCAAATAAACTGTGATTTGTAATAATGTTTTGAATTTTTGGTGCTAGTGTTGGTTTGATTTCCTTGTTGATTTTTTTGGCTATCCTTGTTTTCTTTAGGTATCATGTCCCTGGTGTTTGAGCTTGGAAGTTGAAATCTGAAATTCTACATACTATCTTGAATTGCCAATACATTAGTTGATATTTCTTTGTCAACATCCAACTGGATTTGAAACTTTTCATTCAATAGTTGAGGTTCAAGTTCTTCTAGCATGGGCAAGAAATCTTTGCTTGTCAAGGTTTTGACAAAGATGTTATAATGAGTTGAAAAAGAATTCAATTTCATTATAACTACTAGTTCATGAGGAATGGAAAAGTCAATATTTTCTAGTTGGTCCAATGTGTCTTTAACCTCCTTGAGGTAGCTATCCATACTACAATCTTCTTCGTTCCTCGTAGAAACAATTTTTTTTGACAACATTGGTTTCTTAGAGCATGATTTGGTTCATATTTTCTCTCAAATATTCCCAACACTCATGAAGGTTTGAGAACCTTTTGACAAATGGAATTACAATATTTTTCACAAAAAGGTTTATTGCATTTAGAGCCTTGGACTTGATTTCAATTTCTACGTCTATGATGAAAACATCTTTTAGACTCTCTATATATTCCCAAAGGTTTTATTTCTGTAACAAGTTCATCATCCTAAATGACCAAACAAAATATTTATAAATGTTTTCAAGGCAACTAGATTTTGGTATGGAGACATCAAAATTAGGAACATGTTTTGAAAACAAATGAAAAGGGCCATGGGACCTGAAAACTTCCCTAATCTGGCTAAGTTTGTTTATATCCTCCACTTATTCAGTTCCTTCTGCCATTGGGAGCCCTTTTGTTGGTCTCCCTAAACTTGTAAAACCTTCTCATCTCTTTCACTCCTTTTTCTAACCTTTCTTACTTCAGTCCTTCAAGCTTTGATACCATGTTGGATTTTCTAATCAAGTTTTATGATCCTAATAACTGAACTAGAAGGACTAGAAGGAGATAAATGTAATCTGACAAGGAACTTAGCTACAAAACAAGAAGACAATCCAGTTAGAAGGTGCACACTCCTTTGGATAGAGAAGAAAAACTCATGGATTAAATAAGAGGAGAAGAATGAAAGAGAGAGATCAAAAACCTTCTAAGAGAAGGTTAGACATGACAAGAAATAGAAGATAGATCGTTAGAGGGATGAACAAAGAATTTAACCCTAAAGTCTAACAATGTAGTTCTTTGAATTTTCAAAGAATCGTTGATTTTGGTTTTTTAAGTATTCCAAAATTAGAGAACCGCCAAGTTCTAGTTATTTCAAAAACTATAAAGAACTAGTGGTTTTGATGAAACAACCAACAAAGATGATGGCAATGGTCATGGGTCCATCCCTTATGATTTTAGAACTTTCTCAGCCCCTCTTCGGTGGTAAAAGATGTCATTAAAAAAATTGTGTGAAACAGATGAAGCAAGAACGAAGGAAATCTCTACTTATAACACCAAATCTTGCCACGAAGAACAAGATGCAACATGAATCTTTCCAATTGGTACATTCCTCTTTGCTTGAAGTTCCAGGTCTTTTTCCCAAGCTTTGCTTCCAGAAATGTAAAGCAAATGCAAAACTGAAAATGCAAAGATATTTTTTTCCTCTACTTGTTCAAATGGGTGAAATCCTCAAGCACATTATTGTTATATACTTTGTCTATGATTTCATATTTTGAATAATTCCAATTTTAATGAAATTTAAAAAAAAAAGTTTCCTATTATTTCCTAGCAATAGAAAAAAAAAACATTTTATCTCACATGTTCCATAAAATATACAAAGAGTAACTTCGCTTTAACATTTCATGAAAAAATGGATCGATACTTTTGTGCTTTCATGAAGATTATAATAGACACAATTTCACTTCATGAAAGCAAGCATACACACACATTTTATGTGGTCTCAAAACTGCGGAATTGCTCAATTCCTCGTGGAAAGTGCACAATTCTTCAACAGCAATGCTCTCTCAAGTCCTCTTCCAAACTAATAAATAAATAGGGTGCAACTTAAATGAAAAATCGAATAAAATAATAATTCACTTCAAAACCTAAAAATAAGGTGTCAAGAATGGGTTTATGAAAATACATTTAAAATAATTTTTATTTTAATAAAATATTTTTATTTTAATTTTCTTAATATTTTATTATTTTGTAACCCCAAAAAAAAAAAAAAAAAAAAAAACCCCATTTTAAAAAAATTGAAAGGATTGTATAAAAAGAAAAAAGAAAAAAATAACACCAAAACGATCCATTCTTT
>Ga0116231_10010874_pt1 | contig 14335 bp, 17 predicted proteins | sample S1TSphgellanicum_2_FD_89695 | JGI IMG/M metagenome (GOLD analysis project Ga0116231, IMG submission 89695) | Host-associated microbial communities from peat moss isolated from Minnesota, USA - S1T2_Fd - Sphagnum magellanicum MG | ecosystem: Host-associated > Plants > Peat moss > Unclassified... | reverse complement strand
CAGATTGCCCAGAAAAACAATTTTGCCAATAATAATAATATGCTGGATGCCAAAGGTATTATTATGATGCATGTGAAAATTGGCTGCACCAGAAACCCTAACCATTATGAACAGGGAGGGGGTGTGGATACTGGAACTTATCAACATACAAAAACAAAGAGATAATTTTCAACAGATTGATACTTACTAAATAAGTAACTTACTATTTACTTACAAGTTGAACAAGTTGGAGTATATTTGCTGTCTCTGGTCTATTCCCATCGTCAGCTGTATGTTGCTATCTCATGGGTCACAAGCAATGCAAACATGAAGGTTTTCAGCGGCCAGGGCCCCGATGGATACATGTGAAATGTCGTATATAAGGAGGTTTTGGAAATGTAGTTTGTAATTGTAATTTTGTAATATGTATCGTCAAATACACACACACATGTGCATTAGGCACAGGGTTCAAACCAGTAGCATAATAGTAGGCATGCGGACATTCCAAAATGCATTATTCCCTTGGATGCGGGTATTATGTTTTTTGAAATACCAAGTGATGTTTTTATACTTTTTCTCGGTGGTACCCAATGGGTATCTGCCAAGTACCACGGGAATAATTTTTATGTTTTAATATAAAAAAACCATGATAGTTTTTATGTAGTGTAAAGCCGTTGGGGGTTAAGGGTTTAGAGGATTCGAACCCATGCTCGGCTCCGTCTTGTGGGGTCCCTTATTATTCCCGTAACGCCCCCCTCGCCCTTGTGCTTTTGCCCTACGCGTATTTTTATGAAATATATAGGGAAATATATACAAATGTGGATAATATACATAAATGAGTAAAAATAGGAAAAGAAAAAAATAGTGGCGGAACTGCCCAAAGGGAGAATTTTTTTGGTAAATAATTTTGGGAGTTGGGTAGAGTGTATGGCACGAATAATATACGTATGTACATGAAGTACAGGAACCATATACGTATTTTGATAAAATACCTTAGAAGAGGAAAAATAGGAATTACTGACTGACCGACCTTTTTGGGGAAAATAAAATTCTATGGTGGGACTGCCCGAAAGGAGAATATTTTTTGAAAACAAATTTTTTGGGGGCTGGGCAGAGAGTGCGTTGTTGTTCCATGTGGGTCTTGTGGGCAAACGCAAAAAAAAGGGCCGAAACGCGCACGCACACGTTCCCATGAAGCTCCCCTACCGATCGTTTTCTTGTTCCCATGAAGTTCCCTCCCGCTCCCGCGCTTGCTCCCCTCCCCCGCTCCTGCTTCTTTGCTCTTGCTGCTGGCTGCAGCTGCCTTTGCTCCCCGTCCTTCGTTGCATCCCCTTTTTGCGTCCTGCGCGGCCCCTCACCATCGTCTGCCGCCGGACCCTTCTCTTCTCTTTTCTTGTTTCCTTTGCTCTTCTCCTTCTTCTCCTCCTCCTCCCAAGCCCCCACACTCTTCTTCTCTTGGCTGGATTTGCTCCTGTTTTTGTGTTTTGTGTGTGATAGGGTTTTGGGTCGCAGCTTTTGTGACTGAGAAGCTGCTCACAGAGGTGTTGTGGTTGGAAGCCCTTTTTTTTGCACATCCTCCTCCCTACACGCGCGCGCGCACATATAGATACGGACTCTGACAGACATAGAAAGAGATACAGGGAAAGAGAGAGAGAGGGACAGAGGAAGAGAGAGTGAGAAGAGAGAGTTGTGAGCCGGTTTTGAAAGCTGTCTGTGGGTGTTTTTTTTTTTTTTATTGGTTCCCTGAAAGCTGTGGTAGAAGAGGTGGTGTTTTTGTTGGATTTTTAAGGATTGTGGATTGGATGTTGTGTGCAGTTGTTTCGGGGAGAGTGTGAAGGATGTGAAGAGTATGTGTTGTCCAGGGGTTGTGGTCAACAGGATGACGGTGAAAGGGTTTGTAGGTTTGTGAGGTGGGGGGGTGGGGGGGGGGGCGCGGCAGAAGGAGACTAGGTGGCAGCAGCAGAAGAAGAAGAAGATCCGGGAGAGCTGGGGAAAGCTTGCATATCGGGGGGAGCTTTAGGGTAGCTGAACAAACAAAGAGAGGGGTGTTTGCTCAGATGTGGAGATCGAGAGCTTGGATAGAATAGAAAAAAGACGGATAGGGAGGTGGGGAAGAAAAGTGTGCATAGCAGAGGAGCAGAGTGTGAGTGTGTGTGTGTGTGAGTGAGGATAGCAAGCAGAGATCAGAAGAGGGATATAAAGGATGGGCTGTTTTCCATGCTTTGGCTCCCAGAAGAAACAGGAGAAGAAGCCGCTCAAGAAGGAAGACAGCAACAGGGAAACAACAACCACAACAACAGGGCAATCACCTGTCGGCTCGGCTGTGCATCTTGCCAGAATACCATCTGGTGAGCTTTGGATTTTCATTTTCATTCCCCCCCCCCGCCACATCTTGCCCCAAGCATGTACGTATGTGACTTCCACCCTCGCCATGGTTTGCTCCATGGATCTGTGAGCTGGGGTTTTCTTCTCTGTGTGTAATGTGGTCTAGCAACCCATTTGCTTGCTGATTTTGCCGCCACTTTCGGCCAGGATTCAAGGTTTGAACGCTGGACTGTAGAGCCCTTGTTGCATGGGGGAGAGAAGAGCTTTTGTGTCTGCAGAGTATGTTTTTTCTTTAAAGGAGAGAGTAGTAACAAGAGGTTTGTGTGTGTTTGGGTGTGCTGAAGACCAGTGGCATTGCTTTTTTTTCTTTTGCAGAAAAGCTGAAATCAAGTTCCTCATTTGACAGCAAGAAGGAGGGTTCTCGGGATGGAGCAGCCACCACACACATTGCAGCTCAGACATTCACATTCCGTGAGCTTGCAGCTGCAACAAAGAATTTCAGACCAGAATCTCTCCTCGGCGAGGGCGGATTCGGTCGTGTTTACAAGGGCCGCTTGGAGAACACTGGACAGGCACACAACAAAATACATAAACCAATTGGACTCTGTTTTTTGAGGAATGCATACAGTTGCAATGACGCACAGCTTCTTTACATGACTAAAAGACAAGAGACTAATCTGTAATCTGGAAGAAGATTGGATGTTGCTGAGCTTCGCTGTGGTATTTGATTGCAGGTAGTGGCAGTCAAGCAGCTTGATCGCAATGGACTTCAGGGCAACCGAGAATTCTTGGTAGAAGTCTTGATGCTGAGCTTGCTTCATCACCCTAATCTTGTCAACCTAATTGGATATTGTGCTGATGGGGATCAGCGTTTGTTGGTATATGAATTCATGCCTCTGGGCTGTTTAGAAGATCATCTACATGGTAAGACACTCCCTGGCTCAATGAGCATTGATTCATCATGTCAATCCACAGGTTGTTTTCTAAGGAACCAGACAGGGAGTAGAGATGGCCGCTTCTTGCAAGGATTGGTCAATAAATCCAGATCAGTGAATAATAGTCCTTGCTGATTGAGGATGATTTTTTTAGGGCTGAGGCATAATGAGGTCTTTGGATTTAGGTCAACACCATGTGCAGCAGAGAAGAAGCTCAGTTAGTTCTGTTTTGTGGTACAGATCTGCCACCAGACAAGGATGCTTTGGACTGGAACACGAGGATGAAGATTGCTGCAGGTGCAGCAAGAGGATTGGAGTACTTGCATGATAAGGCAAATCCACCTGTGATATACCGAGACTTCAAGTCATCAAACATTCTCTTGGATGAAGGTTTCCATCCAAAGTTGTCTGATTTTGGTCTGGCCAAGCTTGGGCCTGTTGGGGATAAGACTCATGTCTCCACACGTGTCATGGGCACCTACGGATACTGTGCACCTGAGTATGCCATGACAGGTCAGCTGACGTTGAAGTCAGATGTGTACAGTTTCGGGGTTGTATTGTTGGAGTTGATCACTGGTCGGAAGGCTATTGACAATGCTAGAGCTGCTGGGGAGCATAATCTTGTTGCTTGGGTACGTAAAATGTAACCCTTTCATGTATTTCGAAGATTAGAAATTAGGGCACATGTTTATTTTTGTCTGGTAGCCTCCAGACTTTGTGTCTTCAAGACTCTGTTGCATGCCAATACTCTCTCTGTAGTTCTGGAGTGTAAGGCACTATTCAAGCTTTAGGGGTTCAGAATTGATCTGGGTCATTGTGGTTTTGTGCAGGCACGCCCCTTGTTTAAGGACAGGCGCAAGTTTCCATCCATGGCAGATCCGATGCTTCAGGGGCGATATCCCATGCGAGGTCTGTACCAGGCATTAGCTGTAGCTGCCATGTGTCTGCAAGAGCAGGCTGCCACACGCCCACTCATTGGTGATGTTGTAACAGCACTCAGCTACTTAGCTTCCCAGCAATATGATCCTAGTGCACACCCAGTTGGCAGCAGCCGATTTGCACCATCCACACCATCTCGGGAGAAACGGGAAAAAAAGGTGACCACAGGGTCAGGGCGTGGTGGTGCTGCTGATGAGCGAGTGAGGGACCGTGGGAGTAAAGGAGGTTCTCGTTCACCAGCGTTGCATCCTCTAGCTTCTCCTGATGTACGGCCAAAGGATGGTCTGCCTCGTGGTAGAACTGTCAACAGTGGCTTTGAGTCAGGTCGGGGTCAGGACTCTGCATCTGCAAGGAAACGAGATTCAGATGAATGGGATAGATATGATGGATCCCGAGATAGCCCTAGCAACTCAGAAAGGGCTCCAAAAGAGGTGCCCAAGCCAGTTGCTCCTACCAGGGAGCGGGAACGGGCTGTTGCAGAAGCAAGAGTATGGGGAGAAAATTGGAGGGAGAGAAAGAGGGGTACCAACAACCAGGGAACAGGAGATGGGTATGATGCAGGTTTTGGCTAAATGTAGGAGGGCTTTGTGAGTAACAGTGCCAACAAGATACGCAGCTAAAGAATGTGGAGTTTGTGCAGGCGTAAGTTTTTTTTTGTTTACTGTGGGAGGATGGCACAGGATCTTGTTGGACATCAAAGTTATGTGCATGGGTTGTTGGGTCCACCCTCATGTTGAATGCACCAGCTGGGGGTTGAGGATGTTAACATTGATATGAAGAGTTGATTTTAAAACCAGGCATTTCCAGGGAGTGCTAATCCATACAGGCTAACAGAGATCTGGAATGCATTTCTCATGCCTTGCAACTTGCTGTTGAGGCGGGCATCACTAAGACAACATACTGAACATGGTGAAGCACACTGAAGACTTGGGTGGAAAATTGTGAGGCATGATCTAATAACTTGTTTTCAGCCTCATATGCAAGGCAAGGCAAGGCAAGGCAGGTCCGTGTAAGCAAGTATGCTGCTGCTGTAAGGTAGAAAGGAAAAGGGCTTTTGCATGCAGTTGAAGGTCAAACTTATAATATGTAGGGCAGTCGTTTAATCATAGTTTTAAGTGCTAGCAGACTTGTCTTTTCTAGGTTGATTGCTAGCCTGACGAAAGTGACATACATCCACTGAAAGACAATGTTTAACAGCTGATGATAGCATTCTGTTTTGCTTTGGATAGCAAATGTAGCAAAAATGCAAATTGATTGTTTGGTCATGTATGCCATTTTGACTTGTAATTTTTGTGTCGGTTGCAGCTGGATACTTCTATTCCTCCATTAGCAGCTGAAATTCCTTAGAGGCCTCTTGTTCTCTTCGTCTATGCCCATTTTGGGTGGTGGGTCAGTATATGTCCAACCACTCCCCTAGTTTTAGTGCTTTTGTACTTCGTAGCAAGGCTGGACACGTTTGAAATCTGAACTTAATTTAGTTGTGCAGGAATAGGAAGCTCCCAGAAATAGTAAATGCCTATATAAGGTTTCATTAATGGCAGGGGTGGACTTCCATTCTTGTCACTTGCAATTGGGTTTGCCTCAGTTTAGCAATTGCCAGTAAGGAACTTTAAACCTGTGTCAACGAGGCCCTTTTCTTTTTCAAGTTTGGTTTTAGGGTTTTCTTATTCCATGCCATAATCAGCCAATTTTATGAACTTGGTGCACTGTGCAATGGGAGAGCCTGATGTTAGGATTGATGGGAGTAAATACAAAGGCATCATTGTACATTTATTGATGATTCATCAAGCATGTCAATGGAAAGAGAAGGGAACTCATCTCATAATGAGACTCCACCATGACCATGGAAACCAAAATTACTCTAAGAAACAATTGTATCTTGCAAATACAAGATCAATTTGGCAAAAGAAAAAGCCCACCTTAGTCATTGAGACATAAGAAGATGGACCAACCATAACAAAAGGCAAGAAAATTATACATAATTCCTTCGTCTAATGTTCTAGTTTGACAACATTTTTGACGCACCAATCACACTTTGAAAAAAAACATTATCAAGATCTAGAACTCTTGAAATAACAAAAGAAAATCAATTGTAAATCTCATTCTTTCTTCTTCGAAAAAACTTAGATATTGATTGCATTACCAAAAAATTAAAAAGCGTGTCACTTCAAAATGGGTATTCAAAATTCCAATGAAATAAGATAGATCTATTGATAAATAGGAAGCACATCTTGTGGCCCATGAATGTACACAAGTTAAGAAAGTTGATTACACAAACATTATCTCCAATTGCCAAGATAATTTCCATCCATGTTTTATTAACCCTTGTAGCCCAATTTGATTAGGAGATACATCAACTTGATGTCAAGCCCACCTTTTTCAATGGCTATCTTCATGACTATATATATATATATATATATATATAGCAATACTAAAGGGTGCATTCAAAAAATAATGAGCTAGTTTGTACCCTAAATAAGGATTTATGTGACTACTTAATTTGGAATATTTTAAAGATATATTTAAAATATTTTATTTGCAAATTTTTAAAAAAATTAAAAGTCCTTTTGACCCAAATATATGTTGCATTACACTATTATCTTAAATCTCTAGAAAAGTATATATAAATTTATATGCTTTAAGAATTACCTCAAAATTATGTCATTTTCAAATCTTTTTAAATCCATTTAAAAGTCCATTGTGTAGTAAAAACATTGGTTATAATTTGTAACGAGTGTTTTTGAATATTTTATCTTCATTGGATTCATTCCAAATTATTTTGCATGTTTCCATAATATATTAAAAATCAAATCAATTAAACACATTAAGAAGTTTACAATATTACTACAATTTTTCCCACTAAAACATGAAAAACCAAGCATTGGTTACTCTTGTTATGCCTCATTTATTTGTGAATGTACTTTAGAAGGTTTGGAGAAACCTTCCAACCTTCAAATTTTTTGTAAATGATTAAAGTCTAACCATGAATTACATCAATCATCTCAAGCATGATACCAATGTCATGACATGTACTTGCTCTCTAAAAGTTTTCAAAGAATTGCATCAAATCCCAACATTTGTGTCAAATATACACTAATTGAAAAATTAAAATTATCCTTGTTATTTATGTTGATGATGGGATAATCATAGACTATAAACTTCACCTTATACATGATCTTATTACTAGACATTAAAGGAAGAAATCAAATGATTAATGAAGGTGATTTACATTTTGTTCTTGGTAATGAAATCTCCCACAATCACAAGGAAAGGTTGAATTTTGTTAACAAAACCAAATACTTTTGTTTTGCTTCATGTCAAATTACCATTCAATTTTTGCACCAATGGAATATGGTATTTAAATATACCAAAGAAGATTATCCAAATTTTAAAGACTTAAGCAAAAACAACTCAATGATACAACATTCCACATTCTCAAATTGTTGGCCATTTGATGCATGTTATTGTGAATGTACTTGCCTAGAATATGCTTATGTAATTTCAAGTTTGTCCTAATTAAAAGTGTGGTAAAGTAGACAAATAAGGTTGACTCCACTTAGATCCTATAATATCCATATAAAGACCACAAAGTAGCATCAACATGGGTGGAAGTATGGTAAAACCCATTGATTTGGGCTCTATTAAGATTATACAAATTCATTCTCAAATAACTTGTGTTTTACACTACCAATGACAATTTGATGACAAAAAAAGAAGGGCCATGATTGTTTTCACTATGTAAGAGTGGATGGTATGTATGACAACAATGTGTTTAAACTTAGCATCAACAACATAGATTCCCCCTTATCATTAAATCAACTAGCAAAATCAAACTCTAAAAAATGAATAGTATTTTTTCAAAATGACTTTTTTCATAGCATGGCGATTAGCTTCAATTGCCTTTCCCAAGGGAAAAACTCATCAATGATTATTTTCACTTTGCTTACATTCATATCTAGCCATACAATTTAAAAAACTTCTTGCACAATTTGTGTTTTGTTTTGTTTAGTCCTATTATGCAAGTTGGCCCTTGTGCCACAAGAAGTCTCATTCAAAGACATGCAACAATGATGTATAACAAGCTTATAGCTATTATTTGAACAATTGAAATGCATATACACAACAAGTTAGGAAGGTAAGTTTCATATACTTTGCAACTAGGACATGGTTACTAAGAATTGCAAGATCCTACTTTTTTGCATGTTCAATATCATTTTTTAACATGCTTTCTTTGTAGAAGTCAAGTTCATTTGGAGCTATTGTGGATGGGTTCAATGTACTTTTAACAATTGAAATATACTTCATATCCAATCATTCAAGAAGGTAAATTGAAGCATGTAGAAATGAGTATTAACAAGGATTTGGCTTTGCCTTTCCAACTTATATGTACACCAAACCCTACATACATTTAATAAAATTTTGTGTACATAATTGCAAAGAAAAATCTAGAATTTCATGAATTAAGCGCCAACAAAAAATACAAGAGAATTATAGGATTCAAGTAGCTATAATTCAACATAGACAACTTTTTCTCATGGAATTCAACTCTTTTTGTTCTTTAAATACCATAATTTATAAACAGTTAAGCTTAAACCTTTGAAATCAATATAGTAGAAACACAAATTGTGGCAAGGACTTTTTCATATTGTATATTTACAATGTGACCTTGGAAAATGGTTGTTGTTCAAATTGTAGTAGGGTAACAAAAAAAGAAGAAGATATAAATAGAAAAAATGGTGGAAATTTATTGGGACATGCAAAGCCTCATCTAGCTATTGAAAAATCTACATATGCTTGGATTTCATTTCGAAACAAAATCTCAAACTAATAAAAGGAAGTACACATTCTTTTGTGGACCAAAAGAAAGAAAAGGCCCTTGATTTCACCATGAAGTTATTTTGGGATAACCTTCTTATGGCATGAATCATTATTTTGGGATTTTTCCATGAACGATTACTAATGAAAGAAAAAATACCCAATTGATTTGTATAAGGAAACATGGTCACACACACTAAATATATAGTTTTTGAATGCAAATGAAAAAAAGAAAATTGTTATTTAGAAATTGTTTGATTGTCTTTGAAAGCATATTTTCCAAGTTCCTCATTGTGGTTTGACACGAATTGACAACAAAAGCACACAAATTCAAATTACAACATTTCCAATTGCCACCTTATTTCCTTTGTTCAAGGATTAGGTCCAACACATGAGCACAACAATGTTTGAATCTATTGACTTTTATAAGATTAAAGGGTGCAATCACATTAATGTGTACACAAGCAATTGTAATCAATGTTTGGTTTTGCATATTTAACATTTTAGAGAAAAATAAAGAACTCCAAATGGAATTGCTTTTACATAATGTTATTTTCAATGTATTAGTATATATATTCTAAAAATTTGAAATCAATCTAATTAATGAAAATAGCATTTTGAAAACAATAGATAACTAGTGTTTGTAAGCAATAAAAAAACTTGTAAATGGACTTGGTTTTTTTGAAAATGACATATTTTTAGCAAAATTTTTAATGTAAACCGTAACATAATGTGATGAAAAATTTCAAGATTTTTCAAGATTTTTTGAAAAGCTTTTCTTCAAAATGTCCCAAAAATATTCTATAATAAACACCTAATAAGTAGTCAACTAAAGGGGTGGGTGTCCTATTTGCACCTTGATTCAAAACATTTCAAGATCATAACATAATGACAACAATGCATGAGTTCTAATTTATTTCATTCATGAATGGCAAGGTTAATGATGGTAATAGAGAAATAATTTATTGTACTCACAATCATAATCCTAACAACATTACCATGTATTTGATAAAGAACAAAATATATTTGTTATTGAACAAAATCCATTCACAAGATTTGTGTAACATATGGAATGTGATTAACAAACATAACAAAATGTGAAATCTTGTTTTTTTAATCAAACAAAATTTCAAGAAAAATTCTTAGAGGTGATCATCATGAAAAAATAAATTATGATCTTTAAAAACTTTGATTTAAAAGGGAAAAATGAAATGCAATATTCTAAAAAATAATGATGATAAAAAGTTGTTTTTTAAAATTGTTACATGTAATTTTAGCTATTGTTATGTTATGATGATTACTATTTAGAGAACATTATTGCAAACCTCCAGAAATCCTATTGTCTCAACATCTTCAAACTTTTATAACAACCTTCCATTGTTTATATAGAAATGATAACTCCCTTTGGAGAGGTGAAAGATTTTCCATATTATTATTTTTCCCTTCATATAACACACCATCAATTAATCTCCTTTTGTTAATCATTGTCAAAAGAATGTGAATGAACTTGCCACTTTTCATAGGAGAGCTATTAACAATAACACCACCATAAGAAATTGTTTAGAAACCCACCAAAAAATGTTAGGAAGGACCAAAACACTAGAAGAATGACCTAAAGAGAGAAACAAAGAAATAAATTGAGAGAAGGGGAAATACACATTCAAACATGTACACACAAATGTTTAAGTATCAAGCATGGTAACTTGATTACAAAATACTTTTCAAAGTAGATAAAACCCTAAGCAAAGGAGGAGGAGGAGGTCTAAAGATAAGAGAACATCATTTGTGAAAAATATAAAAATAATTAAAAAAATGATGATGTTGCCAAACAACAAAACAAGATGAAAATAACAACAATGACAACAAGCAACCTCTTCCAATTATGCAAGAAAAAGATTTGATGAATCTCCCATCAAAAAACCAAAAGTCACACATAATGGCATTTCATAGGATTATTCAAATGATTCATATCACAAATTTCATGGGTCACAATTTGATAATAATAGTCATGTGAAATTAAATTTTCGTAAGCTCATAAACATGGATGTCATTCATCTATTTGTATTGTTTGAACATCAATGTTGTGCGCATTGTTTCAACACAAATGTCATATGCCTATTCATATTGTTTAGATACATATGTTATATGTGTATTTATGTTGTTTACACACAAAAGTCGTGCACACAACTTTTGTGTTTAAATAATGCGCAACATTCATGTTTAAATAGTATGAACTTATGAAACAATAGATTTCATATGAATTTGGAATGAATTCATGAAGCATGTAAATTTGTGATGCACAACAATAGAAGCTATTTTACATCACACATTTTTCTATTTTCATCATCGTCAAAAGTAACAATAACATCATCATCACATTCATTGCATCAATAATACAACAATAAGCCATAAGTGCCATTGCCCAACCTAAAGTTCCAATTTAGAAGAACAATAACAAAATTGTGCAATAATTGTGATCATAATCATTTTATACTAATTGCTTCTTGCAGTTGTGTTTTCATCATCAAATGAAAAAAATCCAATATTCAATTCTTGTATTTTTCATCTTTGTGAATTTGACATTTGATTTTTTGTCTTAATTCTCAATCTAATGTTTCAAAACTCATTCACAATGCAAGAAGTCATGAACCCCAATTGGATAGAACAAGGATTTTACATGAACAAAATGTTCATGCTCGTAGACACGAGGCAATGCCCATGTGTGTTGAGGGGTTTATGGTTCATGGGACTCTCAAACATTTACAATTGTTGATTTTTAAGCCCTATCCTAGATTAGAGTTTTGCCATCAAGATACAAATGTGAATGTTTTTGTGAAGGATTATGTTGGTTGTTTATTCATCCAAATTGTTGATGGGGCTAGGTAATATTCATTTGTGCACATTTGATTATTTGGCTATAGGTTGCAAATGTATCATTCTTGGGTTGCCATGTCTCCTTTTATTTTTGTTCAAAGCTTTTGAGGCCCAAAACTTTGGGGGGCTGTATCTTTCTCATTTCTTAACCTTTTTGGGTGATTTAAAAAGTTACATGTGTGTCCTCTCATGCTCTATGCTTTGTCCCCTACAAACAAAAAACCAATATTAAGTATATGATTGGCCTCTAAGTCACTAAATGTTTAATCACCAGCTTGGAACTACCCTAGTTGCATTCCAATTTTGTCTAGTTTTTGAATTTGAAAGGAATCTTTGGTTTCACTACTTCTTTAAAAAACTAGATTTGATGGAACTTTGAGTGTAGTTCCAAAAGTTATTCCTTCAATTTTAAAAATCTCTAGCTGTGGATTTTTCTCAAAATATTTTGAACCTAGTTTTGATTTGCAAGTGAGTTCAATTCCACCTTCATTATGTAGATAGTATAAGACAAAATAATTGTGCAACAATTTTGTCAACCTCCTTCACATGATTTTCAACATAAACAAGGCCAAGCTCAACTCAAAGAATCTCATGATGGAAATGTGGAAAAAGAAGTTGGAGTGTGGCCATAGCAATGACACTCACAAAGACATTGGCGCAATGTTTCTATTGATAGGAGTTTTACCCACACGTGTCATTATGCTTGATTGATTAGCTTGGAATAGGAATGCCGAATTCAAGGACTCACTTAGATTGGTATCCGTTAGAACTAGTTTCTTATTACACAATAACAAGGCCATCTACAAATTCAGGGATGCTTCTTTATTGGTACATCTTTTTTGGTGATTGTTTCATTACTTGGGTGAAGGGTAAATGGAGTTCTATTTCATTGGGCTTCTTGGATTCATTTGTTTGTTTGCCATATGATCCTTTGCATTAGTAGGGTTTGTCCCGACTTTATGTGCTTTCATTCCTTCTTATTTAAAGCTTGTACTTCATCCAAAGTTCTGTATCCAGGCCATACAATACTCATGCTGGTGGACATGCTCTTAACCATTCAGATCCATAAGCAAACAACCTATGTAAATGAGCTAATTTTGGCCATGACAATGTTTAACAGAATTCCTATCATTCTTCTTCTTATACAGATTGCAGATATTCAGTTCTGTAGGAAGTCATCAATTCTATTACGGTGATTTCCTTCATGTTTTCCTGATCCAAGAGAAACAGACCTGAAATCTTGAAGAGAAGACTAAGGACTATGGGTGTTAGTAGCTTTGATTGATGGTGTTCATGATAGAGGAGAGAGGCTGGAATTTGCATGCCTGAGAGGGTGTTGGCAAGGACGATTTTTTGGTTGTTAACTGCAAAGAGATGATGTTACAAACTTTTAAAATTATATAGTTGCCCACCTCCCAAAATTCAATGAGGTGTGCAACCCAAAGAACTCAGAGAATTTTCTCTCTTTCCCCTGGATCTGTTATCATCACCATCCCCAGCAGAAATTGTTTAACTTGAGTTTACTTCTAAAATTTGGATTTTCTTCATTTCTGTTATCAGCAAGACATGGATGGGTGTTTCAAGTTCATATTCCCTTTTGGAGAAACTCAGCACAGCATGTAACAAAGAAAACATATGAGCAGTAAATGCGTATCTCAAAAAAATTCAAACGGGGTTGTAAGATGTGTTAAACCAAAGATGGCAGAAACCTTCCTTCTTCTTTGTATTCAAAGTAAAAATCCCACAGAGAGACGCATTGAGCTGCCTACCCGGAATCTCTACTACTACCCACAAATGTGTTTCACAAAAGTCAGAGAAAAACATTGCAGCTATCTTTCACATACAATATGAGGTGAAATTCGAAGAGCGAAAAACAATAGCCTAAACCTTGAACCCTAAACCCTAAACCCTCTATAGTATAGGACAGCTACAGATAATGATACCCAAAAGACAGAGATGCAGAAGCAGGTTCACAGATCTACAAGCATAATACATCCTCTAGCTTTTGTGCACTTATTATTAGTTCACAAGAATTTGAGGCTACAAAACTCCAAATCTTTCAAGGGCTGAGGAGGAAGAAAAAAAGAAAAAAAAGAAGAGGAAGAAGAAAAGAAGAGATTGTCGTTCTGGCAAACAATTAGTTTGGTGTTTTATCAAGATGCTTAAGAAGAAGCGCTGGATTAAGTCGAGCTGCCACGGCGTTCCAGAATGAAAGAAAACAACCAGCAGCTAAGAAGTTTGAATCTGAATTCGCCCTCGTGATTTATCCCATATTCCTTGCCCACGTACTTACAACTGAATTGTATATAAACCAGTCCCCCGCGCTGTCGTCTTCATCAAGCCGTGTGCTCAGCGCAAAGCGAACTATTCTTTCGCCTTTTACTAAAGAATACCGTGCGCAGGGTACAAATAGCGGCATATCCCAATTTTTTGGCTGCCTCTAACGAGGCCCACAAATAACAATAAAT
>Ga0116231_10010871_pt1 | contig 14347 bp, 12 predicted proteins | sample S1TSphgellanicum_2_FD_89695 | JGI IMG/M metagenome (GOLD analysis project Ga0116231, IMG submission 89695) | Host-associated microbial communities from peat moss isolated from Minnesota, USA - S1T2_Fd - Sphagnum magellanicum MG | ecosystem: Host-associated > Plants > Peat moss > Unclassified... | reverse complement strand
TGTTTTTTTTTTTTTTTTTTTTTTTTTATTTTTTTTTTATTTATTTATTGGTTTATTCTTTGTTTTTTTTTTTTTGGACCTGACCTCACACATAGCTACTCTACTCACCTTCTTACTCTCATAAGTATTATACCAATCTTAGTATTTTATTAATTATCCCTTACTGACATAACTATTTTAATATCTAGTTATTCTACTAACCTAACTACTATACTAACTACTTACCTTACTAACTTAGCTACCCTATTAACTACATACCCTACTAAATTAACTTCCCTACTAACTTGACCATTGTACTAACTACCCACCTTACTAACCTAACTACATTACCATTTAACAACCTTATATACGCAACCACCCTATTGACATAAATACTCTACAAACCTAGTCACCTTGATAAGGTAACTTGTTTCCTACATACTAATTTGTCTATTTACCTAATTATTTTGTTAGTGTAACTTTCTTTCTATCTACTAACTTGTCTACCTACATGCTTACCTACCCTAATAACCTATCTACCTTGCTCCTTGAACTTCCTTTCTACTTACTAACTTGCGTACTAACCCAACTACCTACTTACATACCTATTTACTTACTTATGCACCTACCTTCCTATCGATCACTATGTTCACCTATCTACCTTTGTTTTTTACATAGCCAAATACCTAACTAATTACCTACTCAATTTTCCCACCCCTAACCCCCAATCCTACCTATCAATTTATTAAGGTTCGCCCTAATTCATGGATGATGAACATAGGTCCCCATATGTAGGTACCACAAACAATTTATAGTGGAAACAATGTCATAATTATAGCCATTTTGGTTTAATTAATGTTATTTTATTAAATTTTGTTTACCTAATTTATATATGGAATGGACATTACAATACATCTTTTCATGTAATTATTATAAGTATGTACTATTGGAATATGGCTTAGGTTTAAGGTTAAGACACAAAATTAGTTAACAAGTTTTTCACAAATTTGTAGTAATTAACCTAAACTAGGCTAAATTTGGGGGGGAAATTTTAGGGTTTAGACATATGTGAAATAATACAATTTCATAATATATCTTTTTTAAAGAAAGTGGAAAAATTAGTTTGGGGAGGTCATATAAAGGTAAGAGACATATACTTTCTTTTGGTTTTTTACAAAATTTATTTGATTGTTTTTTTAAGATTCAGTTTCTTTTTTCTTGGTCAATAAATCTTTGTAGTTGAAAAGTTTTAAATTTTGGTTTCTAATTTTTTTCTTATTTTTTTTTTATTTTTTTGTTTTACATTATATAATTTGTATACTTTGTATAATTTTTTGGGTTTAAGGCATATATCACTAGGACTTTTTTTCTTAGGGTTTGTATAGTTAAGGTTGTAATAGGGCTTATTTGGATTTTTAGGGTTATGCCTTATGATTTAATGTTTAGAAATTTGGTTCATACATATCAAGGCTTAAAGTTTATACTTTAAATTTTGCTCATTGTATTGGTTTTTGATCTTATTGCTTGTTTAAATTTATAACATAATTATGAATTTCTTTTGTTTTTGTATGTTCCATAGTTGTTAAAATTCATTATTTCCTAACCCACTTTTGTTTAAATGCAATACCCATATCATATTGTGATAATTCATTAACCATGAAACATAAAAATATTTTTAAATATTCGATTCCTCGCCAATACATCATGAAATTCATGTTTTCAAAATTATTTATTCACCTTATAATATGATTTAACATATATAAAAATGAACACAATGCAAATTTGGTCATATTGATGATACAAGGGGTTAAGGTTTAATGTAAAATTTACCATTTAATGTTAGAATTATGGTTTAGGTTTAGAGTTTAAGACATATAAATTAATTAGCATTTTTTTTTCAAATATGTAATAATTAAAATAAATCTAAGGTGCATTTTGGGCGAAATTTTTAGGGCTTAAACATATGTAAAACAATGAAAGAACTTAACTTGGAAAAAATATTACCAAATTGTAAAAAACATACCTTCTTTTGTGTTTTATTACAAATTTTATTTAATTATTCAAAAAATTAAAGCCAAATTTTTAGTTAATGAAAATAAATACATGTGCAGGTATTACAAAATTATATGAATACCTAGCCCTAAATGCAATACCCACATGTAAGGTCATTTCAAAATAACTAGTATGTAATTTGGGTGGCCTTTTGAATGAAAACTAAAGCCTATATGCAATACTTGCATGCAAGTTCATTTTGAAATAATCCATAGGTGATTTAAACAACTTTACGTGAAGAATCAACCTTAAATGCAATACTCACATGTAAAATCACTTTAAAATAATTGGTTTGGGTACCCAAAATATGTCTATTTATATACCTAAATTATTTTATGAAAATTAATTATCATGAATAATTATCTAAAATAATGATTTGAATAACTTATCAACATAAAAAATTTAATTAAGATAATAAACTAATATCAAATTATTAATTTGATTTTTAGATCTGAATTTTAATTATTTAAATAATTAAGGTTCAACCAAATAATCAGTGAATTAATATTTAAAAATAAATGATTGTTTAAATATGATAATTAATCATTTACATTATCTAAAATAATTTTTTAGTAATTCTTTAATTATGACATTATTTGTTGATACATAGATTAGATTATTATGTCATATGAATCCCATAAATATTACAATGGAAACATATATGTAAGTATTGCAAAAGATGTTTAAAATTAGGAATTATTTATGGACCTATATGCAAATACTATAATGGATGTTAAAAAAATCAACTATTTGACCTATATGCGGGTATTGTAATGGATGTAAAAAAAACAACAACTATTTATGAGACCTATATGCGGGTATTGCAATGGATGTAAAAAAAAATAACAACTATTTATGGGACTTATATGCAAGTATTACATATTTGAAATGGCCTTATTGAAATTATAATAGAAAGGATGTAATTATTACACAATGTTCATTTTATTCTTTGTAAACCCTAAACAAATTGATGCTACCTATTCATATGGGTCTATTTAAGTTTTGATTTTTACATCTAAAATACTAAAAAAATTATGAAAAAGAAGACATATATAATTAACCATATACCCATCAAACAAGTGACTAAAATAGAATATTATCTTAATGAAAGATGTATCAATATGACTGGATCAAAAAATGCTAGAGAACCCAATGAAAAAAAAAGGTTCTCTATAATATATCAAAGGACTAAAGTTCAAAAATTGGGTAGTCCAAAAAATGAAAGGGCTAAAAAAACCTCACTAACTATATAAAGTGGAAAACCTTAAACCATATCATTGTCTACAATCTCGTGTTTAGTTCAATAAGTAGCTACTGCATTTGTAACCCTTGCTTTATGACAAGTAGTGTACAAATGGCAATGTTACATCTCAACCTAAATTGCATTTATAAGAAACTTTTCTTTTGTTGTGCTTTAAACTTTATAAACACCCAAAAACCACCAAATTAAACCTTAACACACCTTGGATGAAACAAAATTATAAAAAAACAATAAACATTGATTATTATTTTTTCTTACTTTCCATGAATCATTCTAAATTCATGGAAATCCAATACATTTGTCAACTCTTGTGTCCGACTTACTTTAATGGACTTTCGATCCCAATTTTTGACATCCCATGCCATCTTCAATCGTTGTGCATATGCAGAAAGAATGGATCGAATCATCTCTTGTAAATTTCCAACCTTCTCCATCCATGATGTTGCATCTCGAAACACACTTCCCAAACCCTAATCATTAAAACCCAACACTTACAAAAATTGCTTGAAAGCTAATTTGACCAAAATTGGTTTTGGTAATGGTGGACATTGTTCTACAACAATTACCAGTTTATCCCACTTGTGCTGGGCTTTAACATGAGCATAACTAGCAACCTTTTGATCATTCCATTTTTGCACAACCATGGCATCTCCCAAGATGTAAACGAACTCTAGCATGGTTTTGATGTTGAAAACTTCCTTTCGAAATTGAAAGCCTCCTAGGTTTAGCCTTTTTTACCACTAAGCCATGCACTTCTTTTGAATGTTTGGTCAACAACCATTTGGCACAATATGTGACACTTCAAATACTAATTTTACATTTCCATTTTGACCCAACTTTCATCCATTCCTTGTATTTTCGAACCATATTAGGTGTACAAGGAAGTGTTGGTGGCTGAAAGGCCTGGTCAGTTTTAAGTTCTAGACCTAAACCAAAAATATTAAAAAATAAGTCATTATTTTGCTATAAAAAATCCTAACCCTAAAACCTTACACATAAAAAGTTCAAAAATAAAATGTAGGTAGTGCAAAACATAAAATCACACAATTAAATGCCAACTCTAATTGTTTTCAATTATTATAATAATAAAAATTTCGACAAAAAAAATCCCACACCTTCCATCAAATGATGGAAGGTTCAGATATAATTAAATTTTCAAAAATTTGTATAATTTTTTTTGTTTACACTTAATTTAATGTGTGTAAATTCTAAAACAATATAACCCACCATTTCTCAATCAAAATCATCAATCTATATTGGGAATGATCTCATCATTTGAATTGCAGATTGTCAACATTATCAACTTTAAGCCACATAGATTGTTTGATTCATCAATTCTCAATTTTAACAAAACAACATTTTGTTCCCCAAATTTCAATTATGATGGAGCAACATTTTGCTCCCTAGGTTTCGATTATGATGGAACAACATTTTGCTCCCCAAGTCCTAGTTGTAATGGATCAACATTTTGCTTCTATGCTTCCAAATCACCACCACCTTTTTTCATTAGCCTTCCTTTAGCCATTACAACCTTCAACATTAAAAAAAACTATTGTTTCATTATTATTTTTCAATTTTAATGAACTAGACCAAAAGGACTAGAAAAAAAGAAAAAAAAGAAGGTGATGGCAACTTGTTGACATTGTCTTCTTCACAACGCCACCACCATAGAAGAAGTCAATGATATTACTACCATCACCTTCTTCATAGCAAAACCACCAAAAAAGGTGATGGTAGTTGCCATCGTTTTTTTTTGCAACAAAGCCATCGAAGAAGTTGATGAAAACTATCGTTATTTTTTTCTTCTTTTCAAACACAGAAAAAAATGCGATGTTAACAAGCTACCATTGCCTTCATCACTATAACACCACCATAGAAGAAGATGACAATGCATTACTGTCATTTTTTTCTTTTCAAACACAAAGAAGAAGGTGATAACAATAATTGTTATTGCCTTCGTCACTATAACACCACCACAGAAAAAAACAATAGTGCACTGCCACTGTCTTCTTCTTCGTTGCAACACCACCAAAAAAGAAGGCGATGGCAGCAATCTACTGTCACCTTCTTCATTAGAACACCACCATAGAAGAACACAATGGTGTGTTACTATCGTTTTCTTCTTCTTCTCAAACACAAACAAGAAGGTGATAAGTTGCCATTACTTTCTTCGTTGCAACACCACCAGAAAAGAAAACATCGACACATTACCATCATTTTCTGCTTCTCAAACACAAAGAAAAAGGCAATGGTAATAAGTTATCATTGTTTTTTTCGCTATAACACCACCAGAGAAAAAGGCGATGGCAACAAGTTGCCGTTGTCACCAGAAAAGAAGGTAATGGCAACAAGTTGTCGTCACTTTCTTTGTTGGAACACCACCATAGAAGAAGACAACAACACATTGCTGTCATCTTCTTTTTCTTCTCAAACACAGAGAAGAAGGTAATAAGCTTCTATCACCTTCTTCGTTGTAACATGACCATAGAAGAAGATGACGGCACATTGTCGTTATTTTCTTCTTCTCAAACATAGAGAAGAAGGTGACAACTACAAGTTGTTGTCGCCTTTTACGCTACAATAACACCACAAAAAAATTCAATGGCACATTACCATCATCTTTGTTTTCTTCTCAAACATAAAGAAGAAGGTAACAACAATTGTTGTCGTCACCTTTGTCGTTGTAACACCTCCACAGAAGAAGACAAAACACACAAGAAAATAACCAAAAAAACAAAAAGAAGGGAGGGAACTTGCTTTCAAGCTTCCACTTTGCCCTCTCACTTTTGGCTCCCACTTTTGCCCTCCTGCTTTTGCCCTTCCACTTTTGCCCTTCTGTTTCAAGCACTTTCTTCTAACTGCCACTTTTGCCCTCCTGCTTTTAGCTCCTATTTTTGCCCTCCCTCTTCTGCCTTCTTGCTTCAAGCTCTCCCGAACTTTAACAATGGAATGAGCACAAAATGAAGTGAGGTAGGTAAGTAGGAAGGGGGAGGTAGGTAGATGAAAAAAACTTTGGGGCAAAGAAGAGGTTGAAAAAACCAAAAACCTTGGGCAGGGGAGGATGTGTTTTTGGTTCATCCCCAAAACAGCTTGAACAACCTCATCCTGAACTAGTGCATTGGTGGCTATTAATTCACTCCAGCTGACTATAAGGACCAAAGTGAGTTAGCACCCACCAACACACCAATTGGCTATTATGTCCATAGGATGAGTTGCATTCTTTCATCCGACTCATGGTGTTGCATTAACCAACACTATATCACAATCAACCTTTTCAACTCCTTTTCTCTCCCTTTCTTGGGTGCTTTCTTTTTATAAAGTATGGCAGGGTTTCATCATCATTTTTGGCTCTTAACATTGACCTTTCTTTCTTAGCAATTATTTTTCCAACCTTGACCTCAATACTACCCTCCTACCTAGCTACCGTACTAACCTAGCAATCGTATTGACCTATATTTTGATCCTACTTACCCACCCATCCAATTTACCCATCCTTTGTATTTTTTGGCTAAACCCCTATCTCTTATTGAAAAAATCTGTACATTTTGACAAACCTTTTTATTTCTTGGTTAAATATTTATTTATCAATAAATGTTTTATATTTTTTTGGCTAAACATTTATCTTTTAACAAAACTTTTATTTTTTCTTTAAAAAACCTTTACATCTCATCAAAACTTCTATTATTCTTGGCTAAACCTTTACCTTTCAACAATTTATTTTTATATTTTGTTGGTTAAACTTTTACCTCTCGACAAAACCGGTATTTACCAACTAAACTTCAACTTTTTGACAAAAAAATTATATTTTTTAGTTAAACCTTTACATATTGATTAAACCTTTCTAGTTCTTAATTAAATTTTTACATTTCAACAAAACCATTCTACTTCTTAATTAAACTTATAACTTTCAATAAAACTTATTTCTTTTTTTTGTTAAACTTTTACTTTGTAACTAAACCTTTACTTATTAGCAAAACCTCTTTATTTCTTGATTAAACTTCTACATTTAAGCAAAACCTTTATATTGAGCCCCATACCTACCCACCCACCTTTTTTTCTTTTCTTTTTTTCTTTTGCATTTATATATGGTTTTATAGTTGTTAAAGTCTATAGCATCTACCATTAAGGTTATTTAAATTTTTATGTTTTTTTGGGTCAATTAACTTTGAATTGTAGAGTTATATTTTCCATTCTTTTGTTTTCCATTTGTATGGTCTACCTTGGGATGCAAGTATTGTGTTCTTAAAATGATGTATGATGCAATATCCACACAAAAGGATGTATGAAAAACACTTGGTCCTAATTAAAGGTAATCGGGTGATTCAGAAATGTAATGCCCACATCAACCTTAGGCCTAAACCACCATGTTTAAAATGGTTTGGGGTTCCCAAAACCAACACCTATTTTTGTGCCAAACTCACATGTGGGTATTGTGTTAAAGTAATTGTTTTGTCTTCTGTAATATTTGCACTAGGTTTTGATGAAAATGACCCAATTCTGGTTCACATTTTTTAGTTGAAAACATACTCCCAAAATGTAAGATTTGTATCCTATCACATTGGGCTTTTAAAGGAAAATAATATCCCAAACCAACACCTACTTTTTGATTCATTAATTTTTCTAAATTATCCAATTACAAATCACATCTCTTAATATTAATAAGCATTTTTCCCCAAAAAAATCCTTTTAATTTCAATTTGTGAACCAACAATGCCTAAAATTTAATTAGCAAGGATTCCAATTGTAGGAAACATATACTCATGCTTCCCCTTCCATTGAAAAGGACTTTGATATCTTTTTCATCTACTTGAAATTTCCCAAAATTAAAAGTTCCATGTTTACATGCTCCTTTGTTGGTTCATTTGTGCTTGTCGTCATCTCAAAAATGTCTAAATTACAATCTTCAACAACACCTTAGTCAATAGTGGCATTTTTAAACATGGGGTGCTAATGATGACAACATTTTAACAACATGGGATACAAGGTTTTTTTATCATATTTTTCAACAATGCCCTTGTTTTGCTTGAGGCCAATAAATGAAGATACTAAAATTTGTAAGTTCTTGAACCTAGAACCTAACATTAAAAAAATGTGATAAACCTTTTTTTCATTTTTTTTTCAAAAAAAAAATCTTAAATATTACAAACCATTGTTCTAATGTTAAATGCCAAAAAACCTGATAAAAACAACAACAATGGATTCCTCTTCCATAAAATTATCAAACAAAATTGGAATTCCTATTTTTTTTTCAATTTCAAACAAATGGAGATTATAGAATTTCAAACATCACTTAACAACCAATGACCTTTGGATTGATTAAGAACACAAGCATACACAACATGGGAAAGGACATCAATAATGATTTGAGAGATGTGCCATGTCAAAGGAGGAGGCACTCATGTAGTCATCCTAACAATTATTTGCTTACTATAACAGAGCAATTACTTTTTGAAATTGTAATGCCTCTTGAAAATGAATAATTCTATTGGCAAATTTGCAGAAGAGGAAACAAATTTTTAGGAAACTTATTAATAATTGAAACTAATCACAAAAATTGCAACAATATATAAAATAAAAAATAAGTTACCTTGTTTTCATTATAGTATTCAACTTCTTTGGGGCCAAACCAAGTTCAACACATGCTTGTTCAATTCTTGTTGACCTTTACCAAATCTTTTGGGTCATGTTATACACTTTTGCAAATATCCTTGGGCAATCTTAATACAAACATATGTCAAGTCTTTACAAAGTTTTTCGTCCATTATAGCATATTGACAAGCCTTGGAAAATTCATGCTTAAAGCAAATGCCTTTATAACTTTGCTCCAAACCTAAAATGTCACAACTTACACCTATTTTTAATGTAACAATCATTGTGTTTGAGTTAGATCCCTTGACTTTCACATAAACAATTTTTTTTTTAAAGTTCTATATTTTTAATAATTTAATCAAGTTGTTGGCCAAAGTTTTTCTAGAAGTCTCAATAGCTTCAAAAAGACCAAATGTAACATGTTTTGATTATTAATCAATTCCCAAAAAGTGAATCATAAGGTCAAATATTTTATGGACACCTTTTGACATGTTATAAAATTCACTATGTGAAAAATGCCATATACAATTAGTCTATACAATTACAAGTTCCTAAACAACTAAAAATGGCATAAACAACAAATTTGAATAGTATTTAGGCTTACATTAGGCTATGATAGGTAGGCTTAGTAAATTAAACTTAGGAAAATAAGTTTAAATTGTTATTTATGGATAGATTGCTAGTTAGAAATAAATTCAATTAAATTAGCTATTTTAATTAACAAATAATCATGGGTTTTGATAGTTTGTAGACTTGTGTGCATGTTTTATTTTGCATCTACTTAATAATGGGTTGAACTTAAAAGTTCATATATAATAAAATTATAAAGAAAAAATAATGATCATAATTTTTTTGAAAATTTTAAAATTTATCTAATGAATTCACATGGAGTAATTTATGTTGACTTCCAGTTTACTAGTTTGAGCTATGTCATTGGCCCTTGAATGTACATATGAAATGGTGTTTGAGAAGTCAATCGCACAACCATAGATCGAAGATTTATTGAACTACAAGTAAATAATGCAATGTACAATCCATGTGGATTTATCAGATAACTTCTCGTTGGAAGTAGAATATATGTAAAAATGTTGAATAATCAATGTTTTGGTTTACTTGAATGTAAGGTGTTATAGAAGTGCATTTTTTACACATGCATAAAAATATTGTGGGTGGTTAAGTTTTTCTAGAATTATAGTAATTAATGGCATCACTCATAAAAAAGATGTCAATATGTAATAATTTATGTTTCATTATAGCAAACAATCATGATTTATTTATTGTCAAAGTATTTATGCTAATTAATATTAAAACTAAATTAAAGAAATCATATGCCACATGTGTACATACATGTGGCAAAATATAGTTGTTTAGTCATAGAGAACATAATTGTAGTTGCAAAAACGACTATGATATCATCAATGAATGGACACAATCAATATTGGATGACATATTATGATTTTTCATCCATATTTTTGATGAAAATCCAAGCAATTGTAAGTTGTAGTTGCACATACAACTATAATTTGAAGCCACTACCATTGTAGTTGCATGGTAGTCGCAAACTTAAGGTTGAAATGGGCAAGATTTCTTCTAGTGGTTTTCAAAAAAAATTTAAATAAGATAATCAATAACCCAGTTCTCACTTGGGTGAGGATTGTTGGTCTAGTTTTCAAACTAGCTATCACCAAATCAGATACCAATTGGCTCTCATTATGAAAACTAGTTTGAAAACCAATTTGAGAACGAAAGGCACTACTGAGAACTGCCCAACATTGGCATATTCCTTGTTTTTTATGGGGAAAATCATCAAATTCTGGGAAAAATTCATTTGGGGTATGTTTGAAACTTAAGGAGGTCATTTGTTGTATATTTTAGGAAAAGCCTAAGGCAAAAGGATATTTTATAATATGCTATGAAATAATAGCATATTCCTAACATATTTAAATATATTCTCAAAATGTCCTCAAAATGAATTATCAGCACCTTATTTACATTTAAACAAATTATAATTTTACATTTTTTTCAGTAAGTTGCAGCCTTTATTTTGCATGCCATTTTTAATAAAATGGAAATGACCTCCCCAGGGTCTAAAAGTTAAGAGTAAATCTAGGGTAACATTAATTGAACAATGTCTATTTTGGCCATGAGAATTCTTGCCTCACAATGAGTGAATTTTTTCCAACAACTTTTGTTATTTTTAAACAAAATAGTAGGAAAGTTTTGGATTTTCTTTTTCATAGTGTAATTTTTGACTAATTCTGATAATTTAAAATTTTTCTAAATTGAAAAAAGTGAAAAAAGAAACCTTCCTCACAATAGATGGATAAACAAAAAAAATTGCACTGTTTTGAAGTGTTAAAAAAATGAGGTAACATTCTGTCACAATAGTTCGATGTTTTGAAAAAGAAAATTCCCCCAAAAAGAGATAGTTTGGGTTAGTTCCCTTATACGTCTACTCCTGGTTGCTCTAGGCAACCAAACTATTAATTTTATTTTCTTAGAGGTTGCCATTTATTGTTAAATCTCACTTTGGATGTTCACTACCAGTCTTTGTTTTTAGGGCGAAAAATCGCCAAATGGCGACACTGCTTCAAATTTCTGGCGAAAATTCCCCCTTTTCTCAAGAAGGATTCGCCAAACTACACCCGTTTTTGGGGGCGTGTCGCCACAAGTTTGTGTACTGGCTACAGTTTAAATGATCCTCTACAAATGTGTCGCCAGTTATACGAAATCTAACTGAATCTGTCCGGGAACGCTCGCCAGAGCTGCTACATTACAAAAATGCACAAAACATGACTGCTCACTAGCCTACTGACGCTCCAGCAGAAAATTGAAAAGAAACACTGAATACAATAAGTTAAACAAACCTGCCATCAATAACTGCCTGCAAAACAATTGTGGGAAAGCATCTAAAAAAAGTAGAGCATGAGTTCTGCATGGTCATTTTGACCTACTTAGTAACAATTACATCTCTTTAGGTGATGGGTAAACCTCAAAAGTATACCGGCATGTAGGGTAGATATAGAATAAGTCCGAAATATATACCAGTCCAGTAGGGCAAATGAAAAGCGTTAAAAAATAGTACAACTGTGTCAGTGCTTTTTTTGGTGGTCAAATTTCATTATTTGGTGAAACTTTTCTGAGAAAAATTGGCAATACTTAGATTTTCATCAAAAACTCCAAGTCAATGTCAAGTACGTGTCCAAGTCAATGGCAAGTACATACTTTCCATATACCAATACCACTACCAAGTATATACCTATATGTATACCAGAAAAAATCAGAGCTAATACGAGTACCAGACTAATATGAAAGCTTTTTTGAAAGTGCACAATACCAGTACTTGCCAGGTGCAAGAAAAGAAGAAACCTCATATTAGGACTTTATGGTATGATCAAAAGTAGATACCAGTCAGTCCAACACTAGTATAGACATGTAAACCAGAAATTCAATGAGCTTTTCAGAAACAATTGAGCAAATTCCAATAGGCTACTTGATCAAAGATTCTGCCCCGACAAGACCTTTTCATTATGTGTTTCAAGCTAGCTAGACCTTATAGGTAGTCAAGCGCTTCATTCTGTCATATATCTACTAGTCAAGTATTGACCAAATAAAGAAGATGTGAGTCAAACTATGAGTCACTATGTGTTTTTTCGTATAAAGCACATATCCATGTAACAAGTACCTAATTCAGTGGCTTTCCCTTATGCTGATCTGATCACAGCATACTATGTGTAATTGTGATTAGAGCAATCTAATGGAAAGAGACCCTGAATCTCTCTGGGGACCCTAGGATGGGAGTCCAAAGCACACAAAGTAAATGAGTTCATATGGTGTAAGTAGCACCCTGACATTCTCATCAACTAGGACCCTGGCTTGGCAACCAGCTATCCAACACCCCAAATTCAACAGAAAATTATCAAACTTAATTTGCAGAGTTGAAAATTTCATAAATATATTGTTTTCAGCTCAAGTCATGGAGTAGAAGAGCCATTTTAGACATTGGACCAACATCCTTCCAGGGGGGCCATTTGGAAACAAAGTAGACCTAAGATGGGACTCGTACATTTGACAGCAGATTGGCTACTAGGAATGATCCCAGCACTTTTCTAATGCAATTGATCACAAGAGAACTCATGCATGAACATTGGATCTCTACATACTAGGGAGTGGGTCAGCTAGGGCTGAATGCTGATTCATAGCAAGTCCATCAATGAGCATATTAGGGCCTATAGGCACACAGGGATTAGGAACTGGCCCCCACCCAGTTTCTGGTGTTATAGACCAGGGATCTGAAGTAAAAGCCCATATTGAGGCAGAATTTGCTTGGGTGCCCAACTTTACCACCACCCATGCTAAATTGGCTAGCGACGCAAACTCTGCAAAATTAAAGAGGCTAAAAACGTGGGTTGAAAACCGTGCCTGGCTTTCACAAAAGAGCATAAATTTAAAGCCTGAATTCGTCTTGTTCCGATTTAAGTCTTTTCCTGCAATGATTTTCTCATCTTGGAAAAGTGTTCGGAGCAATAACAATACCCTACTAAACCCAAAGAGTCAACAACCCAGAGAAAAGGAGAAAACAGACTGGAGCCCTTTGTTTTTTACTGGTGACATTTCCAGAAAAAGCGAAATTATCAATTAAAAAACTGAAAATGAAGTATCTTTGAAGGTTTTCAATCGCCAGAAGTGAGAAAAAATAATATCAATATCTCCATGTCCTTATATTTGGTTTCCAGTGTGCAGCTAAATATGTAAAAGTATGAATCCAGATTTATATTTCATATTTCGTTTATGGCCAGATTTGGCTAAATCTTCTCAAGGATGGTTGCCAACTTTTCTATATCTTTCTATGGGTGGGCATCACTGTGACTCCCAAACAGAATTCCTCAAAAAAACACTGAAACCTGGTTGTTGAAATATATGAGCTAATGTTGCATTATGTAATTAGTGTAAATTAGTTTGGGGGAACAATTAAGACTTTTTTTCTCTTTTGGTGATCAAGCTATTTCATTGGTCCACAACCCAAAAAAAAAAGAAACCCACTTTTGGAAGACTCCTAAAATAGAACCTGTGCACATCACGTGTAAGACTGGTGAGCAAACTTTTGCCACTTTCAAAATAGACATAATGTAGTCTTCTCTTTCTATATTCTTTTGCCATTTTCAAAACATTAGCAAAATTCATGGAGTTTAAAGTTTCCAAAATTCTCCCAATTTGTGCAAAAAACGCAACAAAAGAAAAAAGGGGTTATATCTTCTCAAAAGAAAAAGATGCTATAGAAAAATGTCAAAGGAGGCGACTTTTTTTGCATTAGTTTCATTCTACCTCTATATTTAACTGACGATTACTTTCTGTGAAAGAAGTACGTTTGAAAAACATGTATTTGAGCCCACAAATAAATCATGCTTGAAGTTTTTTGGGAGAAAAAAACTCTGACGGGTATGCAAAGAATCCTACACAAGAATA
>Ga0116231_10010869_pt1 | contig 14349 bp, 11 predicted proteins | sample S1TSphgellanicum_2_FD_89695 | JGI IMG/M metagenome (GOLD analysis project Ga0116231, IMG submission 89695) | Host-associated microbial communities from peat moss isolated from Minnesota, USA - S1T2_Fd - Sphagnum magellanicum MG | ecosystem: Host-associated > Plants > Peat moss > Unclassified... | reverse complement strand
CTTCACACATCTGTTCAAAAAGTTTAAGAGCTTCATTACCATGCCCATGCATGGCACATCCTCCAAGTATGGCATTCCAAGAGATCACATCATGTGATGGCATCTTGTTGAACACTGTCTGAGAATCCTCCATGATCCCACATTTTGCATACATGTCAACCAAGCTATTCCCCACAAAGACATTTGAATCGCATCCACTTTCAATGATCTGCTGATGAACACACCTGCCCTCTTCAAGTGCAACTATGCTAGCACATGCATTCAGCACCCCCACAAAAGTTATTGAGTCTGGCTGCACACCTTCCTTATTCTTTTGTTGAAATAGTTCCAGTGCCTTTTGCCCTTGCCCGCATTTCACATGTCCCAATATCATGGAGTTCCAACCAACCACATCATGTGATGGCATCTTGTTGAACACTCTCTGAGCATCCTCCATGCTCCCACATTTTGCATACATGTAAACTACGCTACTCCCCACAAAGATATCTGAATCCCATCCACTTTCAATGATCTGCTTATGAGCACACCTGCCATCTTCAAGTGCAAGTACATTGGCACATGCATTCAGCACCCCCACAAAGGTAACAGAGTTTGGTCGCACACCTTCCTGTTGCATTTGTTGAAACAGTTTTAGTGCCTTCTGCCCTTGCCCACATTTCACACGTTCCAATATCATGGTGTTCCAAGTGACCACATCTCGAGATGTCATCTTCTTGAAAATTTTCCAAGCATCCTCAGTGCTTTCACATTTTGCATACATGTCAACTAAGCTATTCCCCACAAAGACATCAGACTCACAACCATTTTGAATGATCTATTAATGAACATGCCTGCCTTCTTCAAGTGCTCCTAAACCAGCACATGCATTAATCACAATTGAACAAAACTGAATGTGTCAGGACTCATTCCTTCTTGTTGTATTTGTCGGAAGAGCTGCATTGCTTTCTGGGCTTGCCCATCCTTCATATATTTCCTAAGCTTTTTATTCCATCCAAGAATGTTCAATTGCACTGTGACTGGTGCCATTGCAGCAATCCCTCTTGCCACCCATGGTGAGTTTTGTTGGTCCTCAACCCATAGTGGATTTGGTTTTTTTGCATTTCAATTCCAATGGGGCCCCAATTTTATCATGAGAGTATTGCAAAATCTAGGTCCATTTCATTCAAGCTCGATCACAATATGATTGGTTCAATGTATGTAATACCTTCATTTTTTCATTTTTGATGTTGTGATGAGAAATATTTAAAAGAAAAAAAACTATGTAATACTCACATCTAAGGCATAGAATGTTGGCTAGATTTTTTTGTGTTTCATATAATACCCAAATGTTGGGCATAAAATATACATATTTAATGATAAACAAAATTTGACAAAGATGGTTTTGAATTTTTTTTTTAATTAGAAAAAATAAAGAAATTTAAAATTTTGATCATGAAGAAGAAATAGAAGAAAAATAATTTAGAACAAGAAAAAAGATAATAAAATTTTAGAAAAATAATATAATTATAAAATTAGAAAAATAATCTAAAAGAAGAAAAAAAAATTTCAAAAAAAAGTTTCATTTTGATCAGAAATGGCATTGCTTTTTATATGTGAGTATTACATGTTGGGATTAAATTTTCAACTACTATTAGTATTTTCCATAATAGGCAATACCTACATGTTACCCATACAATAGGTGTTAGTTTTGGGAATTCCAGACCATTGTAAACACGGTGTTAAAACTTAAAGTTGAAACAAGTATTGTAAGGCTCAAAACCTAAACCCTCAACCTCTATATGTAAATTCAACCCTCTTTTAAAAACCATATGTTTTATATTAATTTTCTTATGATTTAAATGATTGAATTATATAATCATTGAAAATACAACAAATGTTTTTTTCTTACCTCCTTAATCATTTGTTCTAATTAAAATCAACATTATTTTTTATGTCCTTGATTGATTTCTATAAAAATATATGTTGAAGTTCATTTTACACCTTGTGGATTCCATTATTATTTTTTCCCTTTAGAAAAGTAAAGGTTTAACTATGAAATAGAGAGGTTTACCCCAAATATAGAAAGGTTTAGTTGAAAGGTATAGGTTTAGCCAAAAAGATATAAAAGAATTATTGGGAGGTAAATTTTTAGCCAAAAAATAAAAATGTTTTGTTGAAAGGTTGAGGTTTAGCCAAAAAAAGATATAGCTTTTGCTAAGAGTTAAAAGTTTAACCAAGAAGATATATTAGTTTAGCCAAGAAGAGATATAAGTTTTGCCTAAAGGTAAAAGTTTAGCCAAGAATAGATATAGGTTTTGCCAAAAGAAAAAGTTTGGCTAGGAAGATATATAAATTTTGCGAAGAGAAAAAAATTTAACCTCGAAGGGATATAGGTTTCGCCAAAAGAAAAAAATTTAGCCAAGAAGATATGTAAGTTTTGCCAAGAGAGAAAAATTTAGTTGTAAAAAGATATAGTTTTTGCCAAGAGATAAAAATTTAGCCAAAAAGATATATAAATTTTGCCAACAAAAAAAATTTTAGCTAAGAAAATATATAGGTCTTGTGAAAAAATTAAATAAACCAAAAATAGATATAGGTTTTGTCAAAACATAAAAGTTTTGCCAAGAAAAGATATAGGTTTTGCCAAAAGAAAAAAAATTGCCAAGAAAATTTATAAGTTTTGTCAATAGAAAAAAAATTGCCAAAAAATATAGGTTTTGCCAATAGAAAAAAGTTTAACCAAGAAAATATATAGGTTTTGTCGAGAGATAAAATTTTAGCCAAGAAGAAATATAATTTTTGCCAAGAAAAAAACGTTTTGCCAAGGAAAGATATAAGTTTTGCCAAGAGATAGAAATCTAACCAATAATAGATAAAGGTTTAGTTAGGAAGAGATATAAATTTTGCCAAGAAAAGATAGAAAGGGTAGGTAAGGGATTGGTTCTTAGTTAGTTGGGTTCAAGGTATAGGCTAAGAGGTAGGTCAGTAAAGTAGGCAGGTTAATAGGGTAATTAGGTGGGAGGGTAGTATGGAAGGTTAGGGTTCAGAAAAAATTGGCCCAAAAACAAAAGGTCAAAGGTCAACATGCAAAAAAAATTGATTGTGGTAGAATGTTGGTTAATGTAGGGTGAAGAGGTAGATGAAAAACATAGCCCACCTATGGACAGAATGGCGAACTGTGCAGTCATGGAGGCTGGCTCATTCTGGCCTGAACAGGGAAGACGTCATACACCCCACTGGTATGACGAAACGTTGAATACCCCATAAATCAAGGCTGGAGTGAACCGGCATCCACTAATGCACCAGTTGAGGATGAACTCGTTGAAACAGTTCTGCGGATGAACAAAAATCCCATCCTCCCTGCCCGCATGTTTTTTTTTTTTCCACCTCTTCTCTGCCCCAAAATTTTCCTGCCTCCTACCTACCACCTACCACCTACCACCCCCTCCCCCCCTCATTCCATCGCCAGAGCTTGTAGCTGGAGCCTGGAACTGGAGCTTGGAGCTTGAGCTTGTAGCCTAGAGCTGTAGCTAGAGTTAGAGCTGGAACTAGAGCCGGGGAACTGTGGCTGGAACTAAAGCAGGACCCATGTGAGACCCAGGTAAGCATCTTTATTTGCTCTTCTTTGCGTTGCAAGAAAAAACACTTTTTTGTTCCTCTTGTTTTGCTACGCTGTGCTCCAACGCAGTGAAGAAGGTGACAGCAGCTACCATCGCCTTATTCTTCCTCTTATGGAATTGCACTCCAGCGCAGCAAAGAAAGCGATGGCAATTGTCGTCGCCTTCTTCTTCTTCTTCTTTTTGTAATGCAAGAAGGCGCAAAGAAGAAGGTGACAACAACTATGTTATCGTTGCCTTCTTCTTCCTCTTGTTTTGTTGCGTTGCAACACAGCACAGCAAAGAAGGCGATGGCAATTACCGTCGCCTTCTTCCTCTTGTGGAGCTGCGCAACTAAAGAGACGGCAACTTTGCTGTCGTCACCTTTTTTTTTTTTTCCTTGCAGTATAGCAAAAAAGGTAGCAACTTTGTATTGAAGAAGAAGAAGACGATAGCCGCCACCACCTTCTTCAATGGCTTTGCTGCAAGGAAATGGTGACGTCCACCTTTCTTTTGTGGTTTTACTACGAAGAAGGTGACGGCTGCAATGTCATTGCCTTCCTCTATGGTGACGATTTTTTTTTTTCTTTTGGTGCTTATGGTTTAGTTCATTAGGATTAACATTTAATAATAAATGGTGGTTTTTTGTTTAGGGTTGAAGGTTGTAATGGCTAGGGGAAGAAGACTGAAGAAAAGTGGTGGTGGTGAGCTGGAAATCAATAAGCAAAATGTTGTTGCATTAAATGAGGGAACTGTTGTGCCAGATGTTGTTGTAGGAGATGAGGCAGTTGTTGAACCACATGTTATTGCATTAGATGCGGCAATTGTTGAACAAAATATTGTTGCATCAGATGTGGCAATTACTTAGCAAAATGTTGCTTCATCAAATGAACCAATTGGTGACCAAAGTGTTGTATCAGATCAGGAAATTGGTGAGCAAAATGGTGCTCTATCACAATTGAAACACAAGGTTAACAATTCGGTATAAATTTTTTTAGAATTTATGGACATTAGATTAAATACATATTAAAAAAATTGTACAAGTTTTTTGAAGTTTAATTATATCCACACCTTCCATCATTTGTTGGAAGGTGAGGGATTTTTTTTGTTAATTTTTTTCTATTGCAATGCCTAAAAACAGTTCATGTTATAGGAGTAGTATGTGATTGTGTGATTTTATGTTTTGTAATACCTACATTCTGTTTTTTGAACTCTCATTTTTGGGTTTAGGTCCGGAACTTGAAACCGACCAGGCTTCTTAGTCACTTGCACTTTTTTGTCCACTTAACTTGGCTCAGAAGGATAAAGAATGGATGAAGGTTGGGTCAAAATGGAAGTGCAAAGTTGGCACTTGCACTGTCACATATTGTGCCAAATGGTTGTTGACTAAGCATTTGAAAGAAGAACCCCCAGGCGGGGAGGGAGGCATCAGCCCCATCAAACATTAATTAAAGGGAGGAAATACAAGGGGGGGGAGGAAATGCCACCAGATGGTGGCATTGTCCGTCCCCATGATGCTCCTGTGGAGCCATTCTTTTCTAAATATAAACTCGATGCTAGTTTGAGTGTCCTGATCTTTGGTGAGCCGCTAAGATCTAATAGCTTTCCAAGAAGCCATACCGACCTCAACAGTAGCCACCCAAGCTTGGGTGAAGGTCGCTTTGAGGGAATACTTATCATCAAAGTGCTTTCTGCATCTCTCAGTCCAGAGGCGATAAACAATGAAGCTACGCAATATGTCTAAAGGTTGTTTAAGATAGGTGAAGCTGCCGGTGTGGTATGCGAGGAGCCCAGGGGGGTCATCTTCTTGTTCGATCACCGCTTCCCCCAAGAGCGCGAAAGGCCACGTGATTTCCAGATTGTGAAGAGCTTGCCATTCCGACCAGATACGTTTGTAGGCTTCCCAGGCGCGTTGCGCCATGGGGCACTCCAGGAGACAGTGCTGAGGAGATTCCTCCTTGTTGTCGTCGCACACCTTGTAGAGCGAGGGAAGACCCATCGTTTGTAGCCAGGTCCCGACCGGGAGGCCTCTGTTGAAAATTAGCCAGATGAACGTGCCCACCTTTCGTGGGCGCACGTTATGCCAAATTCTGGCCGTCAATTGAATCGTGGATGTGTTTATCAGGTTGAGGTTATTGAGGAAGATAGCCATGCTCGATGTTTGCATGGATTTGCGAATGTTGGTGTAACCCCTTTTTGCTGAGTACCCAAAAAAGGGGGCGTCGCCCAGGGGAGGGTTAAACAACTAGTGCCATTCCCGCGGATCCCAGGATAGGTTTTGAATGAAACTGATGTCGTAGATCCAGTAGATGAGAGCCTTTTTCCTCGGTGCCGGAGGGACCGTGGCAACCTTGAACATTGCCCTGGGGTTTTCCTGAGAGAGCACCCTGATAGGCTGGTAATTGGCAGTGGAGATCCTGAGCGCCTGGTTGGTCGTCAGCTGGATGCGCCCACTGGGCGTGGTCCTTTGGAATTCGAGCACCATGGCAGTTTCACCATCCTTAGTGAGGACCAGATAAACCTAATCAAGCGGGCAGCCTGTTGGGGGAGTTGGGTTGGTGATCCAGTCGCCAATCCGAATGTGGTCTTCGTGTCCATCTGGGCGCCAGGGAATATTGTTCGTAATCAGCTCCCTGCATTCCCCGTTGGAAGGATGATAGCTCATGCCAAAGCCTGTGAGACTTTTCCACCCTCTGGTCTTTTCATTCCAGAAATCCTTAACTTGAGTATATCCAACCTTCGTGAAGGAACTTCCTTCTCTCAGGCCCCCTACCCCGAGTGGGATGCCTTTCGAATTGAAGATGGACGGATTGCCAAAAATTGGCTGCCTAAGAATTTCAGCTGGAGAGGATGGATTTGATTTGCTCAATCCGGGTCTCGCATTAAGCCAGGCTTCCACGATGCTTTTCCACATTGATCTCTTGAGGCATTTCAGTTTAGGGGTCGCGAGGAGCCAGTTCAGATCTGGGATGGAGGGTCCCTTGCCGTGGAGAGGGAGTCTCGTCTGGCCGGCTTTGTGCCAGACCAGTTCCTTCCATGGTTCCCCCCCTGGGGGCTAACCCTCTTACCAAGAGTTTCGCTAGCAAGGCCTTCGATTAGGACTTGGGGTTAGTGACCCCCAGTCCTCCATGCGCTATTAGGAGCACCAGCGTTTCCCACCTGACCTTAGCACGAGTGGGCACCTCCTTGCCCCCCCAAATAAAGTTTCTGATGAACCCCCTGACCTAGCTGCTCATCTTGGGATCTGGGTTCCAGCAAACGGCCAGGTACCATATCGAAGCGAGAAGGACCTGGTTCGCAACCAGAATCCTTCCTGTCAACGAGAGGGCGTTCTTGCTCTAGATGATGAGCTTACTCTTGAGAGCAAGCATCATCGAGTCAAAGTTTGCTTTTGGGGGCAAGTGGAAACCCACCTGGATCCCCAGGTATCTCGTACCTTTCCCTTTCGGTATCCATTTTAGGCCCACCTCTTCCCCCCACACCCAAGGTTTTTCTCTTTGGTTGGCCCAGATGGCCGTTGATTTCTTCCAATTGACCTTGGCACCTGACGCGCGACAAAAGATCTTGAGCACCTCCTGAGCTCTATCTAGGTTTGTCGGGGATCCCTGCAAGTAAAGAGCCGTGTCATCGGCAAAAGTCTGATCCCTTATCAGACCGCCTCTGGGGAGCGTGAGGCCTTCAACCCCATACTTGGGGTCGGCCAGCATGTACCGCAAGACATTGGTGGCGAGAATGAAGAGATAGGGAGCTAATGGGCATCCCTGTCTCACTGATCTCGCAAGCTGGAACACAAGACCAGGGACCCCATTCACTTTGATGGCTGAGGTGGCCTCTCAGTAAAGGGAGGTGACCCAGTGCACCCAAGTTTGACTAAAACCAAGTTGCTCTAGGGCCCTAAAGAGGAAACCCCATTCTATTCTATCAAAAGCTTTCTCAAAATCCAAGAGGAGAAGCACCAGATCCTAGTTGCTTTCTTCCGCCCAGCCGAGACCTTCTTGGGCCATGAATACATTATCCAGTATGCTCCGACCCTCCACAAAGCCTGTCTGGTTAGACATGATAATCTTGGTGAGCTCCATACGGAGCCTGCTAGCGAAGGTCTTGGCTAAAATTTTATAGAAACTTCCTAGGAGGGTGATCGATCTCAAGTTATTGAGCTTGGCCCTGTCCCCGGATTTGGGAATAAGGGTGATGATCCCTTTGTTGATGAAGGGCGAAGTAGCTCTTGTTCTGAGCATTGCCGAGCAAGCATGAAGGAGCGTTGGGGCGATCTCTGCTTCAAATTCCTGGAAGAATTCCATTGGAATGCCGTCATGACCTAGGGCCCTCCCTTTGGGGAGCGGTCTGATTGCTTCCGTGATGTCTTTGAGGGAGAGGTCCTGGATAAGCCTTTCGTTCATTGCTGGTGAGACCTTGACCGGGACACTTTTCCAGCATTCCTCTTGGGGGGCAACAATTTTGTCCAACAGGATCGCTGTGCCTGCCCTTGTCCTCTGGGAGTGCCCCATGGGAATTCCTTCACTCCAGAACGCCTCTCCCTGCCAGAATTCCACCCCTCTAGCGGGGTCCCTATCTTCCACCTTCCCGAGGTGGTGTTCCTAAAGCAAAATGATCTGAGGAGGAGTTTCCAGCGATGTGAGCCAGGCCTTCACCTGCTTGGGTTTGGCCTTATTGCCCCTCATCCCTCTTACGTTGAGGGAAACCAGCGAAAGTGTTTTTTCAAACATAAGTCAGCCTGCTTCAAGCAACCAGCTGGCTGATCGATCCTGGGGGGCTGGTGACAAAAGTGAGCGGGAGTTTGCTACCTTCGCTCCCCTCTTTAAGATCCTCTTGAGCTGAGATTAGGGTGTCAACCTCAGGGTTCATCAGAATCATCATGTTGAGTTTGGTGAGGCGCTTCTTTCTTGCGGCCTAAGGCGATGCCTGGATGCTAGCCGATCTGTTCCTTAGTTCTTGACGAGATGAGTCCACTTCCCCCTTCCTCATGAGGAGGTTGTGTGCTACGATCGTGAATGCTATCTCATTGTTCAGATCCGGAGTGTGGTCCAGCGTGATCCAGTGTAGATTTTTCTTTTTTTGGACACTAACACCTTTTAATCCAGTGTGGATGAATACCAGGATGGTGCACTCCATCCCCCCCCTGTTTGGCTCATCTTGCCAAGACCATTCTAACCGTGGTTTCTCGTTGATGCTGAAATAGTATCTCAGAGTTTGGTCCTTCAGCTCAACTTCCACTCGGTGAATGAGTTCCCCCAAGGCAACGTCGGTGGACCATTCCTCCTCGAGCTCCTCTGCTGGCCCTTTGAGCCTGATGTTCAGAGGCAGGCTCGGAGGGGTGTGTTCTTTGAAGCGCATCAGCATCTCCTTCTGAGCGTTTTTGTACCTAATTATAACCGGCCAGAGCCTGGCTCTGAAAGGTTTTCTGCCTAGCGATACAGTGATTCCTAGTGAGGAGAAGAAAGATTGGTGCACATCAGAGTGCAGGGGGCCTATCTTTCCCCCTGGAGTGACCTCCCTTTGTGGGGTGTGAGAGGGGACCTGTGGATTGACCAGTCTTGGTGATGCTCGGGCGTTCCCCTTTTCTGCCTTGAAGATTGAGCATTCCGAGGGATCCTCCGAGGACTTGCTAATGCCTCCTACCTCTCTTCTCCCCTCCCCTAGACTGGCGAAGGGGTTTGAGTTTTCCTCTCTTGTTTTCTTTGATCGATCTTCTTGCTGTGGGAGACTGAAAGAGAGTTGCTCTTTTGCTAGGCCTGCCTTGACCTTGGAGCTAGTCGAGTGGTCAGGGATGACTGACATCCCCTGATCCTTCGATTCCTTTCCTTTTGGACTCCTTTGCCTGGAGGCCTGAGCCGGGCTCTCGAAAACGATGTTGTTCTGGCTGGCTGTGTGTGTAAGGAACTGGGAGGGACCTACTGGTTCAGATGCTCCATCTCTTTGGGATCCTCCATTTTTCCTCTGAGGATCAATAGAAGAGCTTTCGGGTTGCCTTGTTTTGATTGTTTTGTCTGAGATCTGAAGAGCAGAGCTCAGACCTGAGGCCCCCCTTGTGCTCTCTCTTCGTGAGGGATTAGATTGCGCTTGCCCCTCCTGCGGCATGAACATGTTGGTGGTGCAAGCACGTGCTTGATGCCCAAATTTACGGCATTTTCTACACTAGTTTGGCAAGCCAGAGTAGAGAATTTTTTGCAAAATGACGTTAGAGGTGCCGGCTCCCTCTGCCATCTTCAGGATCCTGATGTAACCCGCTAGTTTGGTGATGTCTTGCACCTCCACTATTACCATGGGGCCAGCCGGCCTTTTGATGTACGAGTCGGCAGCCTCAATGTCCAGCATTTCCCCAAGTTTGCTGGCCAGGATTGTGAGAGCTTTGGCATTCCTAAACTGCTCGTGCAAGTCTAGGAATTGGACTTTAATTGAGTGAATTAGGAGCGATTCGGATCCATGAGCGCTGGCATCAAAATCCGGGGAGAATTTGGAGGAGGACAGACTGAGTCCATTCCAATCAACCGTGGTGAGCTTCCTGGTGGCGATCGCGCCTTCTTCTTTGTCGAAGAGGATTAAGAAATACCCTCTCGTCAAAAGCGTGGTAGAGACAAAAGAGGAGGGTAAATGGAGTTTCAAGCATTCATGGAGAGCTTTGAATGAAGCTCCCAAAGTCCGTCCAAAGACAGTTCTGCGCGCCTTCTTAGCAGCCGCGCCTTGCATTTCTAAGACCAACTCGAAAGGGAAATCCGATTCTAAAACTAAGCTTGGGTCCACTGGTGATGGACCTTGGGGATTAGCTCCCGTGGGAATGATTAATCCAGGTCCGTTGCTTGGGTGCGTGGGTAGAGCAGAGTTTCGAAGAGTGGCCGAAAAGGTATCTGGCCGTCTTCCTGGAAGAGATCTCACTTGGGATCGATCTTTTGGTTTGGAGCTCTCCTCTTGCTGAGCACCTTTCGGCGTCAGCTCCTCGGGCTTCTGAGCTCAGTCCTTTTCTCATCACAACATAATAGAGCTCTGGAATGCGAGAGAGAGGAGCAGAGATAAGGGGAAGAACCTGAGATCGAGGAGTGCTGTCCGAAGCTCCGGGAGCTACCTTGACGAATTGCGGAGCACCTTCGCGATGGCTTCTGGGTGGGGATGATTACCGCAATCCTCCATCGCTAAGCTCTCCATCGCTCCTGGCAGTTCGAGCTTGCTCGTTCCCACCTAGGGATTGCCTCCTCCGCCTCTCGTTGGTTGCCGTCGATCCCTCCAGTGCTGCAGCAGCTTGCTTCTCGTCGTTTTCCGGATGGGAGGAGCTCGGTGCGACATGAGCTTCGTTGCTCCATTGCTTGGGAGGAACAGAGAGATGATCCATGAAGAGTGGAGCTTTTTCGTTTTCGGGTGGGAAAACAAAAGAGTCGTTGCCTTTTTTGGAGCTTGGTTTGAATTTTTCGAACCCTAATTGGGCGTTTTTTCGCGCTTTTCGTATCCTGCTAACTAGTTGATAATCTTTGCTTAGTTTAAAGATCTGTTGCTGATCATCTGAATCAGAGCAGATTTCCATCATTAACTCCTACAAGCGCCCAAGAAAAAGCTAAAGATTACTGAAATCGGTCCATGGAAACAAGAGCTTTTCTGATAAGCACCCAAGAAACAGAGAGCTCTCCATGGCCCGCTAAAGATTTTATGACTCAAGCATTTGAAGGAGGTGCATGGCTTGGTGGTAGAAAAAGTTAAACCTGGGAGGCCTTTAACTTCTTCAGGAGGTCCTCAACATCAAGACCATGCCAAAATGAATGTTCACATCTTGGGAAATGCCATGGATGTGTAAAGGTGAAATGATAAAAAAGTTGCTAATCGCGTTCGTGTCAAAGCAGAGCGCGAGTGGAATCACCTGGTAGTTGTTGCAAAATAGTGTCTAGCATTCCCAAAACTAGCTTTGGTCAAATTAGCTTTAGCTACAAGGGATGATTCGATTCACCCGTTGTGTATATGCATAACAATTGAAGACGGCATGGGTTGTCAAAAATTGGGATTGAAAATCCAGTAAAACAAGTCGGACAAAATAGTTGGCAAATGTTTTGGATTTTCATGAATCTAGAATGATTCATGGCAGGTAAGAAATAATAATAAATAATTTATTTATTTTTTTATTATATTTCATCCAAGGTGTGTTTAGGTTTAATTTGGTGATTTTTGGGTGTTTATAGGGTTTAGGACTAAACAAAGGAAGAGTTTGTTGCAAATGTAGTTCAGGTTGAGATACAACACCGCCATTTTTACACTGCTCGTCATGTAGCAAAGGCTACAAATGCAATAGTTGCATATTGAGTTAAACACGGGATTGTAGATACTGATATGGGTTAGGGTTTCACTTTATATAATTAGTTAGGTTTTGTGGCCCTTTTATTTTTTAGACTATCTAATTTTGAACTTTGATCCTTTGATATGTTATAAAGAATTAATGTTTTTTTTTCATTGGGTTCTTTAGTAATTTTGCATGCACCCATTTTTGTACATCTTTTATCAATATAATAGTATCTTCTACTCACACTTGTTTGATGGGTATATGGTTAATCATGTATGTCTTCTTTGTCATAATTTTCTTAGTACTTGAAATGTAAAAATCAAACCAAAGATCAAAATGAATAATGTGCAATACTTACATATAATATAATAGGATTCACATCACCTAAAGACATTTTAAACAATACACACATTTTAAACATATAATATCTACATCATTTTCTATTATAAACTCCATAAGGCCATTTTCAAATATGCAATACCCACATATAAGTCCTAAAATAGCCGCAAGCATTTTGCATTCATTACAATACCCGCATATAAGTCCCATAATAGCCGTTGGCATTTTGCATTATTGCAATACCCGCATATAAGTCCTATAATAGCTGTTGGCATTTTGCATCCTTGCAATACTCACATATAAGTCCCATAATGACTGCTGGCATTTTGCATCCTTGTAATACCCACATATAAGTCCCGTAATAGTTGTCGGCATTTTGCATCCTTGCAATACCCGCATATAAGTCCCATAATAGTTGCTGGCATTTTGCATCCTTGCAATATTCACATATAAGTCCCATAATAGCCACTTACATTTTGCATTCCTTGCAATACCCTCATATGGGCCACAAATAGTAGCTAACATTCTTCATTCATTGTAATACCCGCATATGGGTCCTGTGGTAATTGTTGGGTTTTTTAGCATTCCTTACAATACTCGCATATAGTTTCCATAATAGTCGCTAGTTTTTTTAACATCTCTTGCAATACCCACATATAGGTCCCATAATAGTTGATGGTTTTTTTACATTCATTCCAAAACTTACATTTTGTCATAAAATTAATTCAGAATAATAATTAATTTAGGTATATAAAAAGACATATTTTGGTACCCAGACCATTTATTAGTTATTTTGAAATGACGTTACATGTGGGTATTACATTTAAGGTTTAGGGTCTTCACATAAGGTTTGCCTCAATCACCTATGGATTATTTTAGTATGAACTTACATGTAGGTATTGCATCTAGGCCTTGGTCTTCATTCAAGGGTGCACCCAAATTACATAATGAGTATTTCAAAGCGACTTTACATGTGGGTATTACATTTAAGGTTACCCTTTCATTATAAGTTTTACCTTATTCACCTTTGGGTTATTTTGAAATAAACATGAATATGACTATTGCATTTAGGGTTAAGGTTTCATATAATTTTGCAATATCCACACACGTACTTACTTTCACCATTTGTAAATTTAACCATAATTTTTTAATAATTAAATAAAATTTGTAACAAAACACAAAAGAAGGTATGTCTCTTACCATTTGTTAATCTCCAAGCTTATCTCTTTCAATTTCTTTAAAAATATGTATTGCATTGTTTTGCATATAAAATTCCCCTTATAATGCATTGTAGATTTATTTTATTTACTATCAACTTGTAAATTTTTTAAAAATTAATTTAGGGTTTCCCAAACTCTAAATTTGAATCATATTCTAATAGTATATACTTATAATAGTTATATGGAAAAATGTGCTTTCTTTTTGATAAATTTTTTAGTTCAAATTTAAAATGTTATAAACTATCATAAATGCTTATTAAACTTACATGGCCTAGGCTAATATATAACCTATATAACTAGTAGGTTTACTTAATAAACTCAACCACCTTTAATACCTACATAGACCATCTAAGATATTAACTTAGAAGGCCTACATTAATAAATAAACTACATAATAGGCCTATATTACGTAGGCAGCCTATCAGGTAGTTAATTATGTTACTTAACAATTATCTTACTAACCTATTACTCATGTTTAGGTTAGGTTGTTTAGTTTGGTCAATGTTGACACTTTAGTCAATTTGACAACTAGGCTTAGGTTTGAGCTTTTCTTGAAGCTAGTAATTTGTCAAGGCTATGAATTCTTGGTTTTTTTTATGAACACTATTGTGTTTTTTTGATAGTCAAGTCATCTTTCAACTTTTGAAGGTATTGAAAACATTACATAACAACTTGGTGCTCACAAAGCTTTTAAAATCTACACCAACTCTAGCATGATGTCTAAGAGCTTATGAACATTTTCATACCTAGCTATTAATCTTTTGGAAATTTTAAACTCGCATTAAAAACAAAGTTCATTAAAAATCGCAATATACATAACCATAGGTTTATATATATATATATAATAAATATGAAAATATTATATGTATTGAAATGGATCAACAGTATAATTCCATAATATCATTATTTATATATTATGTGTTATAAATAACAATAT
>Ga0116231_10010868_pt1 | contig 14350 bp, 17 predicted proteins | sample S1TSphgellanicum_2_FD_89695 | JGI IMG/M metagenome (GOLD analysis project Ga0116231, IMG submission 89695) | Host-associated microbial communities from peat moss isolated from Minnesota, USA - S1T2_Fd - Sphagnum magellanicum MG | ecosystem: Host-associated > Plants > Peat moss > Unclassified... | reverse complement strand
ATTTGTAACCTAAAAAAAAATTAAAAAAAAATAAAAGGAAATAAAAAAAAAAAAAAAAATCAAAATTTTTTAAAAAAAAAAAAAAAAAAAAAAAAGACAGAAAGAGGAGAGCCCTTTGAAACTCCAAATAACATTGGCACAATAAATAAAACACATCAGACTATTTATTTGTGTAGACATCCGAATACCTCAATTACCACATCTTCCATCACAAATTGACATTATTTTGGTTGATTTCGGGAGGTGTCAAATTTAATTGACCTTAGTCAGCAATCCATTTCATTCAATCTTTCTATAGTTGACTCATATATCCTATATACAATCAACGAGATACAACATGGTGCTATCAAAGAATTGGAAACAATTGACCTTCAAGGGTAAACATTGAATGTCAAATCTGTAAATGTACCTATAGGAAAATATGTGAATCCTAAGTTTTTCTTTTAATATTATTTAATATCTGCTCAATTGCAATGAAATCAAACAATAATGCATGGATAGATGATTAAACTTTGGTAGTACTTTTTAAATAAGCCATCATGGCTAGTCTTTGGAACATTGTTTTTTAACAATAAAAAACATGATTAATAACTAGGACATTTTGGAACATTTTTATGATGTCGTGGAACCAAGTATATAAATTATTTAAAGCTGAAGATGTCAAAAGGAAAAAAAACCTCTTGATAGGTACATTGTGGTTTGGTAACACTTTGCTTGTGTGTTGTACAGGGTCTCTTCAAACTGGAAGATGAGAAGTTCCAAGTGATCAAACACAGTGGCAGAAAAGCAGGTCTGGTTGTATCATGTAGACAATCTTGTGGCAGAAGAAGCAACATTCTTAGCACTCTCTTTTCTCCAAACCGAGGACCACATAAGTAGTGATTTGTGGACAAGAATGTCTACAGGTTAACCTGCTGCCAATTATTGGCAAATGGTCTTCGGGCATCTGTATATATCTCCCAGATCTTTCACCATGCACTGGATGGGGTGCCCAGCTCTTAGGTGGCCTCTTCAAGAATCAGGAATGTCAACCATCCACATGCATCTCAAAACCTTGAAACACAAAGGTCAGGACCAGCATGATGGATGTTCAACTCCCAATCGTACTGTAGCTGAAGAACCTATGTGAGACAGAAAGAAATGAGAATCTTTAATGTCAGGTCCAATGTGAGTGGTTTCTGCTCTACCTGGACTTCTGATTCTCAATAAAATGCTGAGACATTGACGGTCCAAAATTCAAACACATTGCTGCAATCATCATCCAAAGATACCACTGATGAGCTATCCCAACTGATCACCTGCATTGGAACAACAGCACCACAGCAGGAGTCAAAACAAACCATTCTGTGCTACTCTGACTTACTGCCACTTCAAGAAACAAAAAAATTATGGAGCCTAACTGTTGCCTAATTGTGATTGTCTAGAAGTGAAAAGTACACCCACATAGGGATACATGCAAACCCAAGCACTTTTGGGAAATGAGGAGTATTGGACTGCAATGGAGTGGATTATACACAACATGAAGAACAGAACACATCAAAAAGTGTTTGTTGTGCAGAGGGATTTCCACAACAGCACTCTGAATTGAGGGCCAACACATCAATGAGTGTGTTGTAAACCTTATGAGAGGCAATCAAAAACTCTGAGAGCATTACCTTCATGATGAATAACAGCAACAAGCTGCCATGATTACCCACTAACTTCATCAGCTCATGAAGCTGGGTATAGATAAGTACACAATAACATGCCCAAATTCAAGCAAACTATTAGATAAAATCTGTGTCCTGAGTTTCTGCCACATCTCCAGAAGCAACTGGGAGACTCAACTCATGATGTTGGCTAGCACTTCAGAGACACAACAATTTTTTTTAAAAGTAAACAGTTTCCTCATTCAAGCCACAACAAGCTTGTGAGAGCATGAATAGCACAACACTCACAGAAATTCAGACACTGGTCCATGTGATAAAGACTCATCAAGTAACCCCAAAGAGATCCTCCAGAGCAAAAAGTGGCAGTGGCATGATCTATCTTCCAGAGCATTTGTACATATGCAGGAGGAGGATATGGCATTTGAGAGAGAAAAAACCGCGGCAGTGATGCGATCCATCTCACAGTTCATCTGTACATATGCAGGAGGAAGATGATATGACATTTGAGAGAGAGAAAGAAAAGGCAGCAGTGGTGTGATCATCCTCCTGCATTTGTACATTTTGCAGGAGGATGGTATGGCACTAGAGAAAGAAACTTAGGCATGCTTGGAGATGCTCTCACGTCGATGGACTGAAAGTTGGCTTTCACAAAGCAACACAACACTTGCAAAGGCTTTATGCATGTTTGAAGAGCTTCATGCTCAGCCAATGGCAGTACACTGCCACCAGGATAACTGGTCCAGTCAGGGGCACAACAAAGCTATAATACCTGCACAAAGAACCATCCCCTCACTGTCACAGAAGGAACAAACAACTCACAGAAAACCACATGCTTTATCATCCACTTAAGAGTTCAGAAACATCAAAACAAAAACAAAAGCAAACAAAACCCAGAAGGGGCTTTGCAATAGACTCACACAAAACCAAAAGTTCTATGCTATAGACTCTCTCTCTCTCTCTCTCTCTCTCAGAGCTTTGTTTTTTGTTCTTGCAGAATCAATCGATTTTTGTTTGTTTACCAGTCACTGCGAATGGCATCCAGGATCGGCACTCCAGAAGGCGGCAGAAGCTTGGAAAGAAGAGTGGCATACAGAATGACGCAGAATCCCAGAACACCAGCGACAATTAGAGCTATTCCCCACCAAAGAAGAACCCTGGGAGGAGCTGCCGACCTTGGTGCAAGAGAAGGGAGCCGAAACAGCGCTGGAGACGGCCTTGCATCCATTTTCCTTTCTCGTCGTCGTCCTCCTCCGCCTTCCCTTTTGCCTCTTCTTCTTCACCTCCTCTTCTTATGCTTTCAACATGAAAGTATCAGATCTCAAACAGAACATTCCTTCCCCTCCCTCTTAGTTCCACTCAACCCTAAATTCATGAACCTATTCGATTGCATAAGGAGGGACTCATGCGGGCGCGAGTGCTTGTGTATATGCATGTGAGAAATTGTTGCAATTGTGCAATGAAGGATTCACGCACCCTGGAAAATCACATAATATTGTTGTCAAGAGTAAAGCCCTTAAAGGAAATCATAGAACATTGTTGCCAAGAGTAAAGCACTCAAGAAGAGAATCACGGAACATTGTTGCCAAGAGTAAAGCACTCAAAAAGAAAATCACAGAACATTGCTGTCAAGAATAAACCATTCAAGAAGAAAATCACAGAACATTGTCACCATGAATAAATCACTCTAGAGAATCACAGAACGTTGTCAACAAGAGTAAAGCACTAAAGAAAAAAATCACATAACATTGTCACCAAGAGTGAAGCACTAAAGAAATAAATCACATAACATTGTCCCCGAGAATAAAGCACTCAAGAAGAAAATCACATAACACTGTCGCCAAGAGTTAAGGACTCAAAAAGAAAATCACATAACACTGTCACCAAGAGCAAAGCAATTTTGAATAAATCACTCAAGAAAATCACAAAACATTGTTGTCAAGAGTAAGACACTAAAGAAAAAAAATCAAATAACATTGTCACCAAGAGTAAAGCACTCAAGAAGAAAAATCACATAACATAGTCACCAAGAGCAAAGCAATCTTGAGTACTCCTAATTGACAAATGCCTGTAACAAAATGACTTGGGTATATAACAACAGTCTGCACATTCTCATCATTCTTCATGGATTTGAATGTCAGAAACACCAGGCCAAAATGGGCTTGTTATATGTCTCAGTCATGTCTTCTATGCAATTGAAGGTTTCGAGCTCGGATTTTGCAATATGTTTCTCTGTTTATGTTGCCACCTTCTCCCTCCAAAGATATCTTACAGCAGAATGGTGAGCAAGCCATGTATTATACTATTGGAGGGTATTTCTGTTCAGCTGACAGTCATGTTGTATTCTACATTTGGAGATGGCATTTCTGGTGAACATATATACTATGGAGGTTATGCAACTACAAAAGAGTTTGTTTCCTGCCATCAATCAACCCACAGGAAGCACCCAGATTGCATCAAAAAAATAGCTTTTGCTTCTGATGTACTTTGACCAGCATCTATGATAATAGTATGGCCACTTGAAGACATTGTAAGAATGATCCCAGTGAAAAGCTGTGAGCAATTTTGAGGTTATGACCCTCGGTACCATCTTCCATAAACTCCATACCATGGTCCAGCTTCAATTGGCCTACAAAGTGCTTGTTCTCATACTCAGTTTCCATGGTGCTGCAACACCAAGTCGCTGAGGTTCCAAAGGATGTACATATCTCAGGTAGTGCGCCTCTCTTGTTCCCCCCCTGCCTTCATCACCATCAAAATCCCACATCAAGCATCGGTGTTGTACTTGCTTCATTTATTCCTGTTCTGTTCCTATTCCTGTGTTGTATTCCCCAGCTTTCTTTAGGTTCACAAGTTCAATCACAGAAATATTCAAAAGAGTGGAAATTCTGAAGCAAGTGAGGAGAGAGACACATATCTTCTTTGGTAGTTCTCTGCTCCTTCAATGTCACACTCATGGTCCAGCGAATTGGGACATCTATGCAGCAGCTCAAACTTTGCCTTGAGCAATGGTGTGCAGAGAGATGGCCATGCTTTGAAGGGAAAGAAGCATCTTGTCTTGGTAATCTTGTTCAGCAGTGTTTCTGGCCTGAAGCAAGTTCACTAGAGCATGAAGCTGCACCTCCAGGTTACCAATTGCAACTCGCAGAAGCTCATGACTGCTGCCATGACCTGATCCATACTGATCTTGCCACTGCTGTGAGTCTGGAACTTGCCAGCAATGCCTCTGCTGTCGTGGTACTTCAGAGCTTTCATTGGTAAGTACTGGGCCAGTACTGTCCACATCAAGAATGACCTCCAGCTGCTCATCAAAACACAGAAGCTCAGATGGAAGATTGTCACCATCCAGCATTAAATGCTGACTGGGATCCATGGCCAGTTGGTGATGTTGCTGCTGCATGTTGTTGCTATCAATGGGCTGCAGCAAAAGTGAGTGGGAATTTACAGGTTGCAGCAAAGGAAAGTATGGAGTGCTCAAGTTGAAGGTTTGATAAGCCTTTTCCATAGGATGTAGAAGAGTTGTTACATCATTTTGAGGAAGTCCCAAGACTGCAAGCTGTGGGTTGAGATGACTGCAGGTAGGCTGAGAGACTGGATCAATATCAAGCTTGTATGAAAAGGAACCAGAGTCAAAGGGTGGATGAGCTTCCTTGGTGCGAAACTGATCAGCAGAGGTACCCCCCTGGACAGAGATCTTGGTCTTAGAATCCAGAATTGCAAATTCTCTTCTTGGAACAGATGGCTTCTGTGTCTGTTGTAAGCTATTTCCCATGTCAGGAGCTTGACAAGTTTTTACTGAATTGGTGTGATTAGCATTGTAAGGAATAGTGCGACTGCCCCTCATCAGCTCTGCAGCTCTTTGTTTCCGGAGGTCACGTGCCTGGAGCCTGAAACCATCCAGTGGAGCTTGTGATAAACCTGTTTGTTCAGACATGAAAGATGACCAGCTGCTTATTCTTTCCAGGAGTTCAGGCTCCTTAGCTTCGAGTACTTGATGTTCAGGTATGGTTTCTGGAGGTACATGTCTGTTATTGCTTACTCCCAAATTCGGAACAACTACTTGCATGACTTTCTTTTCAACAGTGCCTTGCGAAAATCTCTTGATCAAATCAAATATCTCTTTGTCAATTCCCTCACCCAGAGGAAGCTGAGGCCATTTCTCTGCTCGGTGCTCAATCCTCTCAGCTTTTGTCAGGTCCCAATAGTTTGGGTGATTTCCAGCTCCTTCAATGTTGAAGGAGAATATTTGAACTTCGTACTGTTCAAGGCGGTGCCATCTCTTATTGCAGCTTTTGAGGCTTCGATGGTAGCCTCTGTCTTGAAGCCTCTTTGCAACTTTATCCCAGTGTTCAATGGCAGCACGGGAATCAGATCCTTGTGGTGTGAGCTTCTCGAGCTGCTTCAATTCTATGTGCACCTCCACCAATGCTCTCGTCTCTTCTAGTGTCCATTCCCTTGCCATAGCTACTGCACCTGCATTGTTCACTTGATGAAAACCTTGCCTCTCTCTTACCAAGTGCTCCATATGACACTAGATTCCAAAATCTCTTGTTGTATTCAAATAACCTGAATCACTGAACTCTAAGAATACAGCACAAAAACCCTGTCATTGAGCTTGAACCCTAAACCCTAATTTGCATTGCAATGTCTTGACTCATGCAGTTTATGCAGGCTGAGGTCCAAAGAGCACCCTGCAGAACACGCATATTTGGAAGGGTTGGGTATCGTGGAGATTGAAGTATAGCAACCTCTCACTCAACATGGCGTCAAATGAGATGTTGCAAAGCAACGAATGACAAGAAGATTGAACAGATTCTCTGCCCAACTGCCGATTTATAACCTTGATACTGATGAAGAAGGCAAGTGCTGTCCCCTGAATGGAGATGATGCCATGCATCTCTCCAATGATGATTTTGTACCTGCTCACAACTTCTAAAACTCTCTCTGGTACAAAAAGATGCACCTATTCTTTCAACATAAAAATTCTCAACTTCCCCTGAAGCCAACAACAGAACTGGATGATGGTGTTCCAATCCTAAACTGCTCACAATGCAAAAAAACTCTGCCAAAGCTTCTAAATCTTCTCTTTCCTTCTACTCTCAGAAAATAGCAAGTCCCTTACAAGAAATTACAAAACCTGTTTCCAACAGACTGCAAGGAGATCTACACAAAAGCTTGAAAGCTCCATCAGCAAAACAACAATGTCCTCTCTTCCCCAGATATGGCAAAATCCGGTTGGCAGAACAATGTAACCCTGGAAACAATTTCAGATCCGACCAGTATTGTAATCCTCTCAGATCTGAGCCAGCATGAAGCCTTAAACAGGTCCTTGAGAACACGATGCAACCTACCTTCAAGGACTAAGAAATTCATCTTTGGCATCATTCAAAACCTGAAGATTTTCAATTTCTACAGAGCATGCCTGTGACTGCAAAGCTTCCAAAACAGTGCTGATTGCATAGAAGTCATGCTGCTTAATCAGCCATAGGAGCTTGCTTCCATGGAACAATTCTCATAGAAGCTTGCTTCCATTGAACAATTCTCATAGAAGCTGGCTGGCTTCCATGGCACAATTCTCATTCCAGGAAGTGAAGGATTCTTGGCGTGGGGAAGTAGGTATATCAGAAAACAAGGCGGAGAAGTGCGAAACAACTTCATGATCTTGTGCTTGCAGAGGAAGAGTCTCAGAAAGCTTACACAAATTGACGAGACGCAAGCTGATGGCGGATGGGTGTGCAAGGATCTTCCAGCAACTCCTACAACTCGTAGTGATTCTTATACCTGCAAGACGGACAAAGGGAGGACGTAATCCTCAAACCCTACCATATGATGCACCAACAGACGCGACTGTGACGCTTCATGGCCTCCGTCTCTCTCTCACACGCACACACCTCTTCGCCATTAGCAGTCAAATCGAAACACATTCACCGAATCCCTCTTTTGTTCTCTGTGAAGTTCGACAAGATCGCAAAGTGCTCGAAAGACAAATCTCTCTTGAGCACGGGACGGTTATGGAATATTTGTGTGTTGTGCCATTGTGTTCACCAGAAACTGAGAGTGTAAGATGAGATCTTAGCAAGAGACTGTTGTAGCCATCATCATCAAAGAGTAGTAGCAATAGAAGATTAAAAAAAAACCATAGCCTCTTCTTGATAGATCAGAGTGTCAACAGAACATTCCCCAGGGACTGACTGACTGCACAGATCAAAGGGAAGGTAAAACAGAGAGCTTTGCTTGCTGTCCAGAACCTTTCTTCCTCGATCCATGCCTGCAATTTCATGGCAGAACAAGGTGAAGATTCTCCTATTCCTTTTCTGCTTATCATGAGTTCTTCACAGTTCTTCTCTTCTCAAGAGTGAATATGTTGAAATCCTGTTCCATTTACATTTCAAGATCTGTCTATCTCCCCTTGTGCGAAGTACCAGGCTCTTCAAGATCTGTCTATCTCCCCACATGAAGTACCAGGCTCTTACTGAGTACATCATTGCAGGATTCTCAACAATTAACATAGAAAAACAATCACAAGATCTTTGCAGATGCAAGAGAGCAGATAAGGGAAGGCTCTACTAGTGCATGTCATGTTTTCCTGGGAGAAGTGCACTCTCAGATTTGGTTACATATCTATCACCTGTAGTGCAGCTCTGTGGTGAAGAATAGGAATCAACATGTGGTGTGAAGAATCAGCATCCACATGCTGCCCCCCTTCAACACCTTCTTGGCATGTGCATGAGTAAACCTGTGACATGGCAAAGGTCTATATCCTTTCCATCAGGGCCAAGACTATCCATTCCCCCATCACCAAGATCATTTCACATAAAACCACAAACACAAAACCATGTGTCCTAAATTCTCTCTGAAAAATCAAATTTTCAGCTGTCTTATTAATAAGCAGGATGAGTACATGAGGTTTGGTCTCCAGAACTGAAGCATTGTACCATGCGCTTGTGTTTTAGCAACAACTTGCTCCCTCCAATTTGCTTGAAAATCATACACAGCTAGCTGGCTGTGTATGCAAAATTCAGAAGAGTAAAACTCGTTCTCCCTGACAGAAGGCCCACCATAGTTCTAATACTAGTACATGCACTGCCAGTAATATAGCTATTGTGTTCCAGCTATCACATTTACAGAATACAACTATCATGTTCCATGACTTCAATAAAAAATAAAAACTTGAAATTACTATAAAGAAATTGTTCAAAACCTACCTGCATAAGATGCCTGTAAGCAACACCTAAGAAGAAACCATCCAGAAGTTGTGGTACACATCCTTACATAGAGGTTTTACATGATGCTGATGCAGGCCTACACAACAACTCTTCAGCTCTCCCATTCCCCTCTTTTCCCCTTGTACATTAAATGGAAGGCCCTCGCAAGCTGGTGATGTCTGTGCAATATAACTATCTCACATATAACAATCTGCAGATGTGGATCGTCCAGTGCAATACACCAAGATGCACTTCCTTCCACAACACAGCAAAAAAATGCACCAACATACCATCAGGGCCTTGCCAAAAAAATTGCTGGGACTGCAATTGATGATGTTTATATGGCACACACAAATTCCCCACTGCTGTCAACATCAGGATCTCCATCACCTTCCAAATCCATATCATCACCATCTAGGATTGGGTCACCAAAGTAGTGCCCTAACCCACCAGCACCAGCCACCCTTGCTTCCCCAATTATCCGCATAATCTCTTCTATGCTCTGTGGGGGATGATTTGGGTCCTCAAAATCATAACTCCGATCAGCACGATCCACCAGGTCTGCTGGTAAGTTGCGTAGGAACCATGCATCATTCTTGATCTCCTGTATGGTGATTCGCTGTCCCACCCAAAGCCAAGTCTATTAAGATTCCATCAATTGCTGAATTTTTTTTCCACTGTATGCCTCTGATAGTCATGCTAATTCAAAATTTTCAGAGCCATCAAAGAAATAGTGCCAGATTCCTAAACAAATCATTTTCACTGTGAAGGCTGCGGAGTCAACATTCACTATTTATGTATTTGATCATGCTGCTGAGATAATGCAAAACCTAACTTCATGGAACTACACTGGTTAACAACATCCCACAACAAGTATCAACTACCTTGGAAGGATTGGCCACAAATATCCGCGAGAGAAGGTGACGACATTCAGCAGAAATATGCACGTAATCAGGAATGGAGTATTGCACACTCAGAATGCGCTGCATGAACAACCACAAATATAAGCAGATGAAAAGTGATTTATAACCTCCAGAGTATCCATACAAACCTCTCTACACAAAATGTGCAAAAGGACTGATTCATCTAGCTGCAATATGAGACTCACCCCAATGGTCTTCCGAAAATTTCTTGGGTCTTCAGGATCCTCAAAGGGATAAGCACCAACCAACATGACATAAAGAGTCACACCACATGACCACACATCGGCAACCTGCAGCACATCCCCCAATTCCATTACCATGCAGAATCTAGCACATGATTACAACAATGACCCAGAACAAGGGGTCATTTATTTTGTTAAACCAATGCAGTGGATTAGTCCTGGTGCTCATTAGTTCAGACAGTTGAATAATGTGGAGCTCCACAAGAGATAGAAGCACACTCCACAACATTTCCAGATCACAGGAATTGCACATTACAAGTAAGCAAAGAGAAGAAAACTGAGCAAGTGAAAACACACTTCAATCAGGTTCATAGAAGGTTGCTGACAATACAACAGCTTCTTGGCTTACCTTGCCATCATATTCCTTCTTGGACAAGACTTCCGGGGCAATATATGCAGGAGTCCCTACTGTAGATTTTGGCTGGGAATGCAACAGTGATGACTGCAACCAGAAATACACCACAAGCTTAACAAAAGCAACATCCATATATCCAGTTCCTCCTTCATAATCCTGCCCACAATGCAAACAGAAAGGCCTACACTACATAACAGAATTGAAGAAAAACAATACAGGTCTTCAACAAAGTGGCAGTGTCACAATAGTAAAAACCTTTGAGTAGCCAAAGTCACAGATCTTGAGTCGAGGTGCAGGGCTCCCATCAAGGAGAGTGTTTTCCAGCTTCAAATCGCGATGGCAAATTTGCTGTCACAAAACAAAGCAAAACAGTGCAATTTTTTTTGAGGAGAAGAAAACCTCCCTCTTGAAAATACTTGTAATGTGACTATCCTCTGCAAATGGCAACCAGAGCTGTTGGTGTACAGTTCTGATTCTCTTTTTTCACAACAAAAATTGAAAGAAAAAAAGACAGCCACATAGAGAGCAAGTTTGAGAATACCATCGCGTGACAGTAGCTGACTCCAGATATCAACTGTTGGAAAAAGAACCTGGCCTGCAAGACAAGAGGATCAGAGATTTTCCAGAACAGAGGAATGCCTGGCATCTTCTTGTGGAACTGTGCAGAACCGGCACCTGTGAATCAAGAAGCACACTCTCCAAGCAAACAAGTTGACAGAAGAGAGGACACTGACCTCATCTTCACTGAAGCGGCCAGCATTGCAAATGCGCTCAAAGAGCTCCCCTCCAGCAGCGTACTCCATAACGATAGCCAGGTGAGTCGGGGTAAGCATAACCTGCACGGGCATCAAGAAAAAACTTAGGCGGCCAGTGAAAGATACAGAGCCTTTCGTGTCCAGACGTACAGCAAACGAGTCTCTGTCCCAAAATCTTCTCTGCTGCACAGAAATGTGAAGATGTCTTTGGGGCTCGTGAGGATACATTACCTCCTTGAAACGAACGATGTTTGGATGCCGGAGCGACCTGTGATTGATGATCTCTCTTTGAACATTTTCATCTATCTGATGCAAGAAAACGCAAAGACTACTAGCGTCAGAAAGCCATCACAATAATGAATGCTGCTCTTGGAACCCGCAAAAGCCTTCCTAACACGTCCTAAACCATGAAAGCAAGAGCAACAAAGAAAAATACTTGCGCAGTCACAATTTCACCGTCCTTGAAAAGCTTGATACTCCACCCGCACGAAAACCGACCAGGAGAGACGGCTAAAAACGGAAGGAGGACCGCAAAAACAGGAGACAGAAGAGTTCCTAAAGACATTCATTGGAGCAATCACCTTCTCCCCACGCTCGATGTACTTGACGGCCACAAGCTCCCGCGTCTTCTTGTCGCGCATCAGTCTTGCCACGCCAAAATTGCCCGATCCTATATCTTTCACCAGCTCATAGCGGTCCACATCTTGTATACTCGAAAAGTCCATTTCCCCCGTTATCTCCTACTTCTTCCCTCGCTTCCCCTCTGCAATTAGAACAACCGAGAAACAAATATGACACTCAAAAGAAAATACGCACGCACGCACGCACACAGACACACCTACACACACAAACGCAAAGGTCCTCGTCACACGCGCACACACACCCGCAAACAATAGAACACCAAATGGGATCAATAGCAGCGAAAAAGGTACCAAAATACAAACCAAAAGACTCCAAAAAATGCTGATTCTCGCACCTCCGAATCACTCGAATCCTCTTTCAAAAACTGAAGTATGCAACTTGTTGCCGCAAACACAAAGAGAGAAATCAGCCACGCTCTCTCTCCCTCTCCCTCTCTCTCTCCCTCCTCGAGAGACGAAAGCGTCGTCGCACGCTGCTGCTCCTGCACACAAACAGCCAGCGCATCACTTCCCGGCACGGTACCGGGTCCGGACCTAAATCGAGGGCCACGCGTCCCGCGCCTGTTCCCGGACCTCAGGTTCGGAGATATCATAGCTTCGTAACCTCAACTACCATAGTCCGTACCTGGGTATTTAGGTTCGTAACCAACCAGAGACTTCCACGCTCACCATTTGATTATTTTATTACTTTGCCGAACCTGATGCTGGAGGCCCGTCTTAACCCCATTCCAGTCCCAGCCAGGGTGAACCAGCACCTATACTGGTACCTTCACCTCTTGAGTGAGGCGTTTTAATGGCCCATATTTTACCCTGAAAATGTTAAATTTGGATTGAGACCCTGATTTAATTTTGGGACGAGATATTTACCATGGTTAGAAGCAACCTAAATTAAATTGGGATTCACTCAAAGGTTGACCGGATATTAAGAAACAGTCTGTCATTGATAACCTACTAATTTGATTGTTGATTTTTTGATAACCAGGTTGATAACCTACTCACTGATGATTATTGAAATTTCAAAATTGAATGCCTTACCTGGATGATTGGAATTTCAGCTACAGAAGTTATCAATCTTAACTTAAAATCCTAAAAAAAATTATGACATAAAAACAAAAAAACAGGGAAAAACAAATTTAAGGAAAAACTTATAACCTACCCAATAACCTACCCAGCTTAGGCAGAATAAGTAATGGTTTTCAAAGTGGGCATTTGAGAATCAACCCTTATGCATAACCCATGGTTCTTTTTTTTAAATAACCATCTAAATTAATAACTGGGGTATTACTTTGACAGTGAAAATGATAATCATTGGGTATGAATTTTCAATTTCAAAATTATTTCAAAATAAATTTAAATTAAATTAATTATTTTTTAAAAATAAACCTACCTAGCTGGTTATTGAAAACAAAGGAATACCCTGCCACCACTGGTTTTGAGCATGGTACCACTGTCGGCGCGGGTTCAGCGAATGCCCCTAGTTCCGGACCGATACCCTCTTTCCTAAACCCTAAACCATGGGTAGTAACTAAACTCACCTTGGTAAGGTAAACTCTGTTATAGTAAAAGAGGTAAATGTAACATCCTAGTTCCGGACCGAGACCCTCTTTCTTTCCTAAACCCATATAGGTAAAACTAGACTCTCCTTCCTAAGGTAAACTCGATAAACAGAAATTTTCTTTTTTTGAGGCTGCCCATAAACCAAATCACCTGCCCGTACTATGTGGGCCCCTGTTTGGGCAGGTGGGGGATTGGCTTCTCTGACACTGCACATTACTTATTGGACCTCTCTATTGATGAGGTTGAGAATTTTGTGTTATTTAATGAAAAATTATCATTTGTTTTTTGTAGTGTTAGGTAATCGGCCACTTGGCCTCTTCCACTTGTTTCCAACACTCAGAAATGTGGGGACATGTTGTGCTGGGCAAAAGAAGGCCTTTGGAGTACCGTATCTGCCCATGTGCCCCTTGATGCTAAAATAGATCCGAGAGAGTTCCTGGGGGATCAAATCTAGATGTATTTAACATTGGACCTTGTGTCTGGTGGATTGCTCTGAAACGTCAGGATGCATTTCTGCACACGTGAAAGGAGGGACGGGGCGGGGGGGGGGGAAGATTGGGGTGGGGTTGTGGATAGGAAGAATGAAAAGGTGTGGTTCAAAGCTACACTCAAAAACAAAGAAAACACTCATTTAAACACTCATTTTTTACATTTTTGGGCAAAAGGTGAAAATGATGAAGAGTGATTGGTCATAGGTGCACTATGTTCCTAAAACCTACTTTGGTCAAACTTGAGCTAGAAATTCAACCATTACCCTAATTTGATGACACATACAATGTCACTTGGGAGCAAAGGCAAGCTTGTAGGCTCTCCTTCTAGTCTCTACTTGTGATAAGCTCGCAAGCTCACTTGTCACCACTACCACTCTTCTTGGTCATCTATTTTTGTTATCTAGTTCATTGTGCTACTCATCATGGTTTTTTTTTTTTTTAAAGTTAGTTTTTGTGTTGCTCCTTGTTTTCCTTCTAGTCTTTTGGTTTTGCTTTTTTTGTTTTTTGTTAGTTCACTTTTTGTACCTCTAGTTCT
>Ga0116231_10010867_pt1 | contig 14350 bp, 8 predicted proteins | sample S1TSphgellanicum_2_FD_89695 | JGI IMG/M metagenome (GOLD analysis project Ga0116231, IMG submission 89695) | Host-associated microbial communities from peat moss isolated from Minnesota, USA - S1T2_Fd - Sphagnum magellanicum MG | ecosystem: Host-associated > Plants > Peat moss > Unclassified... | reverse complement strand
ATAACATTAACATTGAAAACACTGCCACCCCACCCCATAATATGAACAATCTACTGAGCGGCGACCCCCCCCCCCCCCCCCCCCCCCAATTAGCCTATGGCAACTTGAAACCAGCACCAGTTTCTAAAATAGGAAAATGTTCCCTGAAGTTCCCAAAATATAATAACTACCCAGTTCCCAAAAAAAAAAAAAAAAACAACCTGGTGAACATTCCTCAAATGCTATAATTAATTTTTATTTTAAAAAAAGACCTGCCCCAAATGTATGTTTGATTTTTTTCCCCAATGATTTTTCCCCCCACCTGGTATCACCGGGGAAAACCGAAATAAGGAGGCCATCTCAAGAAATGGAACACCCTAGTGGGCCCTCCAATTACATTAAAAAAAAATCCGAGCAAGTCTTTCTCTGTAGGGTAAAGCCGTAGGACTAGGACTTCACGAGAAATAAGGGAGTCCGAGGTGGGAGCCGAGGGAGTCCTGAATTTTTTTGTAAAGCCTTGGTCGGTGGGCTTTACATGATGTAAAAATCACCATTGGTGTTTTTGTTCCGATCAAACTCTCATGATACCCATCTTATACCCGCTGGGTATCATGAGGAAAAAGGCCAAACAACGGGCATTCTAAAAAGAAAAAACACCCATCGGCTTGTTAATGGCATTTCTCTAGATTACACTAGAAGAAACCGCGGCAGAGGTTGTTACATTCTCCAGCCACCCCACCCCCCCCAAAAAAAAAGAACTCGGAGTTCACAATAACACATGATGAACATTCTTCGAATTCATGATTCCGTAGTAGTAGTCTGGGGAGAGGCAATAAATATTGGCATCATCTTTCCTCTTCAATTGGGTCTGCTCCAATTCATGCATTTCTATGTCCTTCAGTTGAAGATTCCTCATGTTTAGGAACCAGGCGGCAAGAGCTACAATGTACATGAGAAGGGGGCATCATGATTTGTGTGTCAGGAGGCTGCTGCTAAAGGCCCTGCTTTGTTATTCACAGCTAGTGGATTGATGGATGAGGTTTGTTTTGCCCAGCCCATTTTTCTTCCCACACGGAGAAAAATCTGACACCATAAATGGAAGAAAAGCTCTAAATGATTGAAATTCTTCTGGCTCCAAATAAGTAAAACAGCTCGCCTACTAAGAGAAAAATTGTTTCCCAAGTGTTTCTTTGTTAGAAATCTAAATCCAATTCTAATCTAATCCAATTCTAATTCGTTCGATATTAGCTTAGTTTCTATCGGCAATGGTTGTAAATATGCAATAAAGCATGTGTTAGTTGGAGATCTTGGTGTGCTGGGTATGATATACAAATCTCAATTCTGATTTGGAAAAAACTCTGTGAATCCAACAATCACAGAGAGAATAGATTCAACAATCGTACATAAACTGCATTGTAGGAAATTTTGAGGATTTTATGGATGCAAAAAGTGGGAGAATTTGTGTTGAATCTAAAACCCTTAAACCCTTCTTTTAATGTAGATGTTAGTAGCCCTGAAATGGTTTACTGAATGAGTTTTCATAACTCTTTATGTGTTGAAGGTTGGACAACGCCAAATGTCAGAAAAGGTCTAGCAATATTGAGAGGGTTTGATTGGAGAATGTGAGATTTTTGTTGGATTCCATAGGATTGATCGGTTTCTAAAGCTGCATTAAATGTGTGGAAATAAAAAAAAAAGATGGGTAATTTCCGTGCTTAACAAAACTTACACATCAATTAGGTTACAGTTTTTCCAAGTTCAAATCCTGTTGGGTACTTCCCTTGAGCCTGAGGCTAGCTCAAAGTTCTAATAAGATGTACTGTTCGATCTCTTCATTTAATGCTGGTGGGGTCTTTCAGCTCAAGCTCTTAGAGCAACTCCACTAGTGCTCAGTATGTGATTCACATTTTACATGATTTGCATGAAGAACACCTACACTGGTGCTCAGTATGTGATTCACATTTTACATGATTTGCATGAAGAACACCTACACTGGTGCTCAGTATGTGATTCACATTTACATGATTTGCATGAAGAAAACCTCCACTGGTGCTCAGTATGTAACCTTGCAAATTAAAATTGGATGAAGAAAAGTCAGACCATGCCAGTCAGGCTCAGGAAAATGGTTTTGGCTCAGCATTTTCTCACAACTTGCTGCGAGGCTGGTAAAATGCACAGCAAAGCCTAACAGCTGCCAGAGAAGACTAATACATATGATCTAAGTGCTGCTCCCTGTTTCTTTCTGATTTGTCAATCATAATTATTGGTCGAGGTGGTTTGCTATTAGTAATCTCCCACCGATTTGCAGTCCCAGTTTTAGTTTTACGGAAATAAATAAAAAACTAAACTTGGAAGTGAGAAATATATTTTTGCAGGGTCATCATACCGAGCATTGCTGGAGATGCTCTTAGATGTACTGTACTGTTCTCTTCTGTCTGTTCATTGAACTTAACCCTGCCCCTGGTGGGGTCTTTCAGGTCAAGTTCTAATAAGATGCTAATGAAAACATCAAATTGAAGGGAAAAGTGCAAATGTAGCTACCACAGACAATGACATAAGGAGCACAGAGAATGACACACACCACCAAATGCCAGAATTGGCAAGTTTTGGGGTTCAGGTTTTGTGAGGCAGCAGCTCTGGAGGAGGAGAGACAAAACACAAAATTGTGAGCTGCACTCTGGTGCCTGCTGTAAAGACAAGAAGAGGAGGCACATTAGCAGAGAAATCAGCAAGTTTGTTGCCTGTTGGTTTCTGCAGAAGAAGAGCTTGTTCTGGAGAGACCAAACACAAATTATGAGCTGCACTCTACTGTACCATCCAGTGCCACCCCGGATGGTCCCCCTTGACTAGAGGGTTTGGTTGTTGTTGACCCGGGTACTCCCACTTCCAATGGGGGGTATATTATAGCCCAGTGTTTTTCTGAGTAATTTTTGGTCTGTAGCCAAAAATGGCTATCCATCCATAGTAAGATATAGAAACAGTGGTGATCATCCCTAGAAAGATCTAGCCAAATCTGGCTTCTTACCAGATCTGATGCACCCATCTTTAATCGCCCATCCTTCTAGATTTTTGGCTACACACTGAAAATCAAATATAGAAATCTGGCTTTTTTTTTAAAAAAAAAGAAAAATTCCCACTTCTAGAGATTGAAACCCTTCAAAATCGCTTCGTTTTTTGAGTTTTCAATTATTAATTTAGCCAATAATTTTTTTTGAAAAAAAAAGGCTGGTGGAGCCCTAACCTTTCTAGTCAAATGTTGAAAACACTAGAGTTGCAGGCAAATGGTATGTACCTACCCTGGGACTGTGAGCTCCAGGTGCATAGAGGTGTACCATGTGCCTATGAGCTAATGCCTTGCCAGTACCCTAAAATGTGTTCAGTGGGTGTTCACAGTTCATGAGTTTCTAGCGTGCCTCCTCCACTGCATTAGCATGTGCCTTTGCAAGATGTAAGGCAAAAATGATGTCAAAAGTGTCAGCTTATGGATTGTGTGTCAAGTAGGGAAAAGCTAGTGAGAGAGTATGGAATAGCAAAATAGGCTATATTACCACTATAGCCATATAATAACAAGTCATATTGCAATATTCCCATACCCAAGGGGGCCATGAGATTGCTTGCTATAGGAATATCCAAAAAAGCCCTTAAGTTTCCCTTGACCCTAGCCATGAGAATAATCACATTGTCAAGGATCGGATAGCCCAAGCTTTTGGAAATATTCTTCATAAACGGGGTCTTGATAGTTTGGCCATGTGAACATTCTCATGGTTTGGGCCAAGAGAGTACTCTAGGGAGTTTTTTTAATATGATTTTAAAGACCAAGGAGTATTTTAGAATGTTCCTTATATTGGTATATGAGAATAGCCTTTTTAGCTATTCCCATATCCAAGACCCAAATATGCATTTCGGCCTTGGCGGCTTTGGGTATCCTTACTATAAGGATAATGGGCACCCTAATAAGGACCAGCCAATGCACGAGGTGGCCTAATGGAATGCTTCTCAAACACCACATTTTTGTGATTGAACAATGTTAAGTGTGTTTGCCAAAATGAAAGAGGGAAAATCTGAAGTTTGGCAAAAAGTGTGATGGACCTAATGCCATGGAATTATAAATTGTTGTAGATCATGAATCCTTAGGAAACTCTTAGGCTACAATTGTTTCTAAGATTAGGCAAAATGGGTCATGGACATTTGCCCATAGTGCGAATTAAAACTTTGAAGAAATCATGATCTTATGATAATTTTAAAGAAAAATGTGCCAAGTTCCACAAACATATTCAAATTTTAGTTGAAAGCATTGTTAATGGATCTTTGAGCCCCAATCTTAAAAGAGATTTTTCCTATGTGCAATAGCACTATCCTACACCGACAACCCAACTCAACCCAAACTAATAGCAAGTACAAGACTCCAACTTCAAAAAATAAGCCAAAGATATGCACAAGTGCATGCTACATAGTGCACACCTTGAAGCATTCAAAATTTCAATAAAAAACCAAAAAGCAAGTTGCATAAGCATATTTCATGCAAGCATTAATAGAATTTTTTAAAAATCCCAAGCCCACTCCATGCTCCATTGGCTTTGTATTCCATAATTGACCAACAAATTAAACTTGCATGGAGCTTACAAGACATGTTTAAAACTTGTAAACCATTACCAATTTGTGTGCTTCAACAAAGAAAAAATAGAGACATTTTATGCCTACCATCACCCATGCAATTCCTCACCTCAAGTTGAAAATTGGAACACAAAAATAAGAATTGCCCCATTAGAAAGGGGATTTAACCTTTAAAAGCTAGTTCATCTTCCATAGACTTCAGGACTTGAACACATGCTATTTCAACTAACTTTATAAATTCCAAGAGCTTGTGCTTAAGAATGACGTAAGAGCTAATCTTCACCAACAATCTAATGACAAGGTTCACAAGAAAGTCCTCTTTCAAGAATAATTTTTTGTTTTTGACCATTGTAATCTTAAAAAAAAGCGCATAGCAAATCCAAAGCATGGCCTTCAAGGAAAGCTTTCACTAACACCCCATTTTTGAAAGGCCCACAATAGTTAGCCTTGATGATGCTCAAGTGCTACTAGAAAATATCCTCCACTTCATTTGGATCATCAACCCAAAACTTTGGCTTACAATTCATGAATTAGAAACTTGGTAGAATCTTCACAATTTTTTTTCACACAAGCCAACATCAAATGGAAGTTTAGGGTCAACATTTGTCTCAAATTGCCTATTGCAAGACAATGTTGGTTGACAAAATATTTGGCATAAAAAAAATCATTATAGCAAGAGAATTAGTTTCCTCACCATTTAGGTTTGCACAAGAACTCATCAAGGCAAATTGATACTATTGCTTCATAGGCATCCAACTTATCAAAAGTTTGGTCATCAAATTCAGTGTAGGCTCTATGCATCTATAATAAAATCTATGATTACATTTGTAGTCATATGTGACATTCATGACTACACAACTATGTAGTCAAATAGGACCCATTGCTTTTACCTTGGCATATATGACTACATTGATGTGACCAAAAATATTTTTTTGGGAGGGGGAAGGGGGGGTTGTTTGTCTAGTCACATTGTCAAACATGTGAACAAAGTCATGAATTTGATTTGATTATAGTCATGTATGACTCAAGTGTCAATTCAACCTTGCAATAATGGAAGTATAAAATGTGATTGGAAGGAATTGAAGCCCCCATGGTCTCCATGGCTCCATGCCAAGACCTTGACTACTTGACCACAAGGTTCAACTTGTGGCAAATGTTGTCATAAACAATTATATTTTGAACCTTGCACAATACAATACAAATATATAAGTATGTAATTTCATAATGAAATCAATTTCATTAGTCTAAATTTTATATAATTACTTATGTAATTGCAAATCTTTAAAGTTTGTCACTACATTCAACTTATTTTTTGATTTCATATATATATATATATATGGCTTCCATAATTAAATTTTCTATTTTTTCTTTTTAAAAGCTGTATTTTCACTCTTTTATTTTGGCATTTTTTATAAATAAGATTGATGTGATAAGTTTGCAATCTACCTCAATCATGTGGTCATAGTGATGATTAAGCCTTGAATGACCTTAATCATCTAGTCCTAATTATGATTTTTAAGGTTGGTTGATTGTGCATAGTCAAATGGCAAACATGATGACAAGACTAAAATTGTGATATATTCACAAAATGTTATAGTCATGGATGTTGGGTTTTCATATTATGAAGGATCATTGTAAACATGGTAGGACTTTAATTGGCACACCTTCATTGTGTCAAAATAAATCACACATGAACAGACCACAAGATCAAGGGCAAATTTGATCCACGTATGCACACAACCCAAAAGCCACAACCCAATATGGCATGTAACCTTAGAATCAACTCCAAGCTACAAAGGAGGCTCAAATTGTCATTGGTTTTGGCGTGGAGCCATGGAGGTCGTGGGGACTACATTCCACAACATTAAGGCATGCATATTTGTATTAGAAGTTGACAATGCTCCATTTAACAAGTTTTGCTACATGTTAATCTATCTTATTTTCACATTATTCAACATTTGTTTCTCACCTTTCTATTTGGACACATCACACAACCTTTGAAATTCAAGATCTTTTTTAGGTGATTAAGAAAAAAAACTTGTACAAAGTTTAAATGAGGGCCCTCAAGCAAGCCACCAAATTCAAGTTTGATGAGACCAACACATCCAAGTTGGTCTATTGAATAAAATAATGTATTGATCCCATTGGAAATGGAATCACATTTTAGCTTTTGGACCTTGAAATACAATTTTGCCATCACAACTCCACGAGATGAGCCTCCCTCCTAATTCATCAACATTCACACCCCGAAGTGTGACCATGGCATTAAATGTCAAATATAACATGTTATCAACTACCTTTTACACACCAACCTTTTCCACACAACTAAAAGTAAAACCATTTGTTTTTAGACCTAAAACCTTTGTGATCCCATTTCTTTTTCTTCACTATTTGGGTTGGACTTACAAACCATTTTAAATGTGTAGGAACAATTTGTGATTTTCAAACATCCAACTACTTTGGTATTTGAATAAATTTCATCATTCCCAAGGTTATCAACATGGAAAATGGGTCTAAATTTGAAATGCTTGGGAATTGATAAAGGAGCCGTGGTTTCTAAGGAAGCTTGTATTTCTTTTGTAGCTTCCTTTTAAACCCACAAACAAAGAACACATGCCCAAAACTAGAAACCCAAAATGTGCATGTCACACACATTGACAAAATGTGCAATGTGCACAATGCACGCAACTTAAACACATGCAAAGGTTAAAAAGAATACAATGTGCACAATGTGCATAGACTTTAAACTTTGGAGCTAAATTAAAAGAGTAGCACAAAGAAAATAATATACAAAACCTAATGGATAAGACTTTCAAACACGCCTTACACATGATAGTACTTTTTGTAGACTTTTATTTGAACATCCAAAACTCAATGATGGTCATTCAACTTCAAGCATCATCCTTGTTGCCAAACCTTAGGTTCCACCACCTCTTGCACAAGTTCTTGGAATCAATCTAATTCCCAAAAATCAAACCAATGATATGTTCATTTATAAACAAACTATTCCACCATCAAAGCACCACCCTTTCAAGCATGAACAAAATCTAAAACATTTCATAAAATTGGATCACAAACAGGTGTGATTCTACACATCATGAACAATAAAACATTCTTAGCTATGAGGTACAAAATGCACTATGCAAAACATGGTGACATAGGGTAATAAAGTAGCTATGTTAGTGATTGTTTGATGTGAGGTAGAACTTGATAAGTGAAAAAATCATGTGATGTGAGCAAGATTGGTGAAGATGATTGTGCTTAGACAAGTGGTGCCATTATTTTCCTATTCAAAGTTTGAAGGCCTACAATTCGACCAATTTTTTTGTAAAAACAAGCATATAGGTTATCATAGGATCAAATTGTAAGTTGTATTTTGGCAATTTTTAGCCACCCAAAAAATGCTAGTTAAAATTAGTGTTGATAAGTTTTCAAATTTAGAGTGTTAACCTTGGGGGTTCAAATTCAAGTTCTTGTGACCCAAACTTAACCCAAGATTATTTTGATCGAATTAACACAAGACTAGACCAAACCATGGAGCTAGCTTTATGTTTAAATTAAAACCTTGGAAATAAAAGAAAATGGGTTTGAGTTTTCAAGGTAGGTACATTGAAGTTTTTTGAAAAGTTAGCAAGTAGATTTAACTTTTTGGGCAGGTGACTAGTTTTAATTTCTTATGAAATTCGACACCATCACAAATGTCAATTTTGATTTGTAAAACTTTATACCTAAAAAATTGGTAGTATCGGGGAATGTGGAGTGTGTACATGGGATTGGACCTTGTTTTCAAATTGGGTTGAAAGGTTTTTGAATTTGAAGAAAATAACAAAAAATTGAAAAACTGGGCTCAAATTTGCACCCAAAGAACTAGCCAAAACTTTTTGAAGTTTCAAAATTAAGATTGAAGGTTTTTCAAAAAAAGAAGAATTGGAAAACATTATAAAAATCCTTCCCCTTGTACACCTTGTGATCTATATATGTTTAAGTTCATGATAACATTTGCTTCAAGCCTTACAATGGGTAAAGCCCATTGCTGGGGGGCATTCTCAAAACGTAAGGCTGAATTCAATTGTAGTTTTATCCTATGCATTTTATTCAAGAATGCAACCACTAGAGTGATTCCATAGACCTAGCATATTTGAATTTTTTTTACATTAATATTACAACCCTTGTTTGTGTATACATACATTTTTTTAAAAATCCACATACTAGGAGGGGAAAGGAAAGAAAACAATTAATTGGGGCTACCAAAATTGTAACAGATAACCATATAGTTCTTGCCGATTAGATTGAAGCATTCAAGTGCATGGATACAAAAAAAGTTGGCATGATTATTTTTTAATGTATTTAGAGGCCACATTACCATGTGTAAATTTATGTATGTGACAATGACATGTGTTATGTTTCATTGATGGGCTTTACACTTTTAAAAAGCTCGTGTTTCTCTTTTCCAATCCATTTCCCTGCACATGGTTACATCCCAATGAACATAAATTTATTTTATTTATTTTTATTTTTATTTTTGCCTTGTTTGCATTTGTGACATAGTGAGTGTTAAGGGAGAACAAAAAGACAAATAGACCTTGTTGTTTTTAGCAATTGTCATTCTTACTCTCTTACCTTTCTTTGAGCCATGAACTTTTCATTGTTGGTGTTATTTTTGCACCACATCCCTTGAGCTTCTACTTTAAAGCTAGGGTGTGAAGCTATGTGGGTGGGGAAAAACTTTCAAGAAGCAACATTTTCATTATGGCTTTTAAATTACAATAATTATTGAATATTGACTCAAATATTTATTGTTTATGATAAGGATGAAAGGTCGAACTTGTAGACTTATGTAATTGCCCTAAAGTCTATTGTATCATGTAATAATTTGGCCTTGCTAGAACCATTTGGTGGCTCATGAATGGGGCATGCACATTCAAAATTGTGCCAATGCACTACTATGAATGACAAAATGTTTATTGGTTTGCTTTAATTTACACATCTATAAAGGCCTTTCAATTTACAATCCATAAATGTATTACATGGCCCCAAAACTTTCACAAGGCTATGCAAACATGAAACAAAACTTGCATTGAGTTTAGATTGAAGCTTAAAAAATTAAATAAACCCATGAAAACAAGGTAAACTTTTTATAATGACTTTAAAACTATTTTGTGGTTTATGGTTTTTTGACTATTTTCTAATGACTTTCTTTCTATTTGTCATTTTTTAAAAATTACTTTTTGGTTTTGTGGTTTTGATTATTTTTAGATTGTTTATGTGGTTCACATGTGTTATTTAATTTGTTTCTATTGTTTGATCACATATTTGCAAGTGGGGTACATTGTTGTTCTAAGGTGCCTTGGTTTTTTTAGAGTGTCATTGCATTACATTTTACATTCAACAATTTATATATGGCATTGCAAATTTGTGTACCATCTCCAAGAATCTAGGTTATATGTGAAGTTGTGATGAAAGTTCTATCCCTAATTGTCATTGGTTATGTTTGAACTAGAGTTGTGGACATTGGTTGTTTGTGAATGTTTTGTAGTTTCTCATATTAACATGTTAGGACATTCAAGAATAGCTAACATTCCATACTATTCTTTACAACCTTGCTAAAAGAGGATTTTTAAAACCATGAGTTGAAGGAGCTCATGATCCACATGAAGCAACAAATTTTGGAGGTTCTTTTACCTTTCATTTCATTTTTGCATGAATTTGATAAAAAAACATGGTCATAATGTTGGCTTTGATGTTTAATATGAGGTTTTAAAACATGTGGTTGGTCATCGCATATTTAGATTGCAAAATGTTGTTGTTGAATATGATGAAGAGTTGTTTTTTTACTGATAAACGTTGAAACAAGTTGTTGATGCCTATTAATGTTGAAGAAGTTGAAGATCTTCAATCATAAGTCAATGTTGAAAATCTATTTCATATCACGATTCACATCAATAAATGCAAACACTTATAATGACTCGTGTCAAGATAACTTGTTGGATTTCACTGGTATCATTTTATTTTGTAAAAAATTGTAAGTGCACCTCATCTCAATGCTACAAAGAACAAAACAATTTTCTAAACATTGTTATACTCTTGCACCATATTCTTGTTGTCTTAACTAGCTAAATCAAAATAAAATGCATTTTTTGTTGCTAACATTTTGATTGCGCATCATAGATGCCATCTTGAAATGAAAAATATGATCAAGTTGATATTTGTCAACAAAAAATGGCCATTCAATCCATGTATTGGTTGCTTGAAACCTATTAACTTTGTATGTGCATGTGAGATATAATTTAATTTGATGGCAAAACTAGAATTTGAAAACCAAGTCAAGGGCAAAAACTTCTTGGACATGCATCCTTTCAATCTCACATTTTCCTATGTATAGGTGGTTTTTTATGTTCCATAATAGGTTGAAGATGATGAATTGAACCATTTGTCAAGGTGATGGGTTTAGGGCAAATTATTCCATGAACCCACATTAGCAGGGGGGTTAATTGTTTGAAAATTTAGAATGTAGAATGGAAAAGGCTAACTATTATGTGTCTTTTGTCAATATATTTTGAAGTTCATTGGTCTTGGGTCTTGGTGTTTTGATCAAGAGTTTGTTGTGTTCTTTGTTTTTTTTCTTTTATTTGTTTGTTGTGTCTTCAATGTTACATCAATCATGTGTAGCCCAACATTAATAAAAACATCCAAAAAAAATCGATAAAAAATTTGGGTTCATTTGAACCCATCAAAAGAGGTTAGGTTTTGCTTTTGTGTCTTGGGTATTGGAGTCATGTACTTTTGGTGTATTTGATTTTATTTTGATGTGTTGTGGAGTCTATTGTGCTTGATGTGTCTTGGAAGTTTGTTGGGAGTGCCTATGTGTTATCTAATATTCACACATCATATTTTTTTGCGTATATAATGTGTGTTTTTGTGTTTTATGTCTCTAATCTCTAGTCTATTAGTACTTTTGAAAGATGGAACAAAGGAGGAGTTGTTGAAACCTTACAACCATCAAACATGACAAAACTTTCATTCTAATTTATCACTTGGGTTAGCCTTTGAATTTAAAATGATATTTGTGTAATCAAATTTCCACAAAATTTCATGAACATTTTTTTAGCTTGAAGTTCCACCATGACCAACAACTTTTTGAGGTTGTCTTTGATATTGTTTGATGTTGGTTGTTGTTTATAAATGTGTGTTCTACAAACTTTGCCTTGAAATTTCAACATTTGTAAATGTGCATTGCTTCCAAAATGCAAAGAACTAGGCTTTGTAATTTGTTAAAGACCCAAGACTTGCTTTTCAAAAGTGGGTTTATCAAATACCTTGGTAAAAGAACTTGATTAGACATTCCAAGTTTTTGTTAAAGAACTAGGATGTATACCCAATTAATCACATACCCAAATCCCCACCCTTGCCTCATAACCATCCATCATTGGGCTCCTAAAACCCAACCCTAGGTGATTCTCTAAAACTTAAAAAAATTCAAACAACCACCGGATTTGGGTGATTCTTTAAACAAAAATCTAAAACATGGATCAGAGAATAATTAAAAGAAATCAAATACCCATCCCACACTGGTTTTTACACAAGATAAAAACCTTTGGCTGTAGGCTTTAGTGGAATCCAGGCCGTGCTACCTAGCATGGCCCCTTTTTCCCACAAAGCACAGGGCTTTGGGCTTGTAGATTTCCCATACACTCCTCCACCATAGAGAGAATGGTTTGCCTTTTCATACATCAAACCTTTGTTATGGGGTTGAAGGAATCCCTCTATGTCAGGAGGATCATAAATTGCAACCCTAAAAATACTCAAAGACTTGAGGAAAAAATACGTTGCAGGGTGCTACAGCAACAACAGGCTTTATCCAATGATGATAATCAGTCAACACTTGGCTCAATGCCATCATTCCCATTGTGACTGGTGTGACTAGTTGTGCAGCTTACAACCCACTCTATTTTGTTTGCAACTTTTGAAGGTACTCTCTCTAGTGTGGCTGCCAAGCGAAATGATTTCTCTCCAGGAGACTACATTTAAAGCTTCACTTAAAGCTTCACTTTCTACAACCCATCCCCATGATGATTTTGTTACAGTTGCTACTGCTATGGTGGTGGTACCCATGAAAGAATTAAATTGAATTGAGTTGAGTTGTGAAGAACCAATCCATCAAAGTAGTAAAATTTGTTCACAACAGGCCACTAGACTTATCTGTGAAGTCATCCTATCTTCACCCTGTCTTTGGGCCTGCTTTCGCTCCCTATTCCCTCTCTCAGTGGTATTCACAAACTGAAGGAATTTTTATTAAATCTCAGTATCAAATGCTGAAACTCAGCATTTAATGCACAAGGTTCGAGACTAATTATAGTAGTTGTGCAAGTAGGAGCAGTGAAAACATAAGTGACAGCACTGGAGGCGCTCCAGAAAAATGAAAGACAAGATGAAACTCAGTTTAGCTTAGGAAGAAGGAAAGGCAGGATGAAACTCAGTTTACCAGGAAAATTGGTGGAAAAACTAGTTTGGGTTCCAGTTATTTCGTTTTATAAAATTTTCAATTTCATTCCCAGTTACGTGTTTGATGCCCTATTATGTTGAAAGTGGCCTTTCTCGCCCCCTCATCGCGTGAATTTATGGATAACTCTATATTGTTCATAACTTCTCACCTGAATGAGAACTGCATTTTAATGCACCAGGAAGCCGACATACTTGATCACCATGGTGGGATAAATGGTTGACCCTACTTGCAGCAAGTATCATTACCTTGCAATTCGTTAAGCAAGGAGGGCTGAACTTGTACCTTCTGTTGATGGGGTATCATGAAAATTCATTTATGGCAGATGGTTGTGTTTTACAAGATGCCTAACAGAATGCAATAAAAATAAGTTAGCCAAAATAAGTCAGCATTCAGTTCATGACAACACTAAGGAATGCCCTTGAGTTTGTAGGCATGCAGGGGTCACTTGGTCAGGCTTCCTCATAATTTGGGAAAAAATCATGAGCCCATGTTTTAGGCGACCTTAGACGAGGGTCCAAGGTCCAGGGACTAATGAATTCAAGCAATCTTATTGGTCAAAAGCTTTAAATTGGTCCCAAGGCATTTAGACAAGGGTCCAAGACCAAAAAGTGGCAAATTGAGGCTAAACCTGCATGGCACCTGTTTTGCAGGGAAAATCAATTGGTTTGGACCAAAAAAACAGTGCTGAAGGAGAGCTCCTGATTTGGAGAACCATGAATGAGGCTAGGGACCAAGGTATAGTCCAACTCAAGGATTCAATTTGCTTCAAATCAGTCCAAATTGGTTCCTAAGAAATTTGACCCTGGACCTTCATCTAAAGTGGGCCTTAGGGTTTAGGGTAAGTGGGTAGATTGATCCATAACTTTTAGATTTTGGGTATCCCTTCTTTCGTCTCAAAAGACCACTCTGAATCAGTGATCTTGTGTGTGGTGAATTTTCGCCATTTTGCTAAAAATATTTTTAAAAAAAAATCTGTTAAAAAGAATGATCAATTTTTTTAAATTTAAAAAATCACAAAAAGTTGCTACAATTTGCCTACAATATGAAAGGGTGCTTAAAACTTTCTATTTTCATATATCAAATATAGCCAAAATTGGCTAAACATATTTATGGATGATCATCACTTGAGCACCATCACAAATTGAAAAAAAAAAAAAAAAAAAAAATTGCTTTGAAGGGGAGCCCTTGTGTCAATTTGCAAAAAAAGGAAAGGGATAAAAAAACCCCAAGAGCCAAAATTTTTGGAAAATTTTT
>Ga0116231_10010866_pt1 | contig 14354 bp, 9 predicted proteins | sample S1TSphgellanicum_2_FD_89695 | JGI IMG/M metagenome (GOLD analysis project Ga0116231, IMG submission 89695) | Host-associated microbial communities from peat moss isolated from Minnesota, USA - S1T2_Fd - Sphagnum magellanicum MG | ecosystem: Host-associated > Plants > Peat moss > Unclassified... | reverse complement strand
TATAAGCAGTGAAGTAGTTAGAAGATTAATTTATTTGAATGTGTTAGGTTGGGGTTGGGGTTTTGGTGTGGTTTTATTAGATGATTATCCAACCCATTTTTTATCACCTTATTATTATCTAATTTTTTAATATATACATATTATAGCCACCCTATATTCTTTATAATCCATTATTTCATATTAGAACATACCCTTTATTATAATTAAATTGATTATCTGAATAAAATGTATCATATTTTTTAATTAATTAAATTATATTTTTACTCAACAAGCAATATTTTGCACCTTATATTTTTACTCACACATTTTTTTACTTTTTTTATTACCTCACCCCCCTAAGAAATGAGATGGTTAAAAACACATGGGTGTGCAAACCAGTTGTGGAGAATATATGTATTATAACAAATGAAGCATCACTCCATAAAAAGGTTTATATGTAGGAGCAATTAACAATCACATGGTAATGATATAGGTTGGGTGGTTAAAAACACCACTAAGGATGTTTTATTAGATGGTGGATTTAGAATTCACATTATTACATAACAACTTTGCAATAAGTTAGGGTTACCAAAACCCAAACCAACACTTAATTATAAACTAAGGATGGTTGATCAAATCATTAATAAACTGATAGGTTTAATCTAAAAAATGAGGATTTTGGTGCATGCCATATGTGAGCCATACCAACACAACCATGTGCGGTAATCTCAGTTTTTAAGAGTTACATCCGGGTTTTTTGAGTGGGGTAAGGTTATTAAGGGCTTTTAGCGACTTCATAGGGAGTGATGAGTGTGCATGGTGCGAATGGGGGTTATTTTCTTGTCTGACATGCGTCATTGGTGAATAAGGAGTTGGATTAATTCTTTCCTTTAGCAAAGACTAATAACCATAGTTTTAAGAACTTTGTTGCGTAATTAGGGGTGAGGAATCTCTAGAGGGTTGGGGGTAGAAATAGAGACCAAAATTTACGGTGTTCAACGTAGCATTAGTCTTGTTATGGTATTTAGGAAGTAGTAAGGATGTTAAAAATTCTTAAAGCAGTTGAAGGGATGTTGATGAAAGATTTAATAGAGGTAGAATAATCTTCAAGTCGTTGAACATAAGGTTAATTCAAGGCAACTCGACAATTAAATAGATAGTATGATAGTGTGCTAATGGCAATAGGAGTTTGATGATAATTGAAACATTTATTTATAACAGGGATAAGCTCAGCAAGGAGCTACAAGTACATGTAGAATCCTGAGTTATGCCTTAGGAATAGTTCACAACTGCAGGAAATCTAAGATGCGCCGGATGGTGCGAACTAGGTAATCCGCCTTGCTATTGAGAGGCAGTCGACGAATCGGACCGCGCAACCAACGATAGTGACCAACACCGGGAACTGAAGACCATGCGAAGATAGAAGTATCTTCAGTTTCGTAATAACCTTCACAAACAGTCTCAGGTTCGTCACCAGAAGCGGGGTCAACCTGCAGCAAGATCACCAGGGTACGAAAGTTCGGAGAAATACAATAGTACCAGGCTCGAGGAGGTTCGACTTCAAGACGAGCACGCACTTCTCGAGGTTCGGGTTCTTCATTGCGAGGATGTTGTGTTAGGGTAAGATCTAGAGACGACTTCGGAGGCAGTTCTTCATTCGCTTGTGCGACTTGCGGCCCGTAAGATGTGACCGTGCGCAACGCCATAATTTCAAACAAAGGAAAAAAAAGGTTAGATCTTCAATTGAAATCAAATTGACAATGGAGGTGTGAAGGACTTGTTACGTTGAGGTGCGCAATCGTAATTTATAGTTTGAAGAAGAGGAAAGAAAAGCGGAAGTAACGGCTTAGGACCATGGTAAAATAAAATCTTGAGGTTAAAGGGAAAAATTGAGGATGTAAATACAGTTGTTGGGGGAAAATGGAAGAGGTGAAAAGGGTTTTTCCTTCACCTTCCAATGGCCACCAAGCTTGGAACCTTCCAATGGCCGCCAAGCTTGGAACATTCCAATGGCCACCAAGCATGGAACATTCCAATGGCCACCAAGCTTGGAACATTCCAATGGCCACCAAACATGGAACATTCCAATGGCCACCAAGCATGCAACATTCCAATGGCCACCAAGCATGCAACATTCCAATGGCCACCAAGCATGGAACATTCCATTGGCCACCAAGCTTTGGATCCACTTTCACCTCCTTTCTCTTTCTCTTTAAAAGGCGGACTCGGATGATTGGGGCTCTCTCTTTGCTTCGGGGATAATTTTCATGTAACCTTGAACACTTCTTTAACAAGCTTCTTGAAGAGGAAAATAATGTTTAATGTTGGTAGAGGGAAGAGGGAAGAAAAGTAGAATAAAAATTTAGTGATAGTGTTGGAAGGTTGGAACTCTAGAGAATCTCAGAAACCCTCTCGGGTTTCATAGCATAACTTTTTACTAGTTTAGCTACAGATCTTGAGATTTGGTAGCAAGTTGCGCCTTGTTGTTAGCTTTCTAGAAAGCTATTGCAAGCTAGATTTGAACAATTTATGTGTGAGAAACAACATTTTAAGTGACTAGTGGTCTGCAGCAAGGTTTGATCATCACCTTTGTAAAACCCTCTCGGGTTTGGTGGTATAACTCCTTACTGTTGTAGCTGCACATCATGAGATTTGGTAGGTTGGTGCACCTTGTTGTTAGCTTTTTAAAAAGCTATAGCAAGCCAGATTGGAACAATTTACGTGTGAAAAACAACATTTTAAGTGACTAGTGGTCTGCAGCAAGGTTTGATCATCACCTTGGTAAAACCCTCTTGGGTTTGGTCGTATAACTCCTTACTGTCGTAGCTACACATCATGAGATTTGGTAGGTTGGTGCACCTTATTGTTAGCTTTCTAAAAAGCTATAGCAAGCCAGATTTGAACAATTTACGTGTGAGAAACAACATTTTAAGTGACTAGTGGTCTGCAGCAAGGTTTGATCATCACCTTGGTAAAACCCTCTCGGGTTTGGTCGTATAACTCCTTACTGTCGTGACTGCAGATCATGAAATTTGGTAGGTAGTTGTGCCTTGTTATTAGCTTTCTAGAAAGTTGTTACAAGCTAGATTTGAACAATCTATGTGTGAGAAACAACATTTTAAGTGACTAATGGTCTGTAGCAAGGTTGGACATGGTGTTAAGTCCTTAAACATTGGGTTTGGATGAATGACAATTTGGCATAAGTCCTAGAACGTGTAGTGTGTGAGCTTGAAAAAATATATCTATCAGTTTTAATCATAAATAATGCATAGGAGGTAGGTTACTTAATTTCAACTACAAACGCAATCTAACTTCCAAAATTACATTTGTATTTTTCCTTCATTAGTAGCATTTGTGCTTTCATGCATAATCACCTTGTAGAACCGGGAGTAGAGGGACGAAAAGTCACCTCACACCATACCATATGTGTAAACCTTTATAATACTATAGAATAATGTAGTGGATGCCAATTATTCAATGTTGTTGGGTAGACCATGGTTGTGGGATGCCAAAGTCTCACATGATTACAACAATAACTTGGTAACTATTCAAGGTAATGGTATAATTAGAACGATTATTATAACCAAACACCTAGGTATTTGACATTAAATGATCGGAGGTGTTAGTGTGTTATGACTTCCAACATGGAATTACAAATGATGAAGAGGATGTGATGTTTACAACATAATTGACCTTGTTTTCCATTGGTGTTATTGTATTATTGGAAGGGGCTGAAATACTACCTGAATCATACGTGAAATGGGATGTTATTTCACAACCGAATAGCACAATTGCAAGCGTTAGTGTAACATGACATACTTCTGAATTAATGGAATTCAACCCACAGTAAGCATGTAGGACATGGTGTACACAAAGACCTATTATTGCCACATTATTGTGATATATAGGTAGATGAAACACATGTTTAGAAATAGGTGCAATAGATGCAAATGGTAGGACATATGTTAACAGAGGAAGAACAACTCATCAAACTAAACTTATGCACCATTGAGCAACCACAATGTGTGAAGATTAATGCACAATTAACAACAACACAAACATGTTCTCTTAAGATCTTGTTACAAGAAGGTGAAAATACACTACATTGTCAATAAAATTTTGTCACAATGTAGTTTTAGCAAGATTTTGAAATTTGTAATTGACCATGTGATTAAATATTAATGTTAATAAAGGACTCAACATTACTATGTTAAATATAATATAATCACATTGTATGAATTTTTTGAATTGTTTTTGAATTGTCATAACATAGTGGACTTTTAAAGAAGTATCCAAAAACCTACAACAATCCATAATCATAGCATATGGATTTAATGCACCTTCATATAATTTTTTAATTGAATAAAAGACTCGATGATAATATGGTGCAATAATATTAAAGAAAACATTTTACAAGAACTTTGATGACCAAATCTTTTTATGTACCTTAATTATGGTTTTCCCCCCATCAAGTCCCTTCTTTAGTGAAAGTAATAATTTAGAAACTTATATTCAAATTTAACTTCTCCATAATGTAAATTAGATTTGGAATTTTTTTATAATGAATTTTTAATGATAACTTGCAAAATGACTTGTGTGATTCAAAGTATCTTGTATTCACATTGCTTCTACATAGTGGCAATTTAGGCAATTATGGACTTTCATACTTACCTAAAATTGTTCCACCATACTGTACTTTCACCCATGAGTTCAAAGGTTTTTGCACAACATAAGATTGAATTCAACATTACAATTACATCAATAGGTACCACGTGAATCCAAACTATGTTGCTATAATCAAATAAGACATTAACAAGTTGTTAGTAACAAGTTTTATTCAACTGATAAAAGAGGCAACATGGCTATCTCCAATTGTAGTGGTGCTAAAGGAAAATGGGGGTTATGGATTTTTGTAGATTTTTGTAAGTCAAATGTTGTGATAAAATACTCATATCCTTTACCATTTATTAATGAAGAATGCAACACAATGGTTGGACATGAAGCATATTTGTTCTTAGATGGTAATTTTGGGTATCACTGGAAATATCCATCACACCAAAGGAAAAGTGCAATACAACTTTTGTAATGGATTAAAGAACATTCGTGTGGTTGGTCATGCCCTTTGGTGTGGAGAACATGCCTCCTAGTTACAAGCAAATAATAAATTGGGTATTTAAGGAATAATTGGATCACTTCGTGAAGATTTTTTTTAAATGACTTCATTGTTTACAATGATGTGGGGACAAACATGTCCAAGTTAATGTTAGGCTTCCTAAAATGCAAGGAGTATGGTATTAACTTCAACCTTGAAAAATGTGCTTTCATGGTATTTTTAGGTATGATTTTGGGGTTCATAGTTTATAAAGAAGGAAAAATATAGGATTGCAAGAAGATATAGGCATTGGTGAACATGTCATTCCCACCAACCCATAGTAGATACATGACTACAACAATATGCCACAATTTTACAGGTGATTTATTAAGGACTTTGTGTTCATAATGACACATGTACAACCAAGCTAATGTGAAAGATATAACCATTTGTGTGGACAACAAAATGTCAACAAACACGGGAGCTCATCAAGAAGTAATACATTGAGGCTTTGATATTAATTTCACCTAATTGGTAATCAAAGTTCCATGTTCATACAAATGTTTCTTTGTTGGTAATAAGGGCTATGTTGGCTCAAAACTAAACAAGTAAACTTTATCAACCAATAGTTTATGCTTCCAGGTTGTTGAACAAGGCACAATGGAATTATACCACAACAAAACAAAAGGCTTTAACAATGGTGTTTGCATTGCATAAGTTTTGACATTACCCATTGGGCAACAAGTTTATGTTTTGTGTTGATCACATGACATTAACATACATGGTCAATAGGCCAAAAATATTTAGGAAAATATTTAAATGGCTTTTAATGTTCATAAAGTATGATTTTAAAGTTGTATACAAACTTGGCAAAAAACCCATGGTGGCAAATGTATTGTCTAGATTGCCAAATACATAGGAATTTATAGGTGTTCTATATTGAACTATAGATGCCTTGTTGTTTTTGGTATAACCCATGTGGTTACATGAGGTAATCGATCACCTAATGATAGGTCTATTTTTGGACAATCTTTTAGTAGCTCAAAACTAGAAAATATCTCAACATGTAAAACCTTTTACAATATAAGAGGGTGTATTACATAGGCATGGACATGACAACTGGTTACGTCCTTGTCTAACACCTACAAAGATACATATCATACTATGAGAGTTGCATGAAGGGGTTAGAGGTGGGAATTTTGTGTTAAACATCACAACAAAAAAGACTTTGGATGTTGGTTATTGGTGTGTGACCTTATTCAAGGATGTGTTGGAATATTATAAATGTTATGATTCATGTCAATAAGTAGGTGGTCTAAAAATAATGAGTTTGGCAAAAATGGTTATCTCATTGCTAGAAAAACCATTTATGAAATGGAGCTTAAATTTCATGGGGCCAATGGAACCTGCATGTAAACACAGTTGGAACAAATACATTTTTGTTACGATAGACTATGCAACAAAGTGGGTGGAAGAAAGAGCACTACAAACGAACATAGTTGCAATCATAGCCGCGTTCATTTATGTATGCATCCTCACTTGGTTTAACTATCCACTAGCTTTAGTCACATATCAAGGAATTCATTTTAGTAATGATCATGTTATTAAACATATGACAAAACATTTTTTGTTGAAGCATAACTACCTACTATCCACAAGGGAATGGACATGCATAATCAACTAACAAGATGATCAAGGCTCTATTGACAAAACTAGTAAATGAAAACTAAAAGGACTAGGATGAACACTTATCTATGGTACTATTTTTGTATTGTACCACATTCAAAATGGTAACTAGTTACACTCCATACTAGTTGGTGTGTGGTTTGCATCCGTGATGTCAACAAAGTATACTATGCCCTACATTAAAAAAAGACTATGAGATCCAAACCCAATATAAGTGTTGACAAACTTCCTACATGAGTTGGAAAATTTGTAGGAGTACATGATGGAGGGGCAAGAAAACATTGCAGAAGCACATTGGAACATTTATTTGTGGTCACAACAATGTTACTTGGAAAAAAATTGGTTGTGGTTTTGGTGATTATGTGTTAAATGGTTTCCAAAGGAAACAAAAGAAAAGGTTGGGAAATTTACTAGGCATTAGTAGGGACCTTATTGTATATAAATTTGTCTTCCTAACAATATTGTAAGATTAGTAACATTGGGGAATTTTGAACCGCATCTAATTTTGGTGAATGTGAACAAGTTGAAACCTTACAAGTACATGGGATAGGTAGTCATTCAACTGGTTGTACAGACAATGGGTAGTTCGGATGCAAATGATAACTTTCAATCATAAGAGGTTCATGATGCCAATACTTTAACTGATAATATGGGTACTAACAACTTAACAAGTTGTACAAATACTAGTAGTGGGAAACAACCTAGATGTCAACCTATTTATTGGAAGGACAAAACCAAGGAACAAGTTAATACACATGACTTTGTAAATGAGGAGGTGTAGGATGAACCTTAGGAAACATCCACATATACACATGAAACATTTAATAAAGCATGTTCACAATCATTAGCACACTTGTACGTTGGTGGCCCATGTGGGAATAACTAATTTGTTGCCAAGAAAGGAGGCAACCAAGAATGGAAACTGTCATTTCAAACAAAATACCCTAATAGTTAAATGCGTTGATTTTTGTTTATGGATAACAAGTGATGTGTAGAACTTCTTAAGGCACATTCATTGTAGAAAACGTACAAAATTAATTTCGAGATTTCTTTAGAAAAGTTAACAATGAACATGAACATGAAGACAAAGCTAATTTGGCAAAGATGGCACAACAATGCAAGTTTGTAGCAACAAATTGGTAGGAGTTTGAACACATGTTGAAAAAGCTCTACAAATAACAACAATGCCCACAATGCATAGAGATGGTGTTGCTCATAGATTAGGGAAAAAAAAACATGTCAAATAGAAGGAGGAAGAATAAATGACACCACTTGTAGAGGTTCTAACATTAGCAACACCAACATTGAAATCTTGAGTTACACAATTAACACAACATGTAAACAAACTAGGTATTACATAACAACTCGTACCTTAAAGTTTGCATGCAATTTAAAGGCACGAGGAAAAGATGGCAAAATCGGTTCTTCTAGAGGAGGAAAGCAAGTTCTAGTTTGCATCATCACCACAAAAGTATATGATAGAGTTCAAGCGCATACATGCATGGGTGAGCATGAAAGGAAGAAAGGACATTGGGCAAATGTCATTAGTTTAATAAAAAAATTCTACATTGATTGGGAAATTCCACAACATGACATACTGGTACAATTTATGAATTATTAGAAGATCAACATTAATGATTAGATATTTGCAAAAGTGCAAAACAAGGTGGTATGCATTGATAGACTGGTCATTGCTACAAAGTTCAAGATCTTTGATGTAGGTGACGCATAATTAGCCATTTGCACAAAGGAATGTGCAAAATAAGCACTGACAAATATTGCAATTGGACTTCGTGCACATGTAAGGAAGGAGCAATGGAATGTCTCCAAAATGACACATCCTTACAACATTAGGTTTGTATAATTGTTGTATATCATCTATTAAGGTGAAAGCACACTACAAAGGGGCCAAGATTGTTGTCACCTTGTATTGGTTTTTAGGGGTCCCATGTTTGAACTTCAACCATGTCATTATTATGAAGGATTTAAGCCAAACCCAAATATATCAAATTCAAAATAAACTATATTTTTAAATTTAATATGATGTGATGTTAAAATATATTTGTGCCAAAAAAAAATCACATAATACTAAAAAATGAAAAATATATTAAAAAATAATTGAAATGATTTGTATTCTTTATGAAATTTGTAATATTTATTAAACATTTTGATTCTATATGATTAGAATAATTTTGTGAACCATGTGAATAATTTTATAATTATCATATCACAAATGGGTATTTTTGGGGGTGATGGCCATAAGTATGTGGTAAAAAAAGATTTTAACCAACTATCACTTTCAAATGGAAGATGACAAATGTGTGAGATGGGCCATTTAAAAAAAATTCATTTCAAACATGTTTTGGCTGACAATTCAAACCCAAACCTAATGCAATCCAAAAATAAAAACATGGTCTATTATACTACATATACCATAAATATAGCCATTATTCTTAGAATTTAATATTTAAATTCTATTTTATTTTCAAATAATATTAAATATCATTAACTATGTGAAAATCAATATATCAAGCCCAATCACCAAAAATGAAACCCAAAATTAAATGTAATGTGTTTTGCAAAAATATATTTTATACACATGTCATCAAATTGCCCAAGTTGGCCCCTCGCTAGTGTGCTTTCACCCATTAACATGAACATGCATGCTACTTTAGCAACCAAAATGCCATAATGTTCATGCTTACGAATCTTGATGATTTGGTGAACTAAATTGACATTATGTTCAACCATATGAAAGATTTGCAATGTTGGACTATAGCTTAGATAACCATGCTAAAAGGAATAGGTAAAGTGGAAGAGAGTAAAGACGTTTATAACTTTGTTCCATTAATTGAAATTTTTATGCAAGATAGGTTTCTAGAGGAAGAAACAAAATAGGTATTCCTATCAACATTTATAGGTGCAAGCAGGCATACATCAAAACATATTTGGGCACACCTTCAAAGTACCTAAAGACCACTATGAACAAAAAATCAATCACCAAGATGGGTAACATTGATGGAACAAAGGCACACTCACATTTAGCCCCCATCTATGGTGCAATCAAATGAAAAGGAAAATGAAGGTCCACCTTCTTAATGATGGAAAAAAATGTGCAAACAAGTGTTACCTCACTATGGAAATATTCGACATTATAATCAAACTCCAATTTCATTGGCGGATAAAAGTCAACATTCTTTGGAATTTAGGTGTTAGTCTCCAACACCTACAATGGATCAAGACTTTGATTATTTAAACCTCATGACCCTACATAACAATAGGAGGTGCTAGAACCACTTGCACTAGTCTAGAAACAAACCACACCAAAGTTAAAACCCATTCACTAGGTATACCAAAATGAACCATAAATGGTACATCTAGGAGCTAGGGATAGACCGGGCCTTGTTGTAGGAATTTCCACAATAAATTGTTTTGCATACTAATCATTTGATGTGTCTTCTAATGTTAATTCACAAGATATTATGTACATCAAGATTCCATACACCTGCAAATGTACAAATGGGAGGGGGGATGATCCACATAAACAAACAACATGTACGTTCCAACAAGTAAGAAAATACAACAAAATATGTTTATTATATTATTGGAGATGTCGGGATTAAAATTAGTTAACCAACATGTGGTAGAAAAAAATGTAGGTTCATAATTATCTAGAACAAGCAAAAGCATTAATTCAAACTTTAAAACATGAAGTACAAGACCAAGGTAGACATGTGATTTGTATGCATCAAGATGTGTTGGCTAGCAATGTAGTAGGAAGGTGGTAGATTAGAACATATACAATTTATAGGCACATGTAAAAGAGTTGTAAATTGCAAAAACCAAAACAACCAACAAGTGTGCAACTCTTAAATTTGCAAAAAAATGATTTGAATCTAAGTTTGATTTAGAGAAACAATAACTACAAAAGGAGATCAACATGTTGACAAGTATTGTCACCAAGTTGAAGACATAATAACAATATTCTACATACTATAGGTTACAAGAATATGAAGACCTAAAGGTAGATAATGGTCTCCTAAACTTGTGCCATGAAACATTGGGCTTTTAAGTAGGTGAGTTAACACAATGGTGGGAGGAGGCACAAAATATGTTTAAAGAAGATTTATAGCATGTGTTGAAATAGGTACGAGCTAATGAACAACTCTACCGACATCAAAATAGGATTATTTTTCTCGACTTCCAATACATTCCACCAATATTGAGTTCAAAGTCACCACTTGGTAGCCCTTACATTCAAGGAGGTCCTAGTGGTATTCAACCAAACTCTCCATAAGTTTAACATGCATCACAAGAGGCACTGATACCTATTGTTGTACCAACAAAGTTTAGAGGTGGTGGTATTTTTTTTGATATTAAACTAGTTCGACATGAAAAGGATGTGGAGGGTCAAAAGATGCCATCACAATCCACAAAGTTCAATATTCCATCATTGATTTTACAGGACTTGGAGTAGTTTGCATAGGAGTTAAAACAATAATAGTTGATGTTTTATTTGAAACATATTTTTTATTCCCAACTAATACATGGAATGACAATGGATGATGAACATGAAGTTGAAGTTCACCTATTATAGGATGTTGCACAAGTTTTTTACCAAGAATAAATGTTTAGGCTCTATAATAATTATTCTCTTTCACGTAGCAAGGATTTCGAAGACAAAATTCGAAGTAAGGGGGGGTAATGATAGGGGAATAGATAGGCCATATGAGACTAAACAAATAGGTAGGCTATTATTAGATAGGTAGGTATATTGACAATTTGTTCAAATTGGGACATATGGTAGTTGTTTTTGTATTCTTGTTATTTCAAATGGGATTTTGGAAGGAAGTGGGGCAACATTTCCATTCCTCCCTGTTTTGTTTTATATCATTTTTTCTTTACAAGTTTGGAAGTTTTGATAGCATTGAATTTGCGTGGGAAAACTAATAAAGTTGAATGTAAGAAACTAAGAAGGATTGGGAGGTTTGCATTCAAGATTTGGTTAATTACCTACAGGTAGAAAACTTGTTAGAATTGTAGAGAAAATGTTGTTGGTAGATCTAACAATTAGTGGCTTATTGATCATTCTAATAATTGTTTTGTATGCATTTATGTATAGAACTAAGAGTTAATAGTTACCACTTAGATAGGCCTATAATTAATTAAATTAGGTGTATTAACTAAATAGCCTACCACCTTGTCTAGTTCTAGCCTACATGTATGTAATTATTTAGTTTACTTGCCTAGCTACCTATTATATACATACTAACCTAACATACCTACTTACTTAAATTAAATTAGCCTTGAAATTATCAATATTATGTACATGTAGTTTAGTTATGACTATAATCATTGATTGTACTAGATCATAATCATGTGGTAATAAGCACGACGAAAATGGGCCAGCCCACCCAAGGGCATGTCCTCCATATTACATGATTAAAAATGGGACATAATTGTAAAATATCCTAATCATGAATGCTAGGTTTTGGCATAGTGAATGGACTATAAATGATACAAAAATGACAAAAATATGGCATTTTAAATTTTCAAAAATTAAAATTTTTTGTATTTAGAAAGTTTCAATGCATTTTACTTTTAAATTCCTCAAATGATGGTGGCCATTTTTAATATATTACTATGACATATTCTTGAATTCACATTTTTCATTTGATATGTGTGACAAACCTAATGTCATCATTTTAAAGTCCATAATGAATCCACTCTTTTCTTAGAATCCATTCATATTTTAAAATATGATTATCATTAAAGTCTATTGCAATTTTCAACATGGATAATTTTAAAAATTGCAATGTAATATTAACGTTGAATATGGCTTTAAATTTTACATTTGTTTATAATCCAAAAAACCTAAAACAATGATAGTCCAAATAATCCCCCTAATTGTGTTTTAATTGTATTAAACTTGTTATTCATGAAGTTAAACATGTGAATATCACGTTAAAAAATCTTATAACATGGCTCATGGGACAAAAGATGGAAGTTATGATGTTGGAATTCAAAAAGTGGTGTAAATTGCCAAATGTGCACAACATAATAGATAATATACATGTTTCCATTTCAAGACATTATTGGTAGGAAAGAGGTATATATTTAAAAAGTATCATGTATTTTGGAATTGGAGACAACACAAGACATGCGAAGGAATGTCTCTACTAATGTAAAGGTGCATGTGGGGCTAGAGGGACAAAAAATTCTAATGAACAACATTGGAAAAAAATAGAGATTTACCTTGTAGTTCAACAAAATTAGGTATAACATTTACATCAAATTTTTTTGCAATCATCATCACTTACGATCATCCCATTGACATTTATTTTAAAGTATTATATTTGAGTTGCATAGTTTAATTTAACATGTGTACATGAAAAAAATTGTAGGTATGATCAATTATAGGCATCTTGCCATCATTTGTTTTTCAAAGTATCAAGTTTAAGTTGCATAGTCAAGTTTGATATGTGTACATCAAGAAATATGATCACCTATTTGACATTGTCTTTTTTCAAAGTATTAGGTTTGAGTTACATGATTTGGTTTAACATATGTAGATTAAAAAATACCCCTAGATATGATAAACTACAATCATCCCATTAACATGTTCTTCATTTGATTTCAAAATATTAGGTTTGAATCCCATGGTATGGTTTGACATCTATACATCAAATTAGTTTCTAAGCATGTTCATGCTTTCAAAATATTGGGTTTGGGTTTAGTAGATCCTCATGATCGAAACTTTTTGTGTTTGGCAAACCATGTCAAAATGGGGAAATTGGTCCTAGATTATGTTTTACAAATCTTTGACCCATGATTTGTGTCAAATTAGTAATCACCTTCATCATACTCCTTTATGTCCAATTTATCTTTTCATTTTTGTGTCCAAAATACTCCAATTGTTCTTGCAAGATTTCACGTTAAACTATCTTTCATTGTTTTGCAATTTGTAAGTTCATTACTTGAATATAATCTATAGAAACCACAAGGTTTTTAATGAACCTTTTTTTATTAAATCCACCAAACTTTTTTGACTAGCAAATACTTTCATGCAACCCATGTGTTGCCAATGCAACGTCCAATTGAAGGTGGTCCTTTTGTAACAACATTAGATGGCATTGAAGATTCTATATCTACATACTTACATTATTTTTAGATTTTGGTGGATGACACTTGGTTGATTAAATTCCAAACATACAAATAAAATGTTGATAATGTGGTGTTTAAAATGTCATTTTTTTTTCTACTACACTGAACATTGTCCACTTGAAGTGTAATAGGGCAAAGGTAAAGGAAGTCCCATATTAATGTTTAATTGCATTTTGATTAATTGGAATTGTGGGTATTGTAGGAATAATTATTATTGTGGGTGTTGCATGACTGGAGAGTCCATGTCGCAACCCTAGCTTTGGGCTCGCAACCAAGGCAAAGGGAATTACAAGGGTGCGGGCCAAAGGGAAGCCCGGGAGTTAAAGCAAAAGGAAGCCCGGGAGTCACATCACATACTCCCGGGAGTGCAAGAAAGTGCTAGGGAGTGTGAGAAAGTGTTAGAAAGTGTGAGGGAGTGAACCCTCACACTCCC